>Ga0180007_10003086_pt1 | contig 18930 bp, 27 predicted proteins | sample MM_PC_MetaG_FD_121122 | JGI IMG/M metagenome (GOLD analysis project Ga0180007, IMG submission 121122) | Groundwater microbial communities from the Aspo Hard Rock Laboratory (HRL) deep subsurface site, Sweden - MM_PC_MetaG | ecosystem: Environmental > Aquatic > Deep subsurface > Groundwater... | reverse complement strand
TCAGCATATATTATCTGATACTTCTTCATCCCCAAAGCTCCTTATTCTCTTTAGCGATATACTCTTGAATGATTAGCCACGCATCTTCGGTATTGATCTTGGCAGCATCCTTATCAGCTACTCCGATTAGTTCAAGGGCTTTCGATCTCTCGACTCCGTTAGCCTGACAAGCTGTAAAGAACTCGCCTACGTTTTTAAAGCCCGGTGGATCTCCAAGTTCAGGATCGTTCTGTCTAGGTGGCGCTTGTCCCTCTTTCTTCGGTTCTCCGATTTTACTTTCCTTTATATTGGATGCTGGTGTAGTCTTTAGGTGAGCGCTGGCCCAATCAAGAGCTTCGTTGAATACCTTTTTGAACTTATCAGCATCCCCGATAATTCCGCCATTCTCTGTGCATTGACAGGATGCGATCTGTAGGGAAATAATTCCTTTGAACGCTGTCTGAGCTTCATAGCTGGCTCGCTCTATGCGATCCTTCTTAGCCCAATCCTCCGGGGACATTGAGGATCTAGCGCCTTCCTTTCCGTTTGGAGCCCCATTTGAGCCTGTATTGGCGGGAGCCCCGCTTATTAGCTCGCACTTCTTAAAGCTAAACTTACCATTCTTTACATCAGGCTCCCCGATTTCAAGGACAGCACCGGCGCCAGCGTTAGCCTTGGTGTCGAAGGTGGTATATTCGATTCCTGTAATCTCGTCAACCACCACGATCAGCTTCCACGTTCCATTCTTATTTTCGCCAGTCTTGGCGACCTTGCTTGACTTTAGTGTTATCTGCATCTTCTTGCCCTCCTTTCAAATGTTTCTTACCGATTTTACTGGTTAAGTGGTGTAGAACCCTACATTCTTCGCAGTAATACATAGTCTCTGGTATTATTGGCTCTGGTATAGACTTCGGAATCGAGTAGGTTCTAATTGATTCCCTGTAGAGCTTACACCGCACATTATCGCAAAGCAGAGCTCTAACTCTACGATTCACCTTAGAGACTTTGAGAGGCTCACCGCAGGAGCCACATAGTTCTCTATTAGCCATCATCTGAGCCGATATATAGTTATACTCTCGCTCTTGCTCTGATGCCTCTATTTTTGGCTCTGGTGAAGCCTGAGCGCTATCTGGCTCTTTTGCGAGAGTTAATCTTTCTGAGTTCAATCCCTCTTCTAGTTCAGAAGCAACGAAGGCATCACAATCATTCGGATCACCCTCACATGAGTTAGGCTCATAGATACAAGCCTCGCATAGATTCTTTTCACCTGACATTAGCTACCTCCATGTTTTTCTATAAAGTTCTTATGTCTATAAATGTGAGTTAATACTTGCTTAGTAGATATTCCCATAGCTGAATCTTTCCCATGATAATCTACCTCTTGCTGAAGTGCCGTCATAAACTTCTTATACATACTATCTTCCCCTGCCTTGAAGGAGATTTCTGCTTGTTCTTCTCTTATAGTTTCTACCAAACCTTCCTGTCCAAACTCCTCACCACAATGAGGGCATACAACTGTTTCGCTATGGGATGTTGTTCTTTTTACTGTATCTTTAGCTTCCATCTATCTACTCCTTATTTGTAAAGTTTCTTCCTCCCATATCCGAATACCTGAGATTGCTCCGATACCAGCTTTAACTAATTTCGTCACCTTGCCAGTATCTACTAGCAGATATTCAGAAGGAACTTGGGTTATATCTTCCAACTCCCACTTACGAACTGTCATCTTAGAAGCCGTTCCAACTTCCGTTCTTACCCTGTCCGGCGTAGCATCGGGCTTTTCGATCTCCGTTAAGTCTACAGTGTATTCACCCTTGAGCTTCATTTCATCTTGGGCCAGTCTAAGCTTCTCTGCCTCGATCCGTTCCGCTTCTTCTCGCTGTCTAGCGATCTCAGCGTTATAATCCAGCACCTTACGCCTGGTAATCTGATCTGCTTCCCCGATAGGCTCGGTAAGCGTCTTGAAGAAGGTATTGATCTCTTTCAGCTCAGCATTTAGGGGATCGACATATCTCTTGCGTTCTACCTCGATTGCCTTCTTCAGCTTTGCTACCATAGATAGATCATTGGTAGCATCCTTTACATCTTCCTGCGTGGCAATGGTGCGCTCCTGCGCATACTTGATCATCTGTTGAGCTTCGTGGAGAAGGTTGAGGACTGCTATATCTTTCCCCGGTGCTACCTCTACGAGAGCCATGCCTTCAGGGATCTCCGTTCCATTCGATACCATACCAATTTCTCGCTTCGGCTCTTCACCCATTACTGTAATCTCTTGAGCCCCCTGATCCAGAGCTTCTTGAACTGTCTTGGTATAAGCCACACTCTCGTCAGGTTTTCGATAGCTTACTGTTAGCTTTGATCCAGCAGGGATTGTTTTTACCTTATCCTTGAAAGCCAGTATCTCTGCTTCTGATACATCAATAGCGCTTACCTTCGCTTTAGCTGTGGTATCCCTTACCGGCACCATAATAATATCGCCAACATTCAACAGCTCTTCTGAGTAGTAGGTATATTCCCTAGATGATACAGCTTCATCATCTGAGGTAACATATCTGACCTTAACCAGCTCTGGATTAGAGCCTACCAAAGTAAGCCCTTCGCTGTTTAGCTCATCTTCCATTTCATCTTGCTCTGGTCTGATACCAGCAGCCCGGCGTCTTTCCTTAATACACTGAGGACAGCCTTCCCCCTTGATAGGATCAAAATCTACGCTGTGTTTCTTACAAGTTAATCTCAATTTACTTACCCTCCTTAACTGTTTCTTCTTCATTAGCTCTTTGCCATTCATCACCTTCCCAATTAACAAACATCGGCATGATCATACCGTAGATAGGTCTTTTACAATCATAGTCTTTCGGCACCTTACCACTGACACAAAACTCCATTGGACTAAAACTGCTTTCCATGAAGCCAAGTCTTAGGATGCCGTCTTTTGGTAGGCAAGATAGGAATTTTCTCAATAGTCCGATGCCGAGTGCATACTGGTAATACTTTTTGCCTTTGGGGAACAACTGTGCAACATCGGGAAAGGTGTCATTGATGCCAGCCTTGAATTGTAACTCGGGGTCTATCCTTACACCTAATTTGTTGTAGTAGGTGGCGGTGATTTTCTTGCCTTTGATTGTCATTTTGGCAGGATACTTAGCGGTGGGCTTGATATTCTTGACCTGCTTAACAGGTACCAAAACCTGTTCTGCAAATCCGTCACCCTCTTCAATATCAGCCTTCCTGCACACCAGCATAAAGCCATCTGCTGCTACCAGTTTACCATCCTTGATACATATCTGAGTTAATACTGACCCCCCTTTATCTGTTGCTGCTGCGTTTGCTAGCGCCATGTCATACTTATCTATTTTCACTTGCTTACCCTCCTTAATTACATTCCTGATAGATTTGTGCCTTGATCTCTTCTGGTAGTTTACACCTGAGTATTTTCTCGACCTCTTCGATTGCTTGGGGGATAGTCATTCCCTTCTGATTTACCAGCATGGAGACAGTGTTAAAAACTGTCTGGTGATTGGATCCACCTTTGATTGTCATTTGCTTACCCTCCTTTCCTGTTAAAATAGTAACATAATACTAACCCTGTGTCAAGCCTCTGCTATATCTTTTCCTTTCTCCTTAATTTTATTTAACTCTGCCAGAGCATCCTCTAGTATTATTTGAGCTACAACGAGTTTAGTAGTCCACCGATCTAGCTCTTCAAGCAATTCTGACACTATTCGATTCTCTTCTATATTGGCCTCCTTTCCATTGGTGTTTCTCGAACTGTGGAGCCACTCGTAAATAGGTGCGTTGTCTGTCGCAGCGGATATCTGCATCGAGGACAGAGAGCATCCTTTAAGCGTGGCTTTCGACCTTTCCAGATAAAGCGAATGTTGCACTTACGGCATCGCCCTGATAGTTCCTTGCCATAGTCTGGTGATATTCCCATTAGTTCCTCCCTATCGTTCCAAGATGATTAGGACAAGGCTTGAGTGCTTTGGCCACTCTTAGATCGACCACGTTCCCATCAAGATACGCCCAAGCGACCATCTGAGTCATGCTTACTCCGCCATCTTTCTTGAGTGCGTGTATCATGCTTACTTCACCTCCTTACTTAATGCGTAAATCCTTATTTGCAGCTCACGCATAGCTGATTGCCACATTAGCCAACGGCCATAAGCTTCACTAGCTGCATCTTCCAGCTTATCTATTAGTGGGCTTTCATAATGTAACATTTAACACTCCTTAACCTTTACTGTATCCATATTATACTATTGTAAAGCCTTTGTCAAGTGTTTTCGTAAAATATTTTATGCCTATCTTGACATTTTTACAAAACTATTATATAATTAAACCATGAAAAGAGAAATTCAATGTAAAAAATGCGGGGTGACTTTTTTTAGCGGAACTAGAGGCGCTATTCCTGATTTTTGTCCTTCTTGTAAGTATCAAGGTTACAAAGATAGACATTATCACTACCAAAGAAAAGACCCAGGCTTATTCCCATCAGGTAGAATCATTAAGAAATTATGTCTGGAACAAGATAAATATCAATGTGCTCTTTGTGGTAATACGGATAATCCGAGCATTCACCATAAAGATGGGAAAAGCTACTATCGTTTTAAGTTAAATACAAATAATTCACTTGATAATTTAATCACTTTATGTCACAAATGTCATATGAAAACTCATGGATTTATAAAATCACCAAGAACTTTAGAAATTATCGAGTATCATGTTAGTAATCCTCATTTTACTCGCTCAGAATTAGCAAAGCACTTTAACCTTTCTAGGGAACGGATAGGCCAAATTATCGGTAGAAAATCACAACAAGGGTAACTTTTGGCTCACTTGTTGATAAGAGCCACCTTAGTAGAAATCTGAATAGCGACCCCTGAAAACCATATATCCCATCGGCTTTCCCTGTTACAATAGCTCTTCGTCAATCCTGCCCTCAGAAAATAGAGCAAAAAAAGACGCTAGATCCGAAAACCTAGCGCCTTAAAGAAAGGAGAATTAACTATTTCTTCGAGAAATATTCTACAATAGCTATAATGATTCCGCCTATTATGACACCGATTCCACCAGAAGAAGCAAGTGCTTTCTTGCTCTTCCCTTCGACAGCTTTTAGCCTCTTATCATGGATCGGGCAGATCTTCGCCATATCATATTGCTGCCTTGCTACAAACTCGATCAGTCCCCGATCATTCAGTTTCTTTATGTGGGCCTCAAACTCAAGGTCACTATTTATCTCATTCATAGCGTCTACCTTTCTGAATTCCATGCTGAGTAAGGAAGTAAAGATGCCTCACCATGTTTAACATAGCCTACTGTCTAGCTCTGTAAGAGGCATTATATTCTCCTTAAATCAACAATTAGTTCTCATCTACTTCTTCCCAACTTATACCCAGTAACACCAGCGGACTTGTGCCGGCAGCAGCTACGCCCTGCATTACAAAGGCGGTTGCGGGCGGTATTATAAATGCTCCATCCACTTCATCTTCAAGTTTACCGGGTATCAAAGCTGTGGTAGCTAGAAAAGCGCCTAATACATAAGCTGGTTTGAGAATAAGGGGAACTGCCGATAGTGTCGAACCCTGAAATGCTCTGCCCGCTCCACGAACAGCAGTTATCAGAGTCCTTACGGGTACTAACTCAGTACCGCCTGTGGGTATCGTAGCCTGTGGGGTATTGTGGGCATAGACTATCGTACCAGCTCCAAGAGTCCCGGATACATATCCTAAGTAAGTAGATATGATAACCAGGTTGACCCCTGAATTCAAGGGATTTAACAGGGTTAATGGTGGTGTGGTACTGAGGGCAGTTCCCGGCGCCACACCGCCAACGGCAGTAGATACCACAAAGGTGCTCTTCTTGAGGACAGTCTCAGTATTTGTAGGATGGGATTGTTGTACTAACGTTGCCCCTTTTTTAGTCCCATTAGCCTTGACTAGACTTGCCCCATAACTTAATTCAAGTTCCATCGTTCACCTCCTATTTCACCTTTTCTTTAGTTTGTAAAAACTGATGTATTTCTATCTTCCTGAGCTTATCATTGGCTTCTTTTAACTCTATTCTAATCTGTTGTAATATATCTTCAATCTTCACATACTCACCTCCGATAATAAACCATTCAGTCCCATCACATACTATTGTTACATAGGAATACTGCAGGGTCAATAATATAGTCTCAGATCCGTCTATCGTTTCTGTTGAGTTGCCATCTATCGTTATTCCATTAGCAGAGCTGTCGATCTTCTTAATAGTGTAGACTCTTCCCTTATGAGCAGAAGCAGCCGGAAGGGTTACTGTAATCCCCCCACCTATCGCATTAACCAGAACCATATAATGGGATGCAGATAATGTCTGCGCTGATGTATATTCGTTTAGGGGATACCGAATAGTATCTCCACCACTACCTGTTCCGTGCGTGTGTCTAGTATATGTAAACCTCAGAGAATGAATTTGGGTATCTAACGTAGGCATTAAACCACATCCTTTAGCTTAACGATTAACCGGGGCTCTAGAGCCGAATCAGAGCCTAAGAGCGAAAGTATTTCATTATCATTCGAAGAGGTAGCTGTCCCGGCGATATCCCTCGAACTCCTTAATCCGAAGTAAGTAGTCCCTGTCTTACTGATCGCAGCTCGCCCGGTAGCATTAAGCGTGATTACGATAATCTTACTGTTGACCGCAGAGGTTGATATCGTAACAGTTCCGTAGCTGGTAGTCTGACCATATAGTGTGTTATAATCGCCAACTTCTAGCGGATAAGTAACAGCGCCAGCTCCTACCAAAGTGATATCGAACTCGTTATCAATTACGAAGTAGCCAGAGACTTCAAAGATAATCTCAGCCTCAGATATAGTCTGTCCGGCTCCGATATCCGAAGTGTCGAACTGTAGAAAGCCTCTCCAACAATACCACGCAGCATCACCTTCGTTTAGCTGTCCTATGCCGATCACCGCGTTATCATCATAGGCATTATCGCCATTAGCAGCAGTTCGGCAATCAGCATAAGATACCAGACTACTCTTATAAAGGTATCCTGTATGCTCTGCGATAAAGATCCGATATAGATTCTTATTCCAGAGCTGCCACTTTGTTTGCCAAGGCTGACCAGCGTTCTTTAGATGCTCAATAGCCTCAATATGGTAGTCCCTACTTAGCATGGCTGTGTTAGGAGATACCTGTAGCTCAAGGGTGATCAGGGTAGATATCTCATAACCGAATACCATCGGATAAAGGTTAGCGGGATCAGCATCGGGTAAGATGATTAAATTATCAACCCGCATGAATGAGTCTTTGTTTCTCTCGACTATAACATAAGCCTGATCGAAGGCTTCAGCGTTAGTATTGATTACTGAGTCATTCCTTGATAGGCAACGCTCTCCTTGTGTAGCCTGATAAGTAAGATCTCTATAGATCTGCTCGTCAATAGCGTCTCCGCTTATCCTTGCCTCATTGAAGATCATGGTATCATCATCCGCTAGATCTGGAATGTAGTAGAGATTCTCTACACCATCATCGCCAAAGGTAGCGCTCGAGGTTGAGCTTATCCTATTAGTCTGATTCTGAAAGATGAGCTTGCCATCACCATTCATAAAGACCAGCCCGCTTTCTGCTTCCGCTACATCTTGTAGGTGTTCAACGGCTGGTATACCACCAGTAGGGGGTACGAGTTCTTGAACTGTAACCACGCCAGTCCCGATTGTGGTTAGAGCGATAGGCCAGCCCATTTCATAAACTACATCAGTTACGCGAACACTGCTTAAAGCAGCCGGGAACTTCTTAATACAAGCATTCTTTGCTGTAGTATAGGAATTGGTCAAGTCATTTACCATAGTAAGGGTGTAGGTATCCTCATCAATAGAAGCAATGGTATGAGTTTCACCTGCTGGCGTATCCTCATCTTTAAGTGTTACTGTTTGTCCAGCGTGTAAGAGCTTAATATCGCATCCCTGAGTAGTGCTATCGCCTAGAGACTTAATCTTGACTGTTTTCTGACCAGCATTACCTGATGCACCATCATTTGTAATAGCGACCACATCTGTATAATCGCCTACAGTTCCAGGCAATCCTTGCAGCTTCTTCTTATTCAGAGACTTAAACAGATCTACGCAGGTGATAGTCATAACTGGCACTCTTGCCCCATCACGATCAACCCAGCCCGGCTTAAAGGATTCAGTTAAGCCATAGAAGAGGCGGTAGGTAGTGCCATTGTAAACAGACGAGATCCTAATCAAAGTTAAAGGCTTCATGTTAGGGGTATAGTCACCATCGGTATTCTCACGCCACCAGTTGCCGTTTATGTTTTTGGCTACTATGACAGCCGTTCCACATTCTACCCGATCCAGATCGTGCATCCTGCCCCGCTTAGTCTGTAAAGACATAATATCAACTGTTACGTCTGTCCAGTCGGGCGCTGCGGTGGTAATCGCTTCCCCGAAAGCCATCTGGATCACACCGCTAGGATCGGTATAAAGAGTTACGACAGCGCCATAAGAAGTTCCGAAGGCATTAGTAGCATAAGCTCTAATATAATACTTCGCATCCCTAAATAGCCCTGTTAGTGAAGAGGTAAATGCGCCAGTAGCACCGGCTGCCCCCTCTTCAGTATAAAGAGCGTTCGTTAATGCCGGAATAGCTACATTAAATGAATAGGCTACCCCATGCTGAGTAACAGCGCCTAATCCTAAAGAAGTTATATTTCCATTAGCGGTTGCGGTAGTCTCAGCTATATCTGTGCAGGTTTGAGTGGTTACAGTAGGCGTTCCAGCTACATCGACATCAAGATTCTCTACATAGCCACTGAATTGAACTGAACCAACTTCATCATTATAGCTATTAGCCATATAGAGATATCTAAAGTCATACGCACCTTTTAGAGTAATTATAGCTGTATCGTGAAGAACAGTTCTATCAGAATCAGTATAGACATACATATACAGAGTCCCATATGTTCCCAATCCCTCATCACGAACTACTCTAAGATAATAGGGGGTGTCCTCACTGATATCTACAATATCAAAGGTCTTCTCTGCAGCATCAAACGCCTCAACTAGAGTTAATCTTCTGGTAGTGCCATAAATAAGAGCATATCTTATATAGCATAATGGCTCATCTGTAAGAACGATATCCCTTCCAGTTCCTACAGAATTACCAAGTAGCCAAATAAAAGCATAGTCTCCTGAACCAGTGGCATTTTCCTCAAAGGTAAAATCATGCCCGAAAGAGCCACTGAAATAATCCTCACCGAAGTCTTTATAGATATAGGATATATCTTGCCTTGTAAGACCATTGAAGGTTATTCTTGATGCTGTCTTAGTTAGACGATTAGGGATATCAACTTCTACCCATTCTTCTAAGCTAAAATCCTGATTAGCCACTATCTCACTCCGCTTGAACTATTCTGATCTGCATTCTTTATGATTGAGCGCCGGGTGATCTCTCCGACTTCTCGCTCTGTGATCATGCTTCCGCCAATGTTATTGATCACTGTATTCCCCCCACCACCACCGCTAGCGGTCATTTTTGAGATTCCTATACCAGCTCCTATGCCAACCGCAGCTCCAACACCTAGCATCGCCCATCCCCCCGGACCACTAAGAGCTGCGATCACTGATTGAACGATAGCTAGAGACCTCAAGGATGCGGTGAGTTTGGCGATCTGAGGCATGGCTGTCATTATCGCCCCTGTGGTAGACATTATGGCGCCAGCAATAACGAAGAACTGAGCTGCCATCTTGACTTGAGGACTTTCCATCTGATTCATAAGAGAGCCAACCGCAGCCAAAGCGCTGCCGGTAGCCATCAAGGTCATTTGCATCTGTTGCATATCCATAGAGGTTTTCTGAGTAGTTTGGCCTAGACTCGCCATGGAGCCACTAGCTTCATCCCGCATCCGGGCTACTATCAATAAACTAGCTTCCTCAGCCATGCCACTCGCCTCCATAAATCGCTATATCCTTAATCTGCTTGTAGAGGATTATATTCATTATTGTCTCGATATCCATTTTGTCTAGGATCTCTGGTGAGTAACCTGTTTCTACCAAGATCCTAACGTAAGTCATTTTAGGGGGTAGAGTCTCGCCTTTCTTAAAAGCGATAAAAAGCCCTTCGGCTAGCTTTCCCCTGTCTTGGCTAAAGGGCTTGAGCCATAAAGCTCGTTTAACCTCCTAAGAACGATTTCATAATCCTTCGGCTCTACCTCGTTATCAAAGATCTCTTCGGTTACCGGGCCATAGCTCCATGCCACTGTAGCCTTAAAGACTTGAACCCGATTCATCTTTAATCTGATCGGTATAGGAACAAGCTCTAGCATCGCTTTTGGATCAGTTACTTCGGGCTTCATATATGGCGCCGAGAGTTCTTCAGATGCACGATAGACCCCCATAGTCATACGCTTCCGTATTTCCCACCAGTTACTACCTAATTCGATCTTCTCTGTTTCCATGCTTACCCTCCTTTATTAAGTATCAGATATTCCGTTATCAGACTTCAAGACAGCCGTTCCCATTACTAAGGTGTTTACCCTTGAAGTGATAGTCCAACCTTCACACCAGCAGTTACCAGAGTAATACATCTTAGATGTTCCGCCAGGGTAGTATTTCCAAGCGGTAGCTGCGGTATGATCTCGAAGCACCCTGAAGACAGTATCTGGCCCCACACTAGCATCATCTGACCACATCAGTTCGAGAGTCATGGTAAAGCCATAAAGCCCCGGAGCAAACCGATCTCCTGTAGATCCTAAAGCGGTAACAGGGTAGAGGCGCCTAGCCATGTTCGCCCCTGATATTGATACTATGTAGGGTGAGATATCCCTTTCAGTCGAAGCATCATAGATCTTGAATATACTTACTCTTGAATCAAAAAAGATTTCTGCCATGTTTAACCTCCTGATAGATAAGCTGTTACTTTCCTACCCATTTCATTTACTAGATACTGGACTTGTCCACGCATCCGAGCCATTACCCTCTTGTGATAGGGATTAGGCTTAGTTCCCGGATGATTCACCTTCGCAGCAAAGATCACTTCGCCAGCGATCTCGAACCTTAGAGCTTTAGCGTTTCTAGGCCGTATCTCATGTGGATCTGTTCCCTCTCGAACATAATGACCATAGAAAGCTCCTTCGGGAGTCCTTGCTGGTTGCATGATCTTTAACGTCTGGTTGACTGTCGAGCCGATGATCTGGAAGAAGGTAGATCTAGCGAGCTTACCAGTTCTCTTAGGAGTCGCATCGGCAAGCGGTCCCACACCCTTTGAGCTGACGAATAGACGAGCTAGCCTTCTCAATCCCTCGTTTAACTCGATCTTCATTCGAGTATCGCCTTGAGCTAACCTAGCTTCCAACTCTTCTAATCCATGAACCTCAAACGATATCTGCTCTGGCACTATTCTTCCCTCGCCGGTGTAACGTATTCATCAACCTCAAGATACAGCCTTTGCCCCCGATAAGCTGCGTTCTTCTGTCCTAGTGGCTCTGGTTTGTCGCCGTTAGTTATCTCAGCTCGCACTACACCAGTCGCAGAGTCTAGTAAAGGATATAGCCCTAGCTTATCTATTACTTTCTGCCTTTCGGTGGCTAATGCTGCCTCTAGTGTCGTCTTAGAGCCTCTATAGGCAACATACACATCTAGGTTAATAGTCCAAGTAAACTTCTCCACCTGTAGCGTTATAGGCGCTTTTCTATAACCACCATAAAGCACCCGGCAAACTCTGGCTAGCCCGCTACCTATTGGCTTGTTATCACCAGCTAGGCAGTTGGTAGTATCAAAGTCGGCGTGTTTCTGGATCACCAGCACCGCAGCAGCTTCTATAGTGGCGTAACTCAATCGTCTGATTCCTCTTCTGTTAGCGTTGTAGTCCCCGGATAATCAAGCATCCCTCTGGTAAAGATCGGCTTTTTAGTATTGCCATCCGCATCTTCCTGCCCACCAGATTTCACCCGAGACAATCTTCCCTGTCGCATCCCGGCTCGCAGCTCCTTCTTTCGGATCTGCGACTTCATAGAATTGAAATAGCGCTCATACATCTGCGCCCTGGTAGTCCCTGATTCCTCTATCTGTTCGTCTGGATCATAGACCTGCGCCGGCACAGTTCCCAACAACCTACCAGCAGCGCCGTAGTTATTAGCAGCAGCGAGAGCTTCATAAGCTGCAGCGTAATCAGTCGAATTCACCGGGACAGTATAGCCGTAAACATCGAGTAGAGAGTTGAGTTGAGCAGCCACCCGATCTAGCTCTGCTTCGACCTGAGTAGTAGAAGGGACAGTTGATCCAGAGAAAGTCCTACTCGCCACGATATCGCCGATCATCGCTTGAATCTCTGCTACAGTTCCATAGGTATTAGCTCCTACTGTCATTTTACACCTTCACACTTAATTCTATTCCTACAGTTAAGATTGTCCCTGAGATCTGTATTAGGGCATACTTGGCGTTGACATTACCCCAAAACGCTTCCCATTTCATAGATCCTAACATCACCGCTATAGATATCTTCATGATACCTCCTTTATAACACCCTCCCCCTACCGACTTCCCACCGGGCTAGTATCTCACAGTCAATTTCTAACCTATGCCCGCATCGCTCTATCTCAATAAAACCACGTTCCTCATTCACCTTACCTTCATTTATAACAATCCCATGCTGGATGAATGGCGCCAGAGCATCCCTGATCTGGTCGGCATAGTTAATCGCTTCCGGAGGGAAGTTCAAATCCATTCTGATTCTAAAGTCTCTTTCATCCGGCATTATCGAAACCTCCATCTAGTCGCTAGATAAATCCTCTGGATTTCATAGGCAGTTAAGACACGGTTGAACATCATGAAATGGCCCAAGATACCAGCTAGCCAAAGTGTGTTATTATGCCCAGACATGAGTTTGGGTAAACTTTCCGTTGGGGCAGTTGACGATATTGTAGCGGGAGTCCCAGATGCGATACCATCTTTATATCCATTAACAGTACCGCCTTGAGTAAATGTATATCCATAACAAGCAAATTCTGTTATGCTTGCTTTTCTTGGTATAGCTATTTCAAGAGAACCACTATCATAGTAGAAGTCAAGAGAGGCGGCGCCATCGTGATAAATAGAAAGTTCATTGGCATTACTGCTGAAAACATATCCACTATCAGCCAAGTTAGAGAGCTTTAACCATAAAATGATGGTTCCAGTAGCTGGAGTCAATCCAGCAGAGGTTGGAAGTGCGATATTATCATCAGTTCCATCAAACTTTCTTCCTTGAGGAGTCCACAAAGCGCCATAAACTGAGCAGGTATGCTTATTCGCATCCACTGACTTAAGGGAAGCCGGGCTCAAAGCCGAATGATAAAGCGGCAGGTCCAGAACACAGCCGGTCGGTGTAGGCATTCTTGTCAAACCATTGATATTCACATCGAACGGCATCAAACCATTGATAATCGGCGGTGTATCACTGGCCACCTTATTGATTATCACAGCTTCATCAGGAGCTATGCTGGACATCTTACCGTTCAGAATTACTTGCTGGCTCATCTCGCTCCTATATCAACTGATGCTTAAACTTCAAGCCGTACGTCTTGGTGTCGGTATTAGTCCACGCTGCGGTAATTACATCGGTGGACTTACACCGCTTATTCGGCTTAATCACCAGATCGGTTACTGCGTTAGCTACCAAGTCAAGAGAAAGGATAACTAGATCATAGACAGCGTTCACCCCATCATCCAGAGTAATAACTAGGTTCTGAGTCCCAGTAGTGGGAGCTGCACTCAAATGTAGTTCAATCTCGGTCAATAGAAACGCTGCACCCGGAGCTATCTTATTAGTAGCTACTGCTAAGTTACCAGTTCCGGTAAACGGAGTCTCGACCACGTCTGGTTCGGTCCATCTTAGCGCAAGTGCCGATGAATTAGCAGCTTGCATTATTACTTGTCTATAATTTGTATTCCCCATATTTACCCCCTAATAATGAAATAGAATCAATTTAATGATATGCTTTAATCCAGTAGAAATAGCGGAACTTACCTTTGATAATGCCCCGGTTGGCGTTATCGTTCCATCGCCTACCGCTCTCTTAAATAGAGTTTTAGTCCCAAGCGCTCCTGTAGGCGTTAGCGTTCCACTTCCTATAGCTTGCTTGAAGATTGCTATTGCGCCAAGCGCCCCTGCGGGGGTTACTGATCCCCCACCTATTCCTTGCTTGAATATACCTATTGTGCCAAGCGCCCCGGCGGGAGTTATGGTCCCATCACCGACAGCTTGCGCTGTGGCCCCAGCCTCAGTCCATTCAATATGTATTTTTGGGCCCAGTGTATTTGGAGCAACATTCTGTGAATGACACGCTATATAATTATTATTAGTTGATCCATCATTATCATGCAATATCAGTATAGCCGAGGGGTTAAAGCTATTAGGAGCGTCAATTAACTCCTGTAGGGGGGCTTCTATGGAAGGACTATTAACCCATACCCCATCATCAGCAGCCACCATATCGGTAGCAACCCAAACCACACCTGCCGTAGACCTTGTTTTAGCTTGATGTTCGGCAGCAGTAGTAGGAGCAGCAGGAGCTTCTTCTACTGATACCCATATCTTTGTTAATGGAGTCCCCAGACTATTGCCCTCATTCAAGGATATATATGAGTTAGCCCCTATATCCACTCCTCCTAGTCCCGATATAGAACCGAATAGGGCAAAGTAATCTATATCTGCGCCGGGATAGCCTACATATATATGATCAGTAGTATTATTAAATGTTGAGCCGTAACTATACCCATCATCAGTACCTGTATCGGTTTGGTCGTCTATAGGGGAAGCGTCTATGAAAACAGGGTAGGTTGCATTTTGTAGCCAAGAGTAAGGGACTCTAACCTCTATGATTAAGCCTTGCCCTGCCCTTCTCACAGTCTTTATAGATTCGCCTTCCCTAGTTAAGAGATTACCTGGACTATCCCAATACTTCTGCGCGGTAAATGTCCAGAGCAATTCACCATCGTTATTACGAAACTCAATGTTGTTAAAGGTCTGTTCCTTTTTCTTTTTATCCCATTCCTCCTCATCAATAAAGACATTAACCCCTGAAGATAGGTCGAAGATAGCATTAAGTTTAAGATATGGATTACCTCCGTCAATAATATATTGAGGTGGAGTAGGCAAATCGGCAAGGGACTGGATAGTTAAAATCTTAATCAAAGTACCCACACCACAAACCCACTCCCAATCCCTATTGGCTCCATACGCACCTGTGAACTTGACCTTACCAGTATAGGAGTCAACATTGGGCAGAAGTTGCCGTGGTTCGTTAGTGACAACACCAGTGGCCGCTTGCGGTATTTCTATAAGACTTAGCTGGTCAAGGTCATTTGACCACTCAAGATTGCCACCCATTAACTGTATATATTCACCCATTCGAGCATACTCGACAACCATACCAGCGTTAAAGGTGTTCTGTAGAATGGTAAAGGTATAGCCGTCTCCATCCATCCCCCCACTAACTATCTCATTGTTGATGTCCTCCCACTGGTTATTCTTCCAGTGATGGACTTTACCCGTTGAGCTATCAAGGGCAAACTTACCATTACCCAAATAGTAAGTCTTACTGGTTCTGGTTCTTTTCTCAAGTATTTCAGGCAATATCTTAACCCCCCGAAGCAAATGTTATCTGGAACGTGAACTCAATCTGGTCAGAAGCTACAACATTTATCGCCGTAAACTTTGTGCGGTCCATCAGCGTTCCAGCCGACGAAGCGTTGAACAGGCCGTGCTCGGTAATAGCAAATGAGCCCGCATAGGTATGAGTAGCTACGCTCTTATAGATGTTCGCGGTAGCTCCTTCCGTCTGGGTGCCGGTATCTCTTGACTCGCCACACGCAGTACCGAGAGCCGTATCAGCTGCGGCTTCATTGCCTGTGCCTGTCCCAGAATCGTGGTATTTGAAATCACCGAAGGTACTAGTCTCTGTCTGGAGCTGGTCAACAACAAAAGCTACAAAGGCATCGGTAACCACCCGGTCATAGACAGTCCTGCGATTCTTAACGACTTCTCTATATTTCCCTTTGATTTTGAAGATAGGAATCCCAAGCACTTTGACAATTTTAACCACCCTTGTATGTTCACCATTATTATCCCGGACAAAGTGTCTGGCATTAAGCTCGGTATAACCCACTATTGCACCATCGCCAAACGGAGCAGGGTTATCATGCTCGGGCATCCTTCCACGAGGTCTCTGACCCGATGCGATCTCTTTCGAGACTTTCGCCCTTTCTTTCTTTATCTTGGTTTCTTTCTGCTTTGCTATGATTTCTTTTATCATTGTCCCTCCTAGACTTTTAATAGGAATGTAAATGTCCGATCAGCCGTTTGAGCAACCGAAGTCGCTATCTTAATAAACCTATATGCTGCCAGAGGCGTTAAATCATCCGTGCTAACAGCAAAGCCACCAGTAGAAGCTGTAATCGTAATAGCACTCCCATCTTTATCCTTTACTTGGTAATAGGTCCCGCCACTGGTATTTGCAACATAAAAGGTCAGGTTTGCTGCATCTATAGTAGGAATGATTAACCCCACGATAGCGTGGCCTCTGATAGTTACATAAGACGAGAGATCATCATCAGTAGAGACCGTAATAAAGGCATCTCGATCATCTACTCTATGTCCGCCTAAATACATGATTACCCCCTTAAATAAGTTAAGCAGGTTCCCAGCCTGCCATCCCTTCTCATTTCTGAGTCATAAACACGACCGGGAATCCGTGATACTATTCAATTTTTAGATGGGGGCCAGCTTGTAAGCCGACCCCCTGTTAGCCCGCCGGGTAAGCGGAACGAGCTAACGCTTCATATTGAAAACTAATAACACTAAGCAGTCTGCTTCGGTAGATCTACCGCATTAGTAGTCCAGTTTACTCCCCAATGATTCTTATTAGTGGCAGCAACATCTACATAAGGTTGCTTTGTTATGGCAGCATCACCACCATTCATCGCCACATTACCATCCACCATATTCCCCTCACTAGCTGCTAATAGGGCAATAGCTTCACCATCGGCAGCATCCGCTATGACGAACTTGTTATCGGTAATCTCCGCATAGTGGTGATGGGTACAGTTAATGCCTACCGCTACACCGAAGAATTTATTACGTCTTATGATCATTCCGAACCACGGAAGCGTTGTAGAGAGGAAATCGAAGCCATTACCTGTGATAGCTCCCTGACAATTCGCTAGATCCCCAAGTATGATATTGTCTTCAATGATATTTCCATACCCACCTCTAGAATCCCCTACCGCCTGCACAATGGCATTAAGCGGAGTACCAAACCAAGAATGTCCGAATGTATTATGATGGATATGGAAGCCATCTACCTGACCGGATCCACCCATCTCAATACCAGCCTTCGTTGAGCCTCCACCAATGGTTAGATAGCTGATTGATCCATACTGTCCAGACGAGCCAAGCTGGAAGCAGTGAAGATCGGTTGCCGGGTGAATCGCAGGATAAGGCAACCCCTCTTGAGCGACTCCCTTAATATGGACAGCTCTCTTATTTACAACGATAGGCCAAGTCTCACCGCTAGCCTGCCAGTAATCATGGATCAGGATTACATCGTTCCTTCCATCTACGCACTTAGCTAGAGCTGCTGTAATCGTCAATAGAGGTTTCTTATAGCTCTTTCCAGAATTGGAATCACTGCCAGCGTAGGTAGCGCTGGCAGTGTTAACATGAAACACCTCACCAGTAGCACCAAAGAGTGAGCCTTCATAACGATTAGCTTTAACAGCCCCAAAGACCCCTTTCCCTTCCGTTCTCATAGTCAATGCAGTCACCTCCTTAAAAGTATTTCCAGCTCGTCATAGATGCCCGAATTCTACTATGACTTATATTGTGTTCCGCAAATAGAACATATTTCGTCATCGAAGCACTGTGGTCTTCCACACTTCTTGCAAAATAGCCGTATCATTACTGGTTCTTTCTTTTTAGCCATTTCTATTCTCCTGAGTTAGCCTACACAAGTAAGCATCATGTAGCCAAGATCCGTTCCAACCAGCTTGTGATCGAAGGAGTGCTTGCCTTTCAGTAGATCTCGGTCCCGATTGTCTTCTCTGGTATTACGAATCGAAGTGGTGTATCCACCACCATCTGTCTGGCGCCATGCGAAGGTATAACCAGCCGAAGCGACCCTTATGCCAGGGCTAGGTGGCACATAGAGTAAGAGGCAGTTCTTGCCCCATATATACGATCTGGTGGCCGTTGAAGCACCCTCTACAGTACTTTCGTATACCGATCCGCCTACTACCAGCTTTTCAACCTTGAGAGCATTCCTGACCTCTTCCTCATCCAAGACGCCCGGATTAGTATATTTGAACTTCTCCAGCAGAAGGGGATGCTCAGCGAGATCATCGAATACCTCTTGTCCCATGACCAGAGTATTAGGGCGGATACCAGTTGACTTGTGGATTGTCTGCTTGGCAGTCGTGATATCGGTTATAGGGTTGGAATCATCGTAATCATCCCATTGGGTGAAGTTAGTTCCACCAGTTACAGTAGTTCCCCACACGCCGGTAATGAAAGCATCCGCAGCTAGCTTGATCTCTCGGTTAAGTAGGAATTGTTTGGCAAGCCACTCGGCTCCTGTCTGTTCTAATTGAACAGCAGAATCTTCATTGTCTCGATCCTCATCGGGTATGGCAAAACCAAGATGGTAGGGATCGCAGAAGTAGGTAGTGCTGGATAGTTCCAGCCGACCTTCGGGATAGGTATCTCCGGGTGTTCTGCGCTCTACTGCGTTACGCAGCCAAAAGCCCTTTGTCCAGATATAGTAGTAATCACTCTGTTTATCTACTGGAACCTCTGGAAAGATCCGAGTAGCGATAAACTCAGTATCGTCTTGAATATATGCTACTGCTATATCTGATAGCGCAGCATCTACATGAACATCATTCGCAGTTGGGTTTCCCATGCTTATTCCTCCTTTACGGATTTAATTTCTTA
>Ga0180007_10003085_pt1 | contig 18933 bp, 23 predicted proteins | sample MM_PC_MetaG_FD_121122 | JGI IMG/M metagenome (GOLD analysis project Ga0180007, IMG submission 121122) | Groundwater microbial communities from the Aspo Hard Rock Laboratory (HRL) deep subsurface site, Sweden - MM_PC_MetaG | ecosystem: Environmental > Aquatic > Deep subsurface > Groundwater... | reverse complement strand
CAGTTGTCCAAAAGGTGGCTTCCACGACGAATACAGTGGCTGAATCAATTGACGATGCGTCTATTACCGCCCTGGTAAAAACCTCATTGCTCTATCATCGTTCGACCAGTGCCATCGACACCAGCGTTGAGACAAAAGATGGTGTGGTCACACTGGAAGGTCTCGCCAAGACATCCGCTGAAAAGGATCTGGCCGGCAAATATACGAGTGATGTTAACGGTGTAACTAAGGTTAACAACAACATAGTCGTCGAGTAATTCGAATCCAGGAAAATATCATGTTGAACAATCCCAAGGCAGAACCGGCACAACACTCGATTTCATTCTATGTGATAATGGGAGTGGCGTTATTTGCCTTTATTAAAACATTCACGCTGCTTTCTCCCATTCTGTTATCTTTTCTGCTGGTGCTGCTGCTTTCTTTTGCTATTAATCCGGTTATTTCCAGGATGCGGGCGTTGACGGGCGGGAGAAAAATACCCACAGGGTTGGTAGCGGCAGGATTGATAACGGTTATTGCTTTGGTGGGCTGGTCTTCCTTGGGCCCCATGAAGTCCTCGGTCATAAAAATCTCGAATGCAGTACCGGGGTACTGGGAAAATCTGCAAAAACCCCTGATCAAAATGGAGCAACAGGCCATTATTTTCGAAAAAAAACTTCAGGCTGAGGTCAGTACGGAAATCGCCCGGGAAGAGAGGAGTGAGGGTAAGCCTGAAACCAACCCTCGAATGGCTGCGTCACCGCCGCCCAAACCTTCTGAAAACGCAAAGTCTCTGCGGTCCCGTCTGAACGAGATGGTTCAGGATCTGCTCGGCAGTTTCACAGCCGTAGCGTTTAACGGCGCTCAAATACTGGTCGTTCTGATAACGGTCTTTTTCGGGGTGGTTTTTATGCTCATGAATCCCCGCCCTGTATTTGGGGCAATGCTGTCCCTATTACCAGAGGAACATCACAATAAGGCGGTGATCGTCCTGCAGCGCATCGGCAAATTTGTTCCTGGCTGGGCCGGGGCAACCCTGTTGGGAATGATCATCATAGGCTTACTGGTTTTCCTGCTCATGTGGCCGATCTTTGGTTTCATGGACGCGTTGGTCCTGGGGCTGATAGCGGGATTATTTGAAGCGATTCCCTTTCTGGGTCCGATCTTCAGCGCCTTGCCCGCACTCCTGCTCGGTTTGGGGAAAGGGGGGATGGTTCCGATGTGGGTCTTATTCGCCTATGCTGCCGTTCATGCATTGGAAAATAATGTGATCCTGCCCTTTATCATGGCACGCGGGATGAAACTGCATCCGCTGGCGGTGATCTTTTCCATGCTCTTGTGTATGGCGGCCTTTGGCGTGCTGGGGCTTCTGGTAGCGGCTCCTCTGGTTGCAATTGTAAGTATTGTGCATGATGAACTCTATCGAAAACGTTTTTTACCCTCGGTAACGGACGTAGACCTCGACCGCCTGGCAGGAATTGCCTTGGATGAAAATCCTTCTGCCGGAAAGGTGATATAGAAGACCATCCAAATCGATTAGGGGGTGTGGAAACGACGCTGCCCTGAGCGGCAAAGTAGTTGAATGTAATCGGTCAATAACAAAATTTATTCAAGAAGGAGATTACCATGAAGTTTAAAAAAATTATCTTATTGCTGTTATTTTTAGTGACAATAGCACTGACCGGATGTGAAAAAAGCGGTCCGGCTGAAAATGCGGGTGAAAAAATAGACAACGCCATTGAGAATACAGGCCAAGCCATCGAAAATGCAGGGGATAAGGTAAAAGATGCCACAAACTGATAAATCAGGCATGTCCTGTGCCTAAGGAGTCCAATCATGTACCGACTTGTGTTGTTGTCTATAATTACAGGGCTTATGTGTTGGTCAGGCAATATCGGCGCCAAGGAGATAACCCTTGATGGAGGAGGAACTTACCACCAAGGAGACCTCACCGTTACCTGCGGCTGTGGCCAATCATCGACTGATTCACCCCTGGCCCTAAACGATTGCCAGTACTGGGACGATTTCACCAAAACGTGTCTGTCTGAAAAAACGACCTATGTGTACAAAAATATCGAGTGCATTGAAGCGTGCCAGCACTGGGAAAAATTTAACAGTACCTGCCATTACCGGACAAAGTGTACGTTCTATCCGTCTCAAAAATCATTTGTGAAAACAACATGCGAAAGGTTTGATGACTTCAAAAAGAGGTGCCTGCAAACCAAGGATGCGAAGATCGGACGCTGAAGAGAGATGACTGATATTGTGCTAAGCAACATCAAAACAGTATGTGTAAACTTGCAAGTAGAAATAATTAAAGGATAATTTCATGAAAACAGAAACAAACAAAAACCTGAAAGAAACAAACGTGTACCTGATTGGTAGCGGAATGGCTGGACTTGCAAGTGCTGTATATTTAGAAAAAGATGCAGGTGTTCCGGGTGAGAATATTCAAATTTTAGAAAAAGATTCAATTCCGGGTGGCGCCACAGACGGTGCTGGCGATAAAGAGAATGGATTTGTTGTCCGGGGTGGAAGAATGCACGAAATGCACTATGAATGTTATTGGGAGCTGCTTTCTCACATTCCTTCACTGGAGGATCAAAATGTTTCGGTAAGAGATGAATCTTATGATTTTAATGAACGGTTTGTTTCAAATGGACAGGCCCGTCTGTTGAAAGACGGGAAAAAATTAGATGTCTCTTCTTATGGTTTATCGTTTGAACAAAAAACAGATTTTCTTAAATTAACCTATATTTCAGAGCGCTCCCTTGGCAATAAACGAATAGAAGATTGGTTTGATCAAGCTTTTTTCGACACAAATTTTTGGTATATATGGACATCCATGTTTGCATTCCAAAAATGGAGCAGTCTTGCCGAAATGAGAAGATATATGAAACGGTTTATCCATCTAATTGATGGTTTGCATCGATTGGGCGGTGTCATGCGTACCAAATACAATCAATACGACTCTGTCGTAAGACCTATGAAAAAATACCTTGAAGCAAAAGGGGTCAAATTTAAAATGGGCAAAGAAGTGGTTGATATTGATTTTAATCTATCTGCTGACAAAAAGAGTGCTAGGGTGCTCCACCTTAAAGACAAAACTGAAATAGTGCTTGGAAAAAATGATTTTGTGTTTATCACAAATGGCTCCATAACAGAAAGCACCGATAATGGAACCTGGGATACTCCTGCAAAATTGAAAGGTTTGGAAGAATCCGGCTCTTGGAAGCTGTGGAAAAACATAGCGGACAAAGATAAGGCTTTCGGCAATCCGAATCCATTCTGTGACAATATTGATCTGCAAAAATGGTATTCATTTACGGCAACAATGAAAGACAGCACATTTCTCGATTACATGGAAAACTTCTCGGGCAATGTAGATGGAACAGGCGGACTGGTTACGTTGACGGATTCCAACTGGCTCATGTCAATTGTGATCGCACGACAACCTCACTTCCCCAACCAACCGGATGACGTTAAGATTTTTTGGGGTTATGGACTCTATCCGGATAGAAAAGGAAATTACATCGACAAAACAATGGCAGAGTGTACTGGTGCTGAAATGTTAGAAGAGCTTTATTATCATTTGAAAATTCAAGATATGATGAAACCGGTTACTCAAGCAGGAAAGGTAAATTGTATCCCGGTTGCGATGCCGTTTATTGATAGTCTGTTTATGCCGAGGAATATGGGGGATCGGCCAGATGTTATCCCAAAAGGGGCAACAAATTTTGCTTTTTTAGGCCAATTTGCTGAAGCACCTAAAGATTGTGTATTTACAGTTGAATATTCTGTGAGGACGGCTCAAATGGCCGTTTATGGTTTGTTTGATACAGGTAAGCAGGTTCATCCAATGTACGACTCGGCACACAATCCAAAATATTTACTGGGAGCACTTAAAGCAATCAATAGATGATGAAATACGATTGAATTTGACAGAACCCGGCAGGTAGCTGGGCAGAAGGCCGGGAGTACTCCTCACCCCATGGAAGAAAAGTATTTTATTGAATGGATTGAAGTTTTGGACAAAGGTAAATCCTACAGACATTATCTTAATCCAGGAGAATTGCCGGAGACCGTTTTTAAATCCCTGGGCAAAAGCATTACAGCTCTTGAATATTGTAATGTCCACGGGCTTTGGAAGTCTTGAGACTAAAATTAACTGCTTTTTATATATTTAAAGGAAGTATTATGAATAAAGAAGAATTGTGTCAAAAGATTAGGGCTATCTACCCGGATATCGGAGCGTGCGGAATTGATCTGGATGTAGTCTATGATGCCGGGAATGATCGTTGGAAAGTTGGCCTTAAGCGCGATAAAAAGGAATTGAAAACCTTTCTGGAACCTGAGGATGCAGAGCTTTGCATGGAAGGTAAACAATGTCTGAGCCTGGCCATAGAGATCAACCAGTTAAAAGATAGCATCGATCGGATGCCAAAAGAATAATTACATATGTTTTGTTATCAGTGGCAGGGGAAAATAGTCCATTTGCTTGCCTGGGCGATTGGATTCGGAATGCAGGATAAGGATATTAACTGTTCCATAGTGGGCTATCAGAAGAGGTATCATGCAAGACCCATCAACCGGGATTACGAAGCGTTTATTTTAAACCACGCTGGATAGTGTATGCAGAAGCAATAATGATCATGAAGGAAAGATAAACACATCAAAAAGGAGAATAATAATGGCAAAAAAAATGGAAGTTTACAAGTGCGACGTTTGCGGAAATATGGTTGAAGTAGTGCATGGCGGTGACGGTGAATTGGTCTGCTGCGGCCAGCCGATGAAATTACAAACTGAAAATACAGTGGATGCCGCCAAGGAAAAACATGTGCCGGTTATTGAGAAGGTTTCCGGCGGGTTCATGGTCAAGGTTGGGAGTGTCGCGCATCCCATGGAAGAGAAACACTCAATTGAATGGATAGAGATTATTGCTGACGGCAAAGCCTATCGACAGTTTTTAAATCCGGGGGATAGGCCGGAAGCTATGTTTCAGATTAAGGCTGAAAAGATTCAGGCAAGAGAGTACTGCAATCTTCATGGTCTTTGGAGTGCATCATAGGCTCGCTACAGAAATCGGGGGTTAAAAAGGAGATATTGCATGGGCAATAAAACCAGTTTTTCAAACATCGGGCAAGTGGTCTCGGTGCGCGGCAGTGTTGTTGATATACGATTCGATGAACTATTGCCGCCCATCTATTCGTTGCTGCACGCCCAGGAAGGGAAAATTGCCATCGAGGTTTTGGCTCAACTCGACGCCCATCGCGTGCGTGGCATCGCGCTGACCCCCACCCAGGGCCTGGCCCGCGGTATGGCGGTGGAGGACACGGGCGGGCCATTAAAGGCGCCGGTCGGCAAGGGCATTCTGTCGCGCATGTTCGATGTGTTCGGCAATGCCATCGACCGGGAAGGAGAGGTTTCGAATGTGGCGTGGCGTACCGTCCACCGGGCTCCGCCGCCCCTGGCACGACGTTCCACCAAGTCTGAGATCTTCGAAACGGGGATCAAGGTCATTGATGTGCTCATGCCACTGGAACGCGGCGGCAAGGCCGGACTTTTCGGCGGGGCTGGTGTGGGCAAGACGGTCTTGCTCACCGAAATGATCCACAACATGATCGGGCAGCAGGAGGGCATCAGCATTTTCTGCGGCATCGGCGAGCGGTGTCGGGAAGGCGAAGAGCTATACCGAGAAATGAAGGCAGCCGGTGTGCTGCCGAACATGGTGATGATCTTCGGTCAGATGAACGAGCCGCCGGGCAGCCGATTCCGTGTGGGCCACGCCGCCCTGACCATGGCCGAGTATTTCCGGGACGACGAACACCGGGATGTACTGCTGCTGGTCGACAATATTTTCCGGTTCATCCAAGCCGGCTCGGAAGTGTCCGGCTTGATGGGGCAGATGCCGTCTCGCCTGGGCTATCAGCCCACGATGGGCACCGAGTTGTCCGGGTTGGAGGAGCGCATCGCCAACACCGATACCGGGGCCATCACCTCGATTCAGGCGGTGTATGTGCCGGCGGACGATTTCACCGATCCGGCAGCGGTGCACACCTTCTCGCATCTCTCCGCGTCCATCGTGCTCTCGCGCAAGCGGGCCAGTGAAGGTCTTTATCCAGCCATCGACCCATTGCAATCCAGTTCCAAAATGGCCACGCCGGGCATTGTCGGTGACCGGCATTACCGCCTCGCCCAGGAAATCCGGCAAACCCTCGCGCAATACACAGACCTCAAGGATGTCATTGCCATGCTCGGCCTGGAGCAGCTTTCGACGGAGGACCGCAACGTGGTTGCCCGGGCCCGCAGGTTGGAGCGGTTTCTCACCCAGCCCTTTTTTACCACCGAACAGTTCACCGGCCTTAAGGGAAAACTCGTCAGCCTCGAGGACGCGCTGGATGGCTGTGAACGAATCCTGGGTGATGAATTCAAAGACTACCCGGAAAGAGCGCTCTACATGATCGGGGCGGTGGACGAAGCGAAATCTGATCCAAAGGTCGAACATGCAGACGATATTCATGAATCTTAAGGTTCTCCTGCCGTTCCAGATTTTTGCCGAAGAAACCTTTGTCGTGCGCATCGTTGCGGAGACCCGAGAAGGGTCGTTCGGGCTCTTTCCTCATCGACGCGACTGCGTTGCAGCGCTTGCGCCCGGGATTCTGATTTATGAAACCAAAGCCCAGGGCGAGGTATACCTGGCCCTGGATGAAGGGGTGCTGGTCAAAACCGGCCTGGACGTGCTAGTTTCCGTGCGCAACGCCATTGGCGGAACAGACCTTGGCCAATTGAGAAATTCAGTGGAGCAAGAGTTTTTGGACCTGAACGAACGAGAACAGAGTGTACGGTCGGTGATGGCAAAAATGGAGAGCGGTTTTATCCGCCGCCTAGCAAAGTTTCATCATGAGTGAAAAATTGAAAATCACAAGAGAGAAAGATCAGACCCCGTTCAGTCGGGAAATCGGCGTGAAGGCGGCTCGCAAACTCCGTGCCCAACGTCACGTCAACCGAACCGTCTGGTTTGGCCTGGGCATGATGGGACTGATCGGCTGGTCAGTGGTGGTTCCGACGCTGCTGGGCGCGGCCCTGGGTATCTGGTTGGATCAACACTATCCTGGAGGTCACGCCTGGACCCTGGCCTTACTGGTTGTGGGTCTTGCGATCGGGTGTTGGAATGCGTGGCATTGGGTCACTAAGGAAGGCAAGGCCATACAAGAGGAACAGGAGGAAAATGATGAATGAAGCGTTGCGTCTGACATTAGCTATGGTAACGGGCGTTTTGCTCGGTGTGATGTTCTTTGGTGGCCTTTGGTGGACCGTTCGCAAGGGCTTTTCGTCCAAACAACCAGGCCTTTGGTTCTTTGGCAGCCTGATGCTGCGAACCAGCATTGCCCTGGCTGGATTTTACTTTGTTTCCGGCGGTCATTGGGAACGTCTGCTGGTGTGTCTCTTTGGTTTTTTCCTGGCACGCCTTATCGTGACGCGGCTCACCCGCACGCCGGTCGAACACCCCAACGCTTCAACAAAGGAGGCCGGTCATGCGTCTTAGTCCGGATGCAATCATCTTCTGGCAACACGGGTTTTTCAAGCTCAATGCCACCATCGTGTTCACGTGGGGACTGATGCTCGTGCTGGCCATCGGTTCAAAAATCATTACGCGAAGACTCTCCACGGATCTGAACCGTTCCCCCTGGCAGAACCTTCTGGAAATCCTTGTCACCGGCATTGAGAAACAAATTGAAGAGGTGGGCTTACGTCAGCCGCAAAAATATATAGGCTTTCTGGGCACGCTCTTTTTGTTTGTTGCTGCAGCCGCCCTTTGCACCGTCATCCCCGGCTACGAACCGCCCACCGGCTCGCTTTCGACCACGACAGCGCTCGCGCTGTGCGTGTTTATAGCCGTGCCGTTTTTCGGCATCGAGGAGCAAGGGGTGGGCAGCTACCTTACGTCCTATGTGAAGCCGACCTTCATCATGCTGCCGTTTAATATCATCAGCGAGCTGTCGCGCACGCTTGCCCTGGCCGTTCGTCTGTTCGGCAACATGATGAGCGGCGCCATGATTATCGGTATCTTGCTCACGATTATGCCCTTCATCTTTCCGATCATCATGACGGCCCTCGGCCTGCTCACCGGCATGGTGCAGGCCTATATTTTCAGTATCCTGGCAGCGGTTTACATTGCGGCCGCCACGCGTGTCCGTAAACCCAAGCCTGAACCCGAGGCAAAAGAGTGAAACTTGAACATCAACAACAAAAGGAGATACTATGGATAGCATGACTTATATTGCGGTGGCATCAATTGTCATCGCCGGCATCACCACCGGTTTCGGTACTATGGGGCCTGCGTTGGCAGAAGGGCGGGCAGTTGCAACGGCGCTGAGTTCCCTGGCCCAGCAGCCCGACGCTTCGGCTACCATCTCCCGGACCCTGTTTGTGGGATTAGCGATGATCGAATCCACGGCTATCTATTGTTTTGTGGTCTCGATGATTCTGATCTTTGCCAACCCGTTTTGGAACCATGTCATCGCCCAGGCCACAGGAAACTAAAGCTATGTTAATCGATTGGTTCACGGTCGGTGCGCAGATGCTCAACTTTCTCATCCTGGTGTGGTTGCTGAAGCGCTTTCTTTACAAACCGATTCGCCACGCCATTGATGAGCGGGAGAAGCGGATTGCGGCAGAACTCGCAGACGCCGACCAGAAAAAGGCCGAAGCCCAAAAGGAGAGCGACGCGTTCAGACACAAAAACCAGGCCCTCGATGAGCAACGGGCCGCGCTCTTGAGCAAAGCAACGGACAAGGCCAAAACGGAAGGTCAGCGGCTTCTCGATGAAGCGCGCAAGGCTGCCGACGTCTTGAGCGCCAAGCGGATGGAAACCTTGAGAAAAGAGGCCAACAACTTAAGTCAGGCCATCCGCCGGCGCACCCAGCAGGAAGTATTTGCCATTGCGCGAAAGGTGCTGACGGATCTTGCCACGGTGAGTTTAGAAGAACGCCTGGGCGAGGTGTTCACCCGCCGTTTGCGGGAGATGGACGGCCCGGTCAAAAAGGAACTTGCCCAGGCACTTAAGACAGCGTCTGAGCCTGCGATCCTGCGCAGCGCCTTTGACCAGCCTGAGGAGCAACGCGCGGCCATACAAAATGCGCTCAACGAAACCTTTTCAGCGGATATCCATGTCCGGTTCGAGACTGCCCCGGACCTGATCAGCGGCATTGAACTGAGCACCAATGGCCAAAAGTTGGCCTGGAGTATCGCTGATTATCTGGCATCACTGGAAAAGGGGGTCGATGCGCTTCTCAAAGAGACGGACAAAGCTGAGATCAAAGCCGAGTCTGAGCCTGAAGCCACGGCTGAACCAAAGCCCACGGGTGAAGCCGAGCGTGCGCTCGAAACGGAAAGCCAATGAATATGAAACCTGAGAGCCTTAAAAACGTTATTAACAGCGCCTTTGCCCAAATAAGCCAGGTGCGGGAAGCATTCACGCCGCAACTGACCCCGCATGAGGTGGGCACGATCATGAGTGTTGCCACCGGCATTGCCAAGGTGTCGGGTCTTCCCGGCGTAGGGTTTGATGAATTGGTGATGTTTCCCGGGGATGTGCTCGGCATTGCATTCAACCTGGACGCGGACGAAATTGACGTCGTTCTGCTCGGTGAATACTGGCATCTGCACGCGGGAGATGAAGTCCAGCGCACGGGCCGGGTCATGGACGTGGCTGTGGGTGATGGATTGCTGGGGCGCGTCATCGACCCCCTCGGTCGGCCACTCGATGGCAACGGCCCGGTGGCCGCAAGCCTTCGCTTAGCCGTCGAACGCCCGGCCGCGCCCATTATGGACCGCGCACCTGTCACGGTGCCTCTCCAGACCGGCATCAAAGTGATTGATGCCCTCATTCCCGTTGGGCGCGGCCAGCGCGAGTTGATTCTTGGCGACCGCCAGACGGGCAAGACCGCCATTGCCATCGACACCATCCTGAATCAGCGCGACAAGGATGTTGTGTGCGTTTATTGCGCCATCGGTCAGCGCGCGTCCGCCGTTGCCAAGGCTGTGGCCACCTTACGGGAAAAGCAAGCCATGGATTACACCGTCCTTGTCGTGACCGAGGGCAACGACCCGCCGGGTCTGGCTTACATTGCGCCCTACGTTGCAACCAGCATTGCGGAGTCTTTCATGGAAGCGGGCCGGGATGTGCTGATCGTTTATGACGACCTCACCCATCACGCGCGCGCCTACCGGGAACTGTCTCTCTTGCTGCGCCGTCCGCCTGGTCGTGAAGCGTTTCCCGGTGACATCTTTTATATCCACTCGCGGCTGCTCGAACGTTCAACGCATTTGTGCCGGGAACGCGGCGGGGGGTCACTCACTGCCCTGCCCATCATCGAAACCGAAGCACAGAACATTTCCGCCTATATTCCGACCAACCTGATTTCCATCACGGACGGACAGATCTACCTTTCTCCCTCACTGTTCGAATTGGGGGTACTGCCTGCGGTGGATGTCGGCAAATCCGTTTCCCGTGTCGGCGGCAAGGCCCAGCGGGCGGCCTACCGCGCGGTGGCCGGCGATCTCAAATTAGGCTATGCCCAGTTTGAGGAACTCGAAACCTTTTCCCGGTTCGGCGCCCGTCTGGATGAAGACACCCGAAAAATCATCGAGCACGGACGACGGATTCGGGCCTGCCTCAAACAGCCGGAATTCTCCCCGGTGGCCGTACCCGCGCAAATCGCTGTGCTGCTGGCATTGACTGCTGAACTCTTTGACCAGGTGCCGCTTAACCGGATGGCGGAAGCCGAGGAGGCCCTGCGCAAAGCTGCAGCAGACATACCGCCCAAGGTGTGCCAGCGTCTGGACACCGCCGAAAAATTGAGCGACGAGGATCATGAAACAATTATCCAAATCGCCCGACAATCACTTGCTCGCTTCCAGCCCAAGCCTGAACCCGAGGAAACGTCATGAGCGAGACGACTGCGAGTCTGCGGCGCAAGATCAGCGGAGCCGGGGATCTCCAATCCGTTGTCCGCACGATGAAGGCCGTGGCCGCCTCGAGCATCGGACAATACGAGCACTCGGTGCGCGCACTGGCCGACTACTATCGCACGGTGGAGCTGGGATTGGGCGCATGCCTGCGGGAAAGCGGGTCAGCGCCCTTGATGCCAGAACAAAAAAAACAAGCAGTTGCAAGTGCGGTGGTGTTCGGTTCTGACCAGGGACTGGTGGGCCAGTTTAACGATGTGGTGGCCGATTTTGCGGTCAAGACCCTGGCGCCTCTGGCGGCCAAACCCAAAATTTGGGCCGTGGGTGAGCGCGTTCATGCGCGCTTGGAAGACGCGGGTCTTCCGCTGTTGGGATGCTTCACCGTGCCCAACTCCGTCAAGGGTATCACCCCCCTGGTGGGGCAGATTCTCATGGAGAGCGAGACAAAACGCAACCAGGGTGAAGTTTTTGAACTTTACCTCTTCTACAACCGCCCCACGTCCGGACCGGTTTATGCGCCCGTAAGTCAGCGACTGCTGCCGCTGGACGAAAAGTGGCAACGCAAGCTGGCCGAACATCCCTGGCCGACAGGAAACCTGCCCGAGGTCATGGGTGGCGGCAGTGCAACCTTGCGGGCGCTGATACACGAATATCTTTTTGTCTCGCTCTTCCGGGCGTGCGCCGAATCCCTAGCCAGTGAGAATGCGAGCCGCCTGGCGGCAATGCAACGCGCCGACAAAAACATCGATGAATTGCTGGAGGAGCTTAACCGGACATTCCATCGGTTGCGCCAGAGCGGCATCGACGAGGAACTATTCGACGTCATCTCCGGTTTCGAAGCACTGACCGTGGAGGAGAAATAATAATGAAGGGGGGGGGCATTACCATCGCACAGAAACTCGATACAGCCATACAGCCGGATATGCCTGAGAGCGCAATTGAAAGCGGTTGTATGGATTTTGTTCTTTCACCTGAGGATATTGCTCGAGAAATTGTACGAATTTCACACACTCCGGATCTGGAAATGGAATCTGACCATGAATAAACTCAAACAAATTTGGAGCAATCTGCGGTCAAGCTTTTGGTTTGTACCTTCGCTGATTGTTACCGTCAGCATAGCCCTCGCGGTGGCTTTGGTTGAAGTAGGTTCCACCTGGAGTGACCAATGGCTGGCCCGCTGGCCGATTTTGTTTGGCGGCGGCGCAGAGGCCGCGCGCGGGATGTTGTCCACAATTGCCGGTTCAATGATTACCGTGGCGGGGGTCACATTTTCGATGACCTTGGTAACACTGGCGCTGGCTTCGAGCCAATACACCTCGCGCATCCTGCGGAACTTCATGCGCGACCGCGTCACCCAGGTCGTGCTCGGAATCTTCACTGGTATTTTCACCTATTGCCTGGTTGTGTTAGGCACCATCCGCGGCGGCGAGGAGAGCCCGTTTATTCCGAACCTGGCAGTGTCTTTCGGTGTCATCCTGGCAATCGGCGGCATCAGCGTCCTCATTTTTTTTATTCATCACATCGCCTCTTCGATCCAGGCATCGAACATTATAGCCTCGGTTGCCGCCGAAACCATGATTACCGTTGATCGGCATTTTCCAGAGGAGCTTGGAAACGGACTGGTTGACGGCGATGAGGATCAGCCGCCGCTTCCCCTGCCGGAGAGGCGCTGGCAGGCAGTTGCAGCCAGGGGAAATGGCTATATCCAAAACGTGGATATAGCAGCACTCCTGTGTTTGGCGCGGGAGCACCATACCATCGTACGGATGGAACAAAGCATCGGTGCGTTTGTTGTTCAGGACACCACGCTGGCCTTGCTCGCTCTGGAGGACCCGCCGGGAAAAAAAATCATTGCCGACCTACAGGCAGCATACAGCATCAACCGTTACCGCACGGTGGAAAACGATTCTGCTTTCGGCATCCGACAAATCGTGGATATGGCGTTACGTGCGCTCTCCCCCAGCACCAACGACACCACAACGGCCGTGATGTGCGTGGATTATCTGACGGCGATTCTGGCCCAACTTGCACCCCGGCAGATACCATCATCGCGCCACTACGAGGAAGGGAAACTGAGGGTGCTCACCATCGGACCGACCTTTGAAGACTTGCTGGCCGAATCCTTCGATCAAATTCGAGGCAGCGCCAAAGGCAATGCCGCCATCATGTTACGGATTCTCGGGGCGCTTCAAACTATCGCCGGTCTGACTGCCAGCCCGGCCCGGCGACGAGCGCTTCACGATCAAGTGCTATGGATCACTGAACTGGCTGAACGTACCATCGCGTCAGTGTATGACCGTGAAAGGATCGATAAGCGGCTGGCACGCGTGCGCAAAACGCTCGAAGCAGAACCTGTTTTGTGCACAGAGAAAGAAAAACAAACTTAGTGCGAAGGTTGAGGTTCACCCAATAAATATGCATATACAATTATTTGAAATAACATCTATATTGATGATGCTGACCGTGATATCCAGCTATATCACTTATCGTTTTCTGCATATGCTCACGATAATCGGCGTAATGTTCTACAAATTCTGTGGTCCGATCAGCTCAATTTTTGTCTGCCAGTGAAAGAGGGTTAAAATAGATCAAATATGACCTTTTGAAAACATATGACCTTTTTTGTCTCCAACCCATGACAGACCTTAAAAATGCTGTTTCAAGGATTTATGCCAATAAATCAGAAAGATGGAAGATCTTGTGCAGGCGCTAAAGTTCCCGGCACGGAACTTGAACATAAAGATAACTAAAACCTGATTTTATAAGGAGAAATATCATGAAACCGAACACAGAAAACATGGAAAAAGCGACACCCGACACCATCGGCAAAGTCAAGAGGGTCGTTCAAAAAATCTATGGGAATAACGACATGGAAGCCGGGGACAAAACCCAAGAAGAAAAACGTGTTTTTATGCTCCATAATGCCAAGGAACTAAACGGGTACAAATTGAACAGTATTGACGGGGAAATAGGAAGGGTCAAGGAATTTTACTTCGATGACCGGCACTGGACGGTTCGCTATCTGGTGGCGGACACGGGCAGCTGGCTTCAGGAAAGGCAGGTGCTGATTTCCCCCTATTCTTTAGCAGGGGTGAACACAATAGCGCAACACATCACCGTTGATTTAACCAGAAAGCAGATCGAAGAAAGTCCCTCCCTGAATAGTGACAAGCCGGTATCCCGGCAATTCGAGGATTCCTTCCACGGATATTACGGATATCCGGAATACTGGGTCGGCTCATACATATGGGGAACCTATCCGGACATTGTGCGCGACCGTGAAAAATGGAACGCCTTCACCAAAGATGACAAGGCATGGGATCCAAGTTTGCGCAGCACCCAAGAGGTGAGTGGTCATCATATCCAGGCCGCGGACGGTGAGATTGGCCATGTCGAGGATTTTATCATAGATGAAAAGACATGGGCGATTCGGTATCTCATCATTGATACAAAAAACTGGTGGGCAGGTAAAAAGGTTCTGGTGTCTCCTCAATGGATTGATCATATCAGCTGGGATGAATCAAAAGTATTTATTAAGCTTCCCTGTGAGGTTATCCGGCAGTCACCGGAATACAGTGAAACCGCTCTTTTAACCCGGGAGTATGAGACCCGATTGTATCAGCATTACAACCGCATGGGATACTGGGCTGAAAAATCGGTTCCCCGGTAGAACTGTCGGGAATATTCATCACAAGAAGAAAGGGGAAATATATGAAAACAAACATGGGATTGTGGATAGATCATCGCAAAGCTGTGATTGTGACGGTTTTATGAGGTTATTTCGATTCTTCGTGACGCCAAATCCATTTTGCTTTTTGGTCCTGGAGAGGCAAAAGGTGAGCTGAAGAAACGGTTAGAAGATGACCATCTCGATACCCTCATCCAAGCTGTGGAAACAGTTGATCAGATGACAGATCGCCAGATTGCAGCCAAAGTCCGGGAGTATTATAACTAAGACAACGAGGAGCAAAACATGACAAACCAAAAAGCCGATCAAATTTTTGAAAGACAAGAATATCATCAGTCTCTGATGAATAAAATGAGCATTGAATCCTCTTCTGTGGACACCTGCAGACCTGAAGGTGAAAAGACGCTTTATATCGAAAAACTGGAGCAGCGGATCAAATCTCTCAAATCCATTGTGGAGGATATGACAGAAAAAAGTAAAAACCTGGAAAAAAAGTTCAGGACAGATTTTGAAGAGGACCGGAAGGTGATAGAGGACCGCTACCACACCTTAAAGGAGAGGGTGAACAATGTCCGCCAGGCAGGCGGAGATGCCTGGAAAGAATTGGGCAAAGGAACCTCAAGTGCCTTGGAGGATTTTACAGCAGGCATAAAAAATGCGGTTTCAAAATTCAAATAAAACAGTGTGCCAGGAAAATAAAGGCTTTTAACAACATCACAAGGCTGAGTGATATCAATCATGTGACGGAGGTTAATCATGTTACGACGTATAAATGAAATTATCGGATATACTTTGTTTGCCAAAGAGAATGAGGTCGGAAAATGTAAGGATCTGCTGTTTGATGACCAACTCTGGACAGTCCGTCACATGGTGGCAGATATCGGAGGGTGGCTCGTGGGTCAAAAAGTGCTTGTTTCGCCGGTGATGGTTCAAAAGACAGATTGGCAGATGCAAAGTATCTTTCTTGATATCACCCGGGAGCAGCTTGAAAAATGTCCTTTTCTGCTGGAGGATGAGCCGGTTTCCCGTGAGCATGAAAGAAAAATGTTTCAGTATATAGACCATCCGTATTACTGGCTGAACGACGGCCTCTGGGACCATTCAGAATATCCGGCAGTACGGACCCATGTTCCTGAAGAATCCGCACAGAAAGCGGATGAAGAAATATTGAAGGAGATAGAGGAACCGGACCGGGAAGAAAATCATCTGCGCTCATATAAGGAAGTAAAAGGGTACAAAATTGAGGCAAGTGATGGAAATATCGGGCACGTGGAGGATTTTATTCTGGAGGATAAAACATGGGCCCTCAGATATGTGGTGGTTGATACCCGGAACTGGCTGCCGGGAGGAAAAAAGGTTCTTCTCTCTTTGAACTGGGTAAAAAAAGTCAACTGGGAGCTATCAACCCTTTTTCTGGATATCAGTAAAGAGCAGGCTGAGAATAGTCCTGAATTTGACCCTGAACAACCGGTTAACATTGAGTATGAAACCCGTCTCTACGACTATTATGGCCGGCCTTTTGAGAAAAATATCACGAAAAAGCTTCAGAAAATGATTGCAAACCCGTTTATTTAGAACCGGTTTATCGGTCGATCAGTCTTGGACAGCCTGTAAAAATAGATAAAAGGACTTGAATGTGAATCCGCCCAAATCAAAGCTCGGCTTCAACGCGACGTGGTCCATGGCCGTTGGCGGTATGGTTGGCGGCGGTATCTTTTCGACCCTCGGCGTGGTTGTCGGCATCGCTGGTGCCTGGGCATGGCTCAGCTTCGCTGCCGCGGGGCTCATCGCGCTGGCCGCTGGCTATAGCTACGTGAAACTCGCCGTTCATTATGACGAAGGGGGCGGAGCGTTCACCTTTCTCCGGGAGATCAATGCAGATGGGTTTGCCGGCAGCCTCTCGTGGGTACTCATCGTTGGTTACGTGCTGACAAATGCGGTGTATGCTTTCACCTTCGGGCAGTACCTCGGATATGTCGTGGGTCTCGGGCCATGGTTTTCACGTCTTGCCGGCGTTGCCATCATGGCTTTGTTTATAGGGCTGAACCTGCGGGGAGTCGGTGAGGCCGGCGGCGTTGAGGTTTTTCTCGTGTGGTTCAAGCTGGTCGTGCTGGTGGGGTTGGCCGGCTGGGGGCTTGCACTATGGGATCCGCCGATGCTGTCCCGGGGTGTGCCGGACGCCGGGATCGGTGCTGCGCTGTTCGGTGCTGCGTCCGTGTTCATGGCCTTTGAAGGATTTCAATTGTTGACCTATGATTACAAGGATATCAAGACCCCCCGGAAGACATTGCCCCGGGCAGTGCTGTCGGCAATTGTCATTGTGACCTTAGTTTATGTTGTCGTTGCCCTTGGAACGGTCATGCTTATCGGAGCGGACCAGGTCGTGCAGTACAAAGAGGTTGCGCTGGCCATTGCGGGTCGCCGAGCGCTCGGAACCGTTGGTCTCCTAGTCGTCACGATTGCCGCGGCGTTTTCAACCGGATCAGCCATAAACGCCACGCTCTTTGCCACAGCACGTCTGGCAAACAAGGTGGCCGAAGATGGGGAGTTACCGGCCGCAATGGATCACAAGAATGGGGCAGGCATACCCGATCGGGCGGTGATCGGGCTTGGAGCTGCCGCAGCAGTACTTGCAGCTGTGGGAACGCTCACCACCCTGGTTGAGGCCGCGAGCCTTACGTTCCTGTTCACGTTTGTGGTCGTGTGCGGACTGGCTTTTTATCAAGGCATAGGCTTGCGGGTCATTACAGGATTTGGTGTGCTGGCCGGAGCCACTGCATCTGTTGCCCTTATGGTTCGTTTGATCGAAACCGACCCACTGGCGCTTGTCTTTCTCGGGCTGCTGGTGCTCGTCGCCTTGTTCGGGCGCCCGGCATTGCTCCGCCACGTGAAAATAGAAGATCGCCATAGATGACCGCTATGCAAATGGTAAAATCAACACGAAGGAATTTGATCGGAAGAGAAAGGAGCTGAAATGACCATCCCCCATGAAGGGGCTGAAAAATCGATTCCGGAAAAGCCCAAAAGTCAAGGCGGGCAACCCGGATTGTTTTCACTGGCCAGTGGGCAGGGTCTGGATTTGAATCCGGAAACCGCAAGTTTCTATATCGGCCGTGAAAACCTGATCCTGGCTGATCCATCCAGTATGGCGCGCTGGCGTGCAAACCTTTTTATTTTTATGTCTCGCAACGCAGCGGATGCGGCCTCATTTTTTAATCTCCCGGCAGACCAAACAATTGAAGTTGGTGTTCAGCTGGAAATTTGACACACCTATTTTTTACCTCGAACCACCCGTGTCGAATAATGGCCATATATGACCTATGCGTATATATAACCATTTATATTGGGTTGCTGATCACTGGGTTGAAACGGCAGGTTTTGATTATTTATGCTGAAAAATCAATAGGATGGATAAATTAATCTCTTGGATTTTGAACCCTGGCACAATGATTGCCATATATGTAAAGATAACCGGCGATCCGGAAGGATGATTTGTAATCAGGCATGAAAGACAAAACCGGAAATTCCGACGAAAGACTTTAAAAAAGGAATATTATTATGCTTAACAAAGCCAAAACACTAAAGGGATACAAATTGAACAGCCTTGACGGAGAGATAGGGAAGGTCAAGGAATTTTATTTTGATGACCTGCACTGGACGGTTCGCTACCTGATGGCCGACACGGGGAACTGGCTTTCGGGTCTGCAAGTGCTGATTTCTCCCTATGCATTGACCGGCGTGAACAAAAAAAAACAACACATTGCTGTTGATTTGACCAAGAAACAGATAGAGGAGAGTCCTTCTTTGAACAGTGACAGGCCCGTCTCCCGACAATTCGAGAATTTTTATTACGGATATTATGGATACCCGTCGTATTGGACAGGTGAATACATGTGGGGATTTAATCCATATATTGTGCGTGACAGTGAAAAATGGGCGGCCATAACTCAGGGAGAGAGAGTGCAGGATTCCCATTTGCGTAGCACTCATGATGTGAGCAATCATAACATCATGGCCATTGACGGTGAGATTGGTCATGTCGAGGATTTTATCATTGATAATGAGACATGGGCGATTCGATATTTAATCATTGATACACGGAACTTTTGGCCAGGGAAAAAGGTCCTGATATCACCTCAATGGATCGAACGGATCAGTTGGGAGGAATCAAAAGTATTTGTCAATCTTACCTGCGAGGCCATCAAACAATCACCGGAATTTACAGAAGAGTCCCTGCTGACCAGAGACTACGAGAGCAAGTTGCATCAACAGTACAACCGCCGGGGATACTGGGT
>Ga0180007_10003084_pt1 | contig 18934 bp, 13 predicted proteins | sample MM_PC_MetaG_FD_121122 | JGI IMG/M metagenome (GOLD analysis project Ga0180007, IMG submission 121122) | Groundwater microbial communities from the Aspo Hard Rock Laboratory (HRL) deep subsurface site, Sweden - MM_PC_MetaG | ecosystem: Environmental > Aquatic > Deep subsurface > Groundwater... | reverse complement strand
TAAAATGCGCTGACTCAAAACCAATCCTATACCATAAACGTAGGTCAAAGCAATTTCTATTCTTTTATTATCTGGAATATTAACACCAGCGATTCTGGCCATAAAGAAGAATTTCTAATTTCTAAACAATGTTTTAATTTATTAATTTTTAAACATTATACTCTCTTGTCATTCCCAACTTGATTGGGAATCCAGGATTAATTAATTTTCGCTGGATTCCCGCTTTCGCGGGAATGACACTGGGACAAGATAATGTTCTAATTAAACATTAAATCATTAGAAATTGTTTGAAAATTTAAAATTGAAAATTTAAAATTAAATTCAGCCCTGTCGTTGTTTATGTCGAGGGTTCTTACTACAAATAACATAAACCCGACCTTTACGCCGGACTACTTTGCAGTGAGCACACATTTTTTTAACTGAAGCGCGTACTTTCATATGCTATTTCCCCCGATAAACAATTCTCCCTTTAGTTAAATCATAAGAGGTCATTTCAATTTTAACCTGATCGCCAATTAAAACCCGGATATGATGCAAACGCATCTTCCCTGAAAGTTTAGCGATAATTTCACTTCCATCATCTAACCTAACTTTGAAAGTGAGACTAGGCAAAGCTTCAATAACCACCCCTTCTCGGGTAATTGTTTCTTTTGATTTAATTTGATTCACTGTATCTATCCTAACTGATTAAGATGAATTAGTCAAGAATCTAAAGCTCGATATTAACTTTAATTTTTCCCTCTTGAGTTGGTATTTTTTTAACCCAAAATGGCCAGAAACTAACTTGGGCTTTTTCTATCTCTGGCTGACTAGCTAAATACCTTCTTACTTCTACTTCATCCTGACCAGCTAAATTTTCTTTCAAAGATTGAATATCTATTTGTTGGGCAACACTCTCTTCAATACTTAAAGAAAAACTCGCCTCTCCCTTTGGCCAATCAATCTTTGGCGCCTGCCAACTAATTTTTTGAGCTCCTTCAATTGGAGTTTGATTTCCAGATATTTTAGAAACCGTATTCAAATCAACTAAACTTTTTAAATCAGCTTCTTTAAAAAGCAAGGCTCTCATGGTTACCTTTATTTCTAAAGTAAATTTATCAGCCTGTTCACCCTCATTATGACTTGAAGAGATCTTAACCACTTCTTCTTTTAATCCATCTTCTAAAACCTTGAGGTCTGTTGGAATTTGATCTTCTAGAGCTTTCTTAACCTCTTCTTTTAATTCTGTGGTTAAAGTCTCTGTGGCTATTTTTAGATCTTCAGCTAAAACTACCTTAGCCAAACCAACATAGCCACCACTCATTGATTCAGTCGAACGACCGTAAAAACCAGCATACTTAGCCGTTCCCTTAAATCCTGGAACAATAAAATCTGATGGACCGATATTGTAATTTTCACCTGCTTGATCAGCTATTACTTCTATTTCGAAAATACTAGGAATAATTTTACCTTCTTCAATTTTTGCTCCTGGCACTGTAACACTTTCTGGAATTCTAAAAACCTTACCATCAGTTGATTCAAATCGAGTTGTGGCCACTAAAATTTGAGGACTAGAGCTATATTCATTATAAACAGTAATTTTACCTCTGGCTTTTTCTTTAATATCCTTTTCACCAGTCGTACTAAATTCTCTGTCCTTTGTTTTGGTTACCTCAACTTCTTGAAGAGGAATTTGATTTAAAGATTCATTAATTTGAGAAATATCTTCTGAACCAATAACTAACAAGTCGAATATTAGCGGTTCTGTCTTCAAAATAATATTGATTTCCGCATTAGGTAAAATTAGATAACTAACAAAACCAGCTAAAATTAAAGCAATAATAACAAAGGCAATCATTAGTTTAGACCAATTTGAACCAGTTTTCTTTTCAACCTCGGAAAAAATTCTTGGTTTAATCAATGGTTCTACTTTAACCGGCTCTTTAAAAAACCTAGATTTATTTTCCTCAACTGGAATAACAATATCAGCCATCCTTTTTTGAGTAGGAACCACCTCCTTTTTCTTCCAACCACCTAAAATAGCTAAAGGGTTTTTAGATTTTTTTTCTGATTCCAATTCATCTACTAAAAGGTCTATCATGTTATCCCTTGATTCACTTAATTGAGTAGGTTCTTTCCAGATTTCTTCTTCTGTTTCAGTTTCTGTTTCGAGGTCGGACCTCCCTGCCTTGCCGGCAGGCAGGTGATGAGGTCCGACCTCATCAGGAGCATCCTCTTCTTTCTCAATTAATTCAACTGGTAATTCTCTTTCCTTTCTAACTGAGAAACCAGTTCTTTCGGCCATCTCGGCGCTTAAATCATCAGTCACAATAAAAGTAACTGCTTTATTTAAAATATTAGCTTCTCGTTTAAGTAATTTTAAATTAATTGAACTCTGCCAAATTTGAGCTCCAGTTGGAACAACTAAATTAATTTCATTATCATCTGTTTGAACTAAATGATCAACTACAGAGATGATTTCTTCATTCGGTTCAATATATATATTTTTCATAAAAAAACCTCTTTATTTCATTAATTTTAAAACTCGCCGTAAGAGAGGTGATAAAATCTTATCCTCATCACTAACTATTTCAACAGTCAAACTGGCTAAAGCCATTGGTGTAATATATTCTGGCCCGTCTAAACTTTCGGTCTGATCAATGATATTTTCGATCTGTTTAGCTTGAATAAAATCTACTTTAGGTGGATGACTAAATGGGAACCTATCCAACCAACGTTCTTGAATTTTTTCTCTTTTTAAAATATTTTTAATTCCCGGCAGCAAACTTCCCCCACCACACAATAGAATTAGAGGCGGGAAATATTCTGCCTGATCAAATTCTTCTAAAACTAATTCTACTCCACTTAACCAAAGTCGTAAATCGTCTTTCAAAATATCTCTAATCTTCCACTGAACACTTTGACCCAATCTTTGTTGACTATGTCTTATCTTTATCTTTTCAGCCTCATTCCAATCAAGATTAAACATTTGTCCTAATCTCTTAGTAAAAGTACGACCAGCCAAAGCAAAACTCTTTATCCCTTCAACCCTATTCTGACGGACTAAAGCAATATCAGTTGTCCCTCCGCCAATGTCAACAAAAATAGCGCCGGCTGTTGGATTGAAACAAGATGTCTTAGTTAGGGCATATGGTTCGGCCGCAATAGAAATTAAATTAAGATTTAGTTTAGCAGCAATATTCTCTACGGCTCTTAAATGGACTAAAGGAGCATAAACATTAAAAATACTTAAAAACAATTCTTTGCCTTGAAAACCTAAAGGATTAGTTACTTGATATCCATCAATCCGAATATCGCTTAACAAAGCATTAATCGGTTTAATTTCAACTTCCGGACAACAAGTTTCTTTAGCTAACTGACCGCGAGCTCGATCGAAAGCCCGCCATTGAACCCTTTGAATAATATTTTGTAATTCAGCTGAATCAATTGGGTCTTCTGGCTTTTCTCTAGGACAAACAAAATTAATAGTTGACCCTTTAATGAACTCACCAGCGATACCAATAACTGCCTCTTTCGGCTTAACCCGAGCCATACTGCTAGCCTGATCTATTGCTTTTTGACAAGTCATCGTGACCCCATCAATGTCAGCCACTGCCCCAGCCAACATATGACTAGGCATTTGCCTTTGGTGACCAAACCCAAGAATTACTCCTCGATCTTTAATCTCACCTTGATCAGATATTCCTCTTTCCAATCTAAAAACCAGGGTCTTAACAAACTCTGTACCGATATCTACAACTAGCAAATATTTTTGGGGTTTGGCTTTTTTTGAAAACAATCCCATTACCAATATTCTACACCAAATCCATCCTTTAATCAATTAAGAAACCCCTCCTAACCTCCCCTTATCAGGGGAGGAATTTATTCTAATGAGGTCCGCGTTGATAAGGTCGTACATTGTTTTGTCCGTACCTCAGCTGAGGTCCGGCAAAACAAGGTCCGACCTTAATTCTGAAGCAACTACCTTCCGCAGAGGTCGGACCTCTGCTGAGGTCCGACCTCATCTTCAGCATCTTTCTCCCTCCCTGATAAGGGAGGGTCGGGGTGGGTTTTATTCCAAAACAGCTTTGATTCTTCGGATGCCAGATGAGCTTGATTCCTCTTTAATAATTTTAAAATGACCTAATTGGCCAGTTCGTTCGACATGAGGCCCAGCGCAAATTTCCTTGGAAAAATCATCAATCGTATAGACCTTTACTTTCTCGCCATATTTAGATTCAAATACTCCCATCGCCCTCTGTTTCTTGGCCTCTTCAAGAGTCATTTCCTCCAAAGTTACTTCCAAATCTTTTTTTATAACCTCATTCACCAAATCTTCAACTTTTTGTTTTTGCTTGTCAGTCATTTTTTCTGAATGAGAAAAATCAAAACGAAGTCGCTCAGCGGTAATATTGCTTCCTCTTTGAACAACATGATCGCCTAAAACTTTTCTCAAAGAAGCTAATAAAAGATGAGCAGCCGTATGTAATTTAACCGTCTCCTCACTCATATCCGCCAACCCACTCTTAAATTTACCAGCTGAAGCCGTCTGAGAAAGCTTTTGGTGTTCTTTTAATTTTTTTTCGAATTCTCCTCTATCGATATTAATCCCTTTTTCTTTGGCTAATTCCTGGGTCATCTCAATTGGAAACCCATAAGTCGAGAATAGAATAAAAGGGTCTGTCCCTTTATCAAATTCTCTTAAACCTTTTTCTAGTGTTTTCTTAAACTTCTCTTCTTCTTTATCTAAATTAGTTAAAATAAAATCTTTGTTTCTTTCTAATTCATTATAAACATAACCATAATCTTTAATCACCACCTGGGCAACTTTTTTAGTCCATAAATCATCTTTAATTTCTAGCTGTCGGCCATAACGAATTGCTCTTCTAATTAAACGACGAATTAAATACCCCTGATCAAGATTAGATGGCTCAATCCCTTTGTCGTCGCTCATAATAAATACGGCTGCCTTAATATGATCGGCAATAATACGCATGGAATGAGTTTTACCTTTATTCTGACCATATTTCTCCCCAGAAAGTTCTTCAATTTTCTTAATAATATTTTCAAACAATTCTGTCTTGTAATCATCATTCAAACTATTAATAACCGCTAAAGTTCTTTCCAAACCCATACCGGTATCAACATTTTTTTGTTTTAAGGGTTCATATTTCCCATCAGCCGTCTTATTATATTCCATAAAAACATCATTCCAAATTTCAACCCATCGTTCATCTTGGGAATCAAATTCTTCCGGAGCTGGGTTTTTATCATCAACCCAATAAAACATTTCTGTATCTGGCCCACAAGGTCCAGTTTGACCAGCTGGCTCCCACCAATTATCTTTTTTAGATAATCGAGAAATCCTTGCTTTAGGAATACCGATACTCTCCCAAATATTAATAGACTCTTGATCTAAAGGTGCATCTTGATCTCCTTTAAAAACTGAAATTGCAATTCTATTTTTATCCAAGCCAAGCCACTTTGAAGAAATTAAAAAATCCCAACTCATTTCAATCGCTTCTTTTTTAAAATAATCACCTAAAGACCAATTACCCATCATTTCAAAAAAAGTATGATGAGTTGTATTACCTACTCCATCAATATCTGTAGTTCTAATACACTTCTGAATATTAGCTAATCTTTGACCACTTGGATGCTTCTGACCCATCAAATATGGGACCAAGGGATGCATCCCAGCTGTGGTAAAAAGTACGGTTGGATCATTTTCAGGAATCAAAGAAGCCGAGGGTAAAATTGTATGCCCTTTAGATTTAAAAAATTCTAAATATTTATTTCTTAACTCATTAGCAGTCATAATACTATAAAAAGCTCTAAACCAATGGCTCTGGGTCACTATTTTCTTCTTTTGTTTCTATCTTGCCCGTTTTTTTTATTACCTCCTCTTCTTCTAATTTCTTCTTAACCTCTTCCAAGGGAACGGCATATTTTTCTCTACTTTGTTTGATAATCTCTTTTTTAAAAGAATCGTGAGTTGGTGACAAAACATTAAGCGTTTCGGCTGAAAAAGGATCAAAGGTTTCTCCATCAATAGTCATCTTAATGTAAAACTCTTTAATGCCTAGATTAATCATATCTTCAGCTCCAAAGACCGGCGTCATTTCTGAAGTCATCTTAGCCGCATCATCTCCACCAACTCTAAAAGTAATTATTGTTCCAATATTCCCCAAAACCGTGGCTAGAACTTGAGCCAATAATTGAGCCATATATTGATGAGCGACTGTAATACAAAGCCCATATTTTCTTGATTCAGTAAAAAGATTCTCAAAAGTCGTTGTCACTAAATTCTGGAACTCATCGACGTATAAATAGAAATCCTTCCTCTCTGCTTCAGGCATTGAAGCTCGAGCCATACTAGCTTGATAAAGCTTAGTAATAAACATAGAACCAAAGAAGCTACTACTCTCTTCACCCAACCTACCTTTAGATAAAGAAATCAAAAGAATTTTCTTTTGATTCATAATATCTTCTAAATCAATCTTATTCTCTTTCTGTCCAAAAATATTACGCATTAAAGGATTGGAAAGAAATTGACTTAATTTGTTGACCAAGGGAATAATAGCTTCAGTATCAAATTTTTCTGACCAATCAGCAAATTCAACTGCCCAGAATCTTTTAACCATATCATCTTCAATGTAGTCAACTACTTTCTGACGATAATTCCTATCCGTTAGCATAGAAATCATGCCTCTCATCGTCGCCTCTGGATAATCGAGTAAAGCCAAGGTAGTAAATCTAAAAACATGTTCTAAACGAGGTGTCCAGTTAGCTCCAAACTGCCTTTCTAAAACCTCGAGTAAACCCTGAGTAACTTGATGTTTTAAGGCGGGATCGATATTAGAAAGAGGATTAAAAGAAATTGGGAAATCAGTATCCGAAGGATCAATGACAATAACATCATTTATTCTTTCCTTGGGAATAAAAGCTAAAATATCCTCAATAAAATCTCCGTGAGGATCAATCAAACAAACTCCATGACCATAGGCAATATCCTGACGGATAATTAATTCCATCAATTTGCTTTTGCCCACCCCACTTTTACCAACAAGATACATATGCCTTCTTCGGTCAGCTCTCTTGATACCAAAAATATATTTCTTTTCTTCCAAGGCGGCTTCATAATTAGTCCGACCAAAAAAAGAGCATTCTTCGGACTTAACCTTCCCATAAATTGGTAACTCTGGAGGAGGTGGCGCATATTTAATTTTACGAATTTTCCCTCTAGTCATATCGCTATTATACCATAAAATTAGCACTAATCAATATTCGTTCTAATAAGGTCAGACCTCAAAAGTAAGCAATTAGAGGTCCGACATTATTTTGTCCGCACCTCAGCAGAGGTTCGGCAAAATAAGGTCGGACCTCTAGGCATTACCCCACTTCCTTATTATAACACTCTTCACAATAAATAATTTCTTTTCTCTCTGGAGCATAACTTGTTTCAAATTCTGTATCACAACCCTTTTTCATACACTTCCGATGCCAGAGTTTCATTGGATTTCTTTGTTTAATTCTTTCCTGATAACGGCATTCTGGACAAAGGCGAGGTAAGGGAATGTTGTGTTTTTGGTAGAATTTAAGTTCTTTGGCAAGAAGACGGAAAAAGCCTGAACTGGTGCAATTTTCATTACTACAAGCAATTACTTCTTTTAATATTTTATTGTCTATGTCTTTTATATTATCTGGCAAATCTTTAGCTTTTAAAGTAGCTTTATATTCTGACTTTGACTTATCGTACCATCTATATCCTTGTTCTAGGGCTTGCTCTTTAGTTAAGGGGAAATGTTCTTGAGCTATAGTTTCATTATAAGAAAAGAGAGATAATTCAATAGGAAAAAACTCTCCGTATTTGTAAATAAGACCCTTTTTGTCAAGATAAGGCATCTCATCCATATGCTTGATAATCTTTATCCTGAGCTTGTCGAAGGATTCTTTGGTATATTGTTTATTAAGAATACAATATTGTTTATGATCCAATCCAACACAACCAAAAAGATGTGACGAATCAGAACATTGAATGCAATACTCCATATCTCTACAATCATCTGTACAAAGAAAACAAAATTTCAGCTTGCTTATTCCACTGCCTGAACTAACAACTTCATAAACTAGTTCAGCTTCTCCTCCCCAATCAGAATAATCATAAGCATCTTTAGCTCGAAAAAGAAATTCGCAATATCTTAAATCCTCACTCCTGCTAATTGTGTAGGAATCAAAAATATTTTTGGAATTGTAAATATTTTCACCTGTTATATTTTTGTTATTACTGCTATGAGCAAATCGATGAGGGAATTCTAACCATAATTTTTTAGCTTTTTCATTAAAAAACAAAAAATTCTTAAGGGAACTTAAATTAAATTCTTTTATTTTTTTAAAATATTCCTCTTTAGAATAGGGCTTATTGAAAATATGATATTTTTTATGCCTTAAATTGATACAGCCAAAACAGTTTTGGCAATTATTACAACTAGTCGAAAAGAGAATATCTCGACATCCCTCACAATAAGAAGAAAAAAATGTTTTGTAACAAGCAGCCGATTCAAAGGCCTCATAACATAATTCACATTTAGCTAAATAAGCGCTATCGTAACAATCCCGACTATAGGCCAAACCATAACAGTAAAAGCAATCTTCGTTTTCGCTGGACGAAAAAACTAAATAACAATCTTTCAATCCTTGGGCATTCATACAATAATCGCTCTCAATCATCCTATCACAAGAACGACTGGGCCAAGGTACTTGTTCTCTTAACTCTTGGAACTGCTTAAAAAAAGTTTTGTTAAAATTATAATCTCGAGCGTATTTTCCTAAATCCCATTCGTTCGAATACAAAATCTTTGAATCATAAACCTTAACCTTGGCTTCTGGAGGAAACATGGTAAAAATCTCTTTGTTGGAAAAATCACATTTTCTTTTATACAAATTACGATCATTCCTAAAGGCAAGCCGTCTCATCATCCGACACTCTGGACAAAAAGTAGGCGTGGGTACGCCTATTTTTTTATAGAACTCAAAATCTTCTGGTTCTATCTTAAATTTAATTTTGCAGTTTTGACAAATTTTTGTTTCTGATTTGAACATAGTTCTAGTAAGGTTGTTTTGATAAGGTCAGACCTCAAAAAGTAGGAACCTTTTACTAAAGGTTCCGCTTTTTAGGTCTGACCTTAATTCTGATGCCACATTCCGCAGAGGTCGGACCTCTACTGAGGTCCGACCTCATCTTTACTCATCTTCATTTCTTGCCGATGGCTTCTTCTAGGGTTGCTCTTAAATCTTTAAGATTCACTTCAGCTCGCTTCTTCCTCCTGAAAGAAACTGGTTCTTTTTTTATGGCATCATCTAAACTAACTGGCTTAGTTCCTTCAAATTCAATACCCAATTCACTCAAAGCGGACTGTTGATTAACCTTATCTGTATTTGATTGAATAATTGGAGCAACTGGCCGATGTCTAAGACCCACATCTTCACCCGCTTTTACTTTATCCAAACACTCCTTACAGTAAATTGGTCTGCGTCCATCTGGCTCAAAACTAACTTCTGTCTCTTTCCCACAACTCCAGCAGATTGTCTTATTTTTCTTAAGAGATGATTTATCCTTATCTCCAAAAGCACTGATATTCTCTTTTCTAATGTATCCCTCATCATCTCCGTTGGACATAACTCCACTCCAACGAGAAATTTTTTCTTCAACTTCTTTTCGTGGTTGAGCATACCTTTCTCGAGAAACCTTAATTATTTTTTCTCTTTGATTACTGAGCCCTATATCCATGGGCGGTAAAGTTTTAGCTGAAAAAGGGCGACAACTAACTCCATCAATTAACATCTTTAAATAGATGTTGTAATTATCTAGATTAACTAAATCCTGAATAGTAAATTCAGGAGTAAATTCCTTTTCTAAAAATTCAGCATCAGCTGCCCCGACTCGAAGAGCGATCAAAGTACCGACGTTTCCAAAGATTGAATCTCTAACTCTGGTCGTTGTGTCCGTAATTAACTGACCAATATATTGATGAGCGACAATTAGATTAAGACGATACTTTCTTGCTTCTGACAAAACATTGGCAAAAGAATCAGTCGCAAAGTTTTGGAATTCATCAACATAAAGATAGAAATCTCTTCTTTCATCTTCAGGAATTCTAACTCTTTCCATAGCTGCTAATTGAATTTTAGTGATAAGCATAGCACCCAGAAGAGCTGAATTATCCTCACCAATCCTTCCTTTAGAAACATTAACTAACAATATTTTATTATCGTTCATTATATCAGCAATATTAATCGTGCTTTTTGCCTGCCCGACAATATTTCTAATTAAGGCAGTAGAAAGAAATTGACCTACTTTATTTTGGATTGGAGCAATAGCTTCATTTCTAAACTGATCACGCCAACTAGCATATTCATTAACCCAAAATGACCGAACAATCGGATCTTTAACATTATTAATAACTTTTTGACGATAATCCTTATCTACCAAAATCCGCATAATTCCTAAAAGAGTCGTTTCAGGCGTATCAATTAAAGCCAAAATACAATTATTTAAAATATATTCCATTCGAGCCGACCAGACATTGGCCCAAATTTTAGTGAAAATGCCCATTAAGTCAGAAGCAACCAAATGCTTATACTTCTCGTCTGTAACCTGCAAGACATTAAAACCAATTGGATAATCATTATCAACTGGGTTAAAATAGATGACATCATTAATCCGATGAGCAGGAATTTTATCAATCACTTCCTCAACAAATTCTCCATGAGGATCAATGATACAAACACCGTGACCATTTTGAATATCTTGCAGAGCTAAGTTTTTTAAAAGAACGGTTTTACCAGTTCCACTTTTTCCAATAACATACATATGCTGACGCCGATCAGGACCTTTAATCCCAAACTCAACCTCTTGATTCCGATAATTAGTTTTGGCAAAAACAGTTACATCTTTCATAAATATTACTATTGAATAGGCAAACCCATGGGTGGTTCACTTTTTCTAGAATCTACTTTAGGTACTAATGGGACTTTGACTGGTAATGTTGGATAATGATAAATTGTAGCCAATTCTTCAATATTAAAAACGAATGGTTTACTTCTAATAAAAAACCAATTTAAAATTGGTAACTTTTCAAAAGAAAGCTTATTCAGATAACTAATCACGTCCGAGTATTGAACAAAATATCTTTTTTGATAATCTTTAAAAACTCTCTTTCTACGATAACTAGCTCTTGTATCTTTAAACTGCCAATGATAATCAGGAGCTGACGGACTAATTTTATTATTCGGTTTAAAACCATTAAGATCTTGGGTATTAAATTGCTTGAAACTGCCAACTACACCCGAGACATTAGCCATAGTGAAAACATCTCTTGGCGCAAAATAGACAAATCGAATAATTGTTTCATAGCCAATCTTCGAAATATTCCCCTCAATTGCAGTGATAATCTCTTGTTCGCCCTTGGAAGATTTCCACAAAAAAGGCGTCTCTGTTTCATTTTTTTTGTTTTCTTCACCTCCTTCTAATATATCTCCCGTAATTATTTGATGAGTCACTGCTTTACTAGCATCCTTCCAACCCACAATTTCTTTTATTATTAACCCTTCTTTCTTTTCTTCTTTTCTGCCTAACAATTGATCTTTTAATTTCTCGCCTTCTTTTTTCCAAGTATCATCAACTGGCCTAATTAATGTCTGAATCCAGATCTGTTCCCTATTTTTCAACTTACTCATTATTTCTAATAATGAAGAAAGAGAATCAATCCTTTGTTCGTCTGTTTTGGCATCTTTATCAAATTCAAGATAAGTCCGAATCGGATAAGCATCCGGATTAGTTAAAATAAATTCTGTCCCCCAAAGATTGTATTCCTCATTCGGAATATCATCGGGAACTAAATTAACATAATCATCTACTTGAGTAATTTCTGCTTCAGGATATTGAGCATAAATTTGAGATTCAACCAAATCACGAAAAAACTTTACGGTTCTAACTAAAAAATGAATTTTGCCTCCTTGACTAATCATCTCAAAACTAAAATACCTTTGGAAGATACCATCATACAATTGCTCTTTCTTATTTGGATCAGAATGAACTCCATGCAAGCCAGCAAAAAGCTGCTCCATAGCATAAGGAGTCTTTTCAATATTTTGAGGTGGTTTAACTTCTAAAAGAACCCATTCTAATTCTTGAACAAATTTATTTCTCCGATATCTTATCCAGATGTCTTTGGCCAGGACAAAAAGGATCCAAGGAAGCCAAATCCACCAAAGAGATAATAAAAATCCTCCGATAAAATAGAGCTCAGAAAGAATATTAGAGATAATCCCTAAGAAATCAAACATACACAAGTTCCCTCAAACTAAAATTATTTTGTTAACGAATATTGACCCTCTTTATCTTTATTAAAATATTGTCGATTTTGAAGATTAATTAAAACAGTATTAGGCTTAACTAATCGACTTTCTAAAACTTTTCCTAAAATATCTTCTTTGGCTAGAGAGCCATTTTCTTTTAAGATTTGGATAATTACATCTTTAACAGTACCTGACTGATAACCCCATTCTTTTAAAGCATAGGTACCGCGACCAACTAAAATAAAACGATCATCTTTAATTAATTCATTATGAACAGTTTGAGCTTGAGCTAAATTACTGCCTAGATTAGCTTGATTAATTAAATCAGCTACTTCTCTAAAGTGCAAAGGAGATCCATTTTTTTTAATGATGATATAGGCCTTGTCTTTAGCCCCTCGAGGATTAATTTCTGGCCATTTAACTAAACCAAACTGACCAAAATTATTTTGGCTAATTTGCTTAGTTGCATCAAGATAAGATAAAACTGCCTTTTTTGATAAACTAGTATCAGTTAAAAAATAATTCTTAGAAACTGGCTTTTGAACCTGTTCTAAATTTTTAATTAACTGATTAATTATTTTCTCAGCTTGATTTAAAGCAACTTTAGAATTAGACCATAAGGGATAAAATTTATCTGATTCAACAAAACGCTGATAAGGTTGACCTAAAGTCAGAATAAAGAAAAGAGCCCCTCTATCTGGATGGGGCTGATCAATTCCAGTTAAGGAAGAAAATAATCTCTCTTCTCTAACAATTTTTCCTTCTTGATTTAAAAAATTGTCGATTGAGCTAAAAGCCGGCTTGAAAAGACCAATTACGGCTGGCTTTTTTAAATCGAAAAAAGCGGCTTCTTCTACCTGACGAACCCGCTCTCTGGTAATACCATACTTTTGCCCAATTGCCTCAAGCGTCTGACGTTGACCATCTTTAAGGCCAAAACGTAAATAAAGAATATCTCGAGTTCTTTGATTAGAGATATTCTTGAAAGCTTGAGAAACTAGTTGTTCATATTTTGCAGACATGATTCAAATTTAACACATTATCCTTAAGAAGTCAACCTTCTACCATACCAACCAACTATCAGAGAACTGGTAATAAAAATGGAAGAATAAGTACCGACAATTATCCCGATGATTAGAGCCAAAGAAAAGTATTTAATTGTCTCACCACCTAGGAAGAAGATAGATAGAAGAACTAAAAGAGTTGTTAGGGCGGTATTTAAACAACGAGTCAAACTTTGATTAACACTCTCGTTAATAACTTGGCCAAAATTATCCCAATTAGTTCTTAAAAGATTTTCTCTAGCTCTATCAAAGATAACAATACTATTGTTAACAGAATAACCTAAAATTGTCAAGAAAGCAGCGACAAAAGGTAAACCAATATCTATTTCTCTAAAATGACTTAAAACAGAGAAAAAACCTAAGGTAATAAAGATATCATGAAGCAAAGCGATAACAGCTACTAGACCATATTGCCAAGAAGCAACTGGTCGGGAAACCTTTCGAAAAGACCAAGCGATATAAAGAATAATAGCAATTAAAGCTAAGCCAATAGCCCAAATAGCTTTTCGTTTTAATTCTTGTCCAATTAAGGGACCAATTGATTCAAATCTTTTTTCGCTGATTTGATTTAAACCAATCTCTTCTAAAATATTTTGGTGAGTTTCTTCACTGATATCCTTTAAACGAATAATTAACCCCTTATCTTCAGTTGGTTGAAGATTAACTTGCCCTAAATCCAAACCAGATAATTTTTCCTGGATTTCCTGATTACTAGAACGTTCATTTAAGAACTCTATTTCCATTAAGCTTCCTCCAGTGAAATCAATACCCAAATGGAGACCCCAGAGCAACAAACTAATCAAACTACCCAAAACGAGCAGACCTGAAAGTATAAAATAAATTTTACGATTTTTAACTATTTCCATAATATTTTATATTTTTCTAAACACCCACCAACAAACCATCTTAAAAAGCTTTTGGTTATAATGATAGCCGAGAACATACTAACTAAAATACCAATTCCTAAAGTCAAAGCAAATCCTTTAATTAATCCTGTAGCAAAAATGAATAGAATAAGACAAGTAAGTATGGTTGAAATATTACCATCGCGAATAGCTGGCCAGGCTCGACGAAAACCTTCATCAATACTCCCACCCAAACTTTTCCCAGAAGAAAGCTCTTCTTTAAGTCGTTCAAAAATTAGAACATTAGCGTCAACAGCCATACCAATCGATAAGATGAATCCAGCAATCCCAGACAAAGTTAAGGTTACCGGAATTAATTTAAAGATAGCTAAAACTAAAACAACATAAATTATCAAAGCTAAACTGGCTAATAAGCCAGGTAGACGATAATAAAAAATAATAAAAATTAAAACAGCTAAAAATCCGTAAAGGCCAGCTCTTAATGATTTATCTAAAGAAATATGACCTAAGCTTGCTCCAATTGTTTGTTGACTAATCAAATTGATTGGCACTGGCAAAGCACCAGCGTTAAGACGTTGAACTAATTCCTTGGCTTCTTCCAAACTAAAATCACCACTGATTTGAGCTTTGCCTCCAGAAATCGCCTCTTGAACAGTCGGAGCACTAATAGGAACTCCATCTAAATAAATAGCGATACGCTTGCCTATATTATTTCTAGTTAAATCTTCAAACAACCGACTTCCTTCACCATCAAACTCTAAACTAACTTCCTCTTGATAAGTTTGTTGATCAAATTGTATTTGAGATCCTTTAAGATAGCGACCAGTTAATTGAGTAGGAATGAAATATGCGTCCTGCATTAAGATGGCTTGCTCTTCTAAATCTAGCTCTAAACCTTCTTCTAATTTCTTTCGAGCTTCTTCTTGTTTAGCTAAAATATTATTCTTCTCTATTTCACTTCTTTCTTCTCTGAAATCCAAGGAAGGAGTTTGACCGATCATTTCAATAGCTTGATGAGCATCTTTGATCCCAGCTAATTCAACAATTAAACGATAGTTTGAGCCAGCTTCATTAATTTGGACTATTGGTTCAGCCACTCCAAATAAATTGATTCTTCGTTCAATTACATCACGAACACCTTGCATCGAATCATCATAGCTACTTGATTCAACATTAGAGAGATCGGCTTGATAAATTAAATGAGTTCCACCTTGCAAATCAAGTCCTAACTTAAATGGCTTTTGCCAAAAATGAGGCATCACTTCCGTTCCGGCTAAACTGTTTAGCCAATCAATGCTCTTATCCCAAACAACTGGATAGCTTAAAGAAAACGCTAAAAAACCGAAAATTAAAATAATAAAAACAGCCCCCCTGCCTCGATGGCTGGCGGGATGGACTTTCTTGGACTTCCCGCCTAGACTCGGCGAGGCTGGCCCACTTGAAACAGATTTATTATTTTTATCATTAAACATTCCCATAATTTCAATTTACCTTAATTCAACGGATTTGTAAAGCAGATATAGAAAGCATAAGGTCGGACCTTGTTTTGCCTAGATGAGGTCGCTAGATGAGGTCGGACCTCAGCAGAGGTCCGACCTCTGCAGAATGTAGCAACCAGATATCTTGAAGGTCCGACCTTGTTTTGCCTAGATGAGGTCGGACCTCAGGAGAGGTCCGACCTCTGCGGAATGTAGCAACCAGATATCTTGAAGGTCGGACCTCATCTTCTCTTATAAAATAACCTTATCTTTCCTTAACTCCTCAATAATATCATCAGGGATAAAAATAGATTTTCCTTTAGGACTGATGCCTGGATAGCGCCAAGCAGAAATCATTTTTTTCTTTTTACCAATTAATTGATACATCAACCAAATCTCTGTTATTTTTTTAGTCCCGGCATTTTGCATTACAGCAACTGTTTCTGGCGCAATTCCCTCTTCTCGACGAGCAGGAGTTTTTAAAATCCGACGCAATCGTCCCTCACCCAAACCGTAATAACGCATTTTTTCTTTAATGTGCAAAGTCCAGTAAAATTCTTTTGTGTCTTTGGGCTCCTTAAAAAACATATCACCTCCGAGATTAGAATATAAATTTGTTCATTAGAATTGCTATGGCCACTAAATTGCAATTCTATTTATTCATACAACATTTTTTAAATTTTTTACCAGAACCGCAAGGACAGGGCGAATTCCGACCAACTTTTGACTGGCCCGCCTTCGTTAAAACTTCGGCGGGTGAGACGGGGGCTAAAGTAATTTTATAAATTGTATTAACCACGGTCGCTTGAATAGATTCTAATAATTTTCGAAACATTTTAATCCCCTCGTTCTTGTATTCAACCAAAGGATCCTTCTGACCATAAGCCCGAAGGCGAACACTATCTCTTAAGTGATCCATATTATCCAAATGATCCATCCAAAGAGTATCCATACTTCGCAAAAGAACATACTTTTCAATCTGACGCATATTCTTTTCTTCTACTTCTTCTTCCTTCTTTTGGTAATCTTCCTCAGCTATCTTAATCAAATGTTCAGATATTTTTTCTGAGGTCTCTAAATTTTCTAAAGTTTTCTCTAAGGGTTCATCTTGAGAAACTGGAAAAATACTTTTAGCTATTTCAGCAATCTCTTTGTAGTTTATATTCTCTTGTGAATGAAATTGAACAAACCTCTCAATCTCTTCCCTAATCATTTCGAGGGTTTCTTTCTTGAGGTCATCCTTAACTAAGATATTTTTTCGTTTTTTGTAAATCGTTTCTCTTTGTCTGTTCATAACATCATCGTATTCCAAAACATGTTTTCGTGTATCAAAATGATAACCTTCTATTTTACCCTGAGCTGATTCAATTGCTTTAGAAACCATTTTATTCTCGATAGGTTGATCTTCAGGCACTTTCAACATTTCCATCATTGATTTAACTCGATCACCACCAAAAATTCTCATTAAATCATCTTCCAAACAAACAAAGAATTGACTTAATCCAGGATCACCTTGACGGCCAGAACGACCGCGCAACTGATCATCAATTCTTCTAGCTTCGTGTCGCTCAGTTCCAATAACATAAAGTCCACCCAGCTCAACAGTTCCTTCGCCGAGAACGATATCAACTCCTCGACCAGCCATATTAGTAGCTACGGTCACAGCTTCTTTTTGTCCAGCTTGAGCAATAATTTTAGCTTCTTGTTCGTGATTCTTAGCATTTAAAATCTGATGAGGGACTCCAGCTTTTTTTAAATAAGCGGATAAAAGTTCGTTTTTCTCAATTGAAACTGTCCCGATTAAAACCGGCTGACCTTTTTGATGACGCTCTCCAACTTCGCGGGCGATAGCCATAAACTTTCCTTTTTCTGTTTTGTAAACACTATCCGGTAAATCCTTTCTAGCCATCGGTTTGTTAGTCGGGATAATAACTACTTCTAATTTGTAAACTTCATGAAATTCTTCAGCTGAAGTAATAGCTGTCCCAGTCATCCCAGATAATTTCTGATACATTCGAAAATAGTTTTGAAAAGTAATTGAAGCTAAAGTTCTGCTCTCTTGTTGGACATTAACTTTTTCTTTGGCTTCTAGGGCTTGATGTAAACCATCAGAATAGCGACGACCAGGCATCAATCGACCAGTAAATTCATCGACAATAATAACCTGACCATCTTTAACTACATAATTCTTATCTCTTTTAAACATGACTTGAGCTCGAAGAGCTTGCTCTAAATGATGGACATAACGAATACCACCCTGTTCATAAATATTATCTAAACCTAAAATCTTTTCTACCTTATTAACACCTTCTTCGGTTAAAGTAACAGCTTGAGCTTTCTCGTCAAGATTATAATCAGTGTTTTCTTTTAATTGAGGGGTAATCTGACAGAACTGTTCATAAAGCTTAGTTGAATCAGCATCAGGCATTGAAATAATCAAAGGAGTTCGAGCTTCATCAATCAAAATACTATCTACTTCATCAACAATAGCAAAATTAGGATCCCTTTGAACCATGGTTTCAAGATTCGGAGCCATATTATCCCGGAGATAATCAAAACCAAATTCATTATTAGTTCCATAGGTAATATCTGCTTGATAGGCCTCTCGACGAGTAACTTCTTTAAGATTTTCTGATTCAAAGAGATAGGCCTTCTCATGATTTAAACAAGAACAAGATAGACCTAATAAATGATAAACTGGTCCCATCCAATTAGTATCACGTCGAGATAAATAATCATTGACTGTAATGACATGAGCGCCCTGTCCAGCGAGAGCGTTTAAATAGACAGCTGTGGTCGCGGCTAAGGTTTTACCTTCCCCGGTTTTCATTTCAGCTATCTTTCCCTGATGAAGAACAATTCCACCGACTAGCTGAGCATCAAAATGACGTTGGCCTAATGTTCGTTTAGCCGCTTCTCGAACTAGAGCAAATGCCTCTGGTAAAATATCATCTAAACTTTTCTGAGCTTTCTTTTTTAACTCTTGGCTTTTTTCTTTTAATTGCTCATCTGAAAAAGACTCGAATTTTGGTTCGAGCTTATTGATTTCATCTACTAATGGCTGAATCTTTTTTAATTCTCGCTCATTAGGATCACCTAAGAATTTACTTAAAATACCCATGCCCTTACCCTACCCCAAAATCACTAAAAAATCAAACTGCCCCACCTAGAATCAGTGAGGCAATTT
>Ga0180007_10003083_pt1 | contig 18943 bp, 15 predicted proteins | sample MM_PC_MetaG_FD_121122 | JGI IMG/M metagenome (GOLD analysis project Ga0180007, IMG submission 121122) | Groundwater microbial communities from the Aspo Hard Rock Laboratory (HRL) deep subsurface site, Sweden - MM_PC_MetaG | ecosystem: Environmental > Aquatic > Deep subsurface > Groundwater... | reverse complement strand
GCACCTCCTTTTTTAACAGGAATGCAAATATTCTTTGAGAATTATCAAAGATGATGGGTTCCAGACCCGTATGTTCCGCTCTAAACCGTATGTTACGACAAGACCCGTTCCCCTAGCCGAGAAACCCTTATTCTCATTGATAATAATCACGTGTGAAAAACCTCAAACGCGAAATATAGCCTGTAAGGTGAAAAACACACAAAAGTCGATATGAGTAAACACTATTGATTCTGAGTCAGCAGAATTAAGGTTCTAGCCTTAAACTTCTTGCAGTTTCATAAATTACTCTCAGTGTTCTTTGTTCTATTCGTTTGTCTCCACTCCACTCAATGGGGTCCCCTGGTTGATATTCTCTGTGTTTGGACAAATTATATGTTAAAAACAAGTCGTGTATTAAAAAATCAATTTCGAATATTTGTCTTTCTAATTTTCCTTGATGCTCAGTGACCGGATCTTTGCTTTGTAATTTTGCCATACGTATAACTTTTATTTCGGGTTCTGCCCCGTGATTAAGAATCATGTCACAAATTGAGGCTGAAAACCCAAGTTCTCTTGCTAACATCTCTGCTCTTTTTGCATGCGGACCATCAGGATGGTTTATTTGTTTCCAAGAACCCGTTCCTACATCCTCTTGAATTTCGCCAACCTTAAAGATATCCATCATTAAAAGCGCAGCAAGTGATTCATCTGAAGCATCCATATCTCTTGCAAAATCTACTAATATTTGAGTTTTAACAGCATATGACGGAACATCTGGACCAGCAAGCATAGTGTAAGGTACTTCTAGTAATCTGCTTGGAGTGAATCCTTGTCTTTCAAGGTATGTTTTATAAAAATCAAATACTCTTTCTCTTAAAGTCTCATCCTGTATAAAATCAATTTCTGGTAAAATTGCTACAATTTGTTCTCTAAAAGAAACGGTGACAGTTTCTTTTGCAGTAGTTACATAAGTGGTATCTGGATGTAAGCAACTCATAATTGAAATATAAAATTTAAGATACTTTGACAAAAGCTATATAAAGAATATATAATCCTCATATCCTCGCGACTATAGGTTCGATTTTACTATAAAAATTTTAGAAAATCAAAGAAACTCTCTATAAAATAAATATTATTTTTTGAAAATGAGCAGTATCTTTTTAAAAAATATAAAAACTAATTCTTGCATAGGTCCAGTTATAAATTTTCCTACCCAAAACATTTTTTTTATTTTGAAAGGTGATATAGAGATTAAAAACAATGGGTATAAAGAGTCTTTATGTAATTACTTACTTCAAAATAATAATTCCCAGAATTGTGTTGCTAAAGTGACTAGAAACTCGTTCTGCAAATTTTTAAAAATACAAAACGCAGTTGTTGGAATTAAAATATTTGCAAAAGATCTGTTAACTAAATATAGAGAGTCCAATGAAGATGCAAAGATTAAATCATCCAAATTAGCATTATGGAAAATTATAGAAATTGAATATAAGTATAACATTAATAAAAATGGTAAAAGTTTTATAAATTATCTTTCCGAAGAAGAGTTTGGGAATTTTGATTTTGGTCATTCAACAAAAGAATACACTTCTGAAAGATATTGTGATTTAAATTCTGGGGATAAAGAGATTGCAAACCTGGATATATTAGATGCAACTGATAAGTATGAAAAATCAATAAAGTATTTTAAGGATATTAAATGTGATTACTTACCTAAAAAGGAATTAAATATAATCGCTTTTAATAGAGCAAATCTAGAGAAAGCGGTAGCAGATTTGACTTCTAAGAGTTTAAGTGAAATTACCTTAACCCCTTTAAAAAAATTTGAAAAAGAAAAGAATAGATGTGTTTGCATAAACAAAAGAAATGGGATGGTTTTTGGTATATCAAGTCATAGAATTAAGGTTAAAAAAACAAAGCATATTTTAAATCAAATTGAAATCGAATTCTGGAGCAGAATATTACCAAGCAACCGTAATAGTAGTACTAATGATCCATTATTGAAGTCTACGATAGAAGATTTGTATAAACTAATAGAGGATAAATTAATTTTGGAAAATTATAAACCATTATCAACAAAGATAAGTAAATATAATTTTATAAAATCTGTATCAGATGGAGAAACTGCAAAAAAAGGATATAAAAAAGATTCAGAATACCAAATGGATTTTTGCCTCTAGAAATTTATACGACAATTTTCATATTGATAGCCTCTTTCTGAGAGCATCTACAAATGGAATGAGAAAATATTGTGGTATAGAATGTAATTCGGTTCTTGCCTTCTACAAGGGCTTTGAATCTGAATTCTATTATCCTGATAAAGAGACAAAAAGGGCATGCAAATTTTTAATAGAAAGGTTGAAAAATGACAATAGTTTCGGAGATTTCCTTTACAAGTCTATTATGAACCTATCTAAGGATTTATTCAAAGTTTTTAACAAATATTCTTTAAATGTAAACTTCGGGAATTTAAAGTCTGAAAATATTGTCGATCTTTATCGCTCTCAATTTAATATTCATACAGAATTATACAATGTTGCTTGGGCAACAGAAACCCTTCAGGCAAAGAGATACGGTCTGTATGACTATCTCTACAATTATTTATTCCTTAAGACTAATTCGGCAGAAGAATCGAAGCAAGTACTAAACGATCTTCATGAATTTGATGAGATTACTTCTTTTAAGTTGGAAGATTATGAATTAATAAAACTTGCTAAAAGCTTACTTAAGAAAAAGGAATTTAAGCTCGATTTCACTAAGACTAGCACGAAAAGTTTTGCTAGTTTATTACCAGAGGAAATTCATAATAAAATGAGAAAGATTTATTTGAGATATTCGTACTTACAATATCATGGATTGAAAGGTCTTGGACTGCCAAAAATAGATTATCTATACAGAAAACTATTTAATTTGCTCAAGAATAAAGGACTTCTTAGTAATACAGATACTTTAATTCCCTCAAGAGAAGCTATTCTAAAGAAAAAGAAAAGGTTGTTTAGAAAATATGGGATTAATAAACAGTATCAAAATTTGTTTCTTTCTAACACTAAGTTTGGTATCTCAAAGTCATTCAGAAGATTAGCTCAACTGAAGAATTTTTATTATACGGATAAATTATTAGAAGAAATAGCAATAAGACTAAATATTAAAATAAACGAATTGTTATTTATTTCTCCAGATCAGGTTATCGATTTAATCAAAAAAAAGAAGAGTTATCTTAAAAACTTAAAAAATAAATCAAAATACTTTTTATATCTGTATAAAGATAAAAAAGAGTTTGTAGAAAGTGGAGAGAAGGCAAAAGATATAAGGAAATCTTTTACAAAAGGAATAAAACCTGTTGAAGAAAAGGTAAAACGTTTATATGGGCAGCCAGCCTATTATGGACAGTGTACAGGAAAAGCGTTTGTAATCGATAGCTTAGATGAAAGCTTTATGAAAGACTTCAAAAAAGGGGACATTTTGGTAGCAATTGATCTAGATCCAGATTTTATGCCTTATATAATTAAATCTGGAGCTGTGATTGTGAGCCAGGGAGGAATTACGGCACATAGTGCTATAATAGCAAGAGAATTTAAGATACCATGTATTGTAGCTGTAAAAGATATTACGAAACTAATAAAAACAGGAAATATACTTAATGTTAATTCAACAAAAGGAGAAATTGAGATTTTAAGATAGAAGTAATATTCTTAAAGAGAATAGCGGTTAATGGTCCACCATAATTTCCCGCAATAAACAATGATGAATGATAACAAAAGAGTAATACTTATTCTAGTAATAAATGAAAAATAACATTGTGATAAACTTAGAAGATATTATACCAGCTGATTATTTTCTAGTCGGGGGAAAAGCTTTTAATTCTATGAAGAGCATCTTTCAAAATGTGATGCCTTAAGAAGAGAAAAGTATTTTAAGACAAATAAAGGAAAAAGCTCACTTAGACTAATGATTCGAGACAGTCTTTGCAGGCTTTGTACTGTCCAAATTCAGTAGTGATTTTTTTACCTCTTCTCTTTTATGCAATCGGAATAGGTTCGCCTGCCCGCCGAAGCAAAGCGAAGAAGGGAATCCCTGCCTGCGTAGGCAGGCTTCTCTCTCCGCGTTTCGTATGTCTCTGTTGTAGAAGCCTTTCAATTCACTGTTGACTCACAACAGCAGATATCATAACCGGATTTATTTTCTTGCCTCTATCTTTAAACTCTCCAGAGGAATACCTTGATATTGTCTCTTACTTATATCCTTATCTTCCGATAAGATTTTCACCCTAAATCCTGCGATTTCTACAATTCGTAAATAATCTTCCTTTAAAATGGCTCCGCCAACACAGCTTGCTATTAATTGAGAATCTTCTCTTTGTTCTTTTGTTAAATCCCCCAACAATACAATATCGGAAACGTACATTCTTCCACCCTTTTTAAGCACTCTAAATGCTTCTGCGAAAACTTTTGATTTATCTGGGGCAAGATTTATAACGCAATTGCTTATAACTATATCTATAGAATTACTTTCAACAGGAAGATTTTCAATATCGCCTAATCGGAATTCAACGTTATCATATTTTAACGTTCGGGAATTCTGATTTGCCTTGGCAATCATTTCCTGAGTCATATCTACTCCAATTACTCGACCTGACATCCCAACCTTTTTGGCTGCAAGAAAACAATCAAAACCTGCACCCGAGCCTAAATCTAAAACAATATCACCTTCTTTGATATTTCCCATTGCAGTTGGATTCCCGCAGCCAAGTCCAAGATTTGCTACTGCTACAGATTTTATTTCCTCATCTGAATAGCCAATACTTTTTGCGATTTGATCATTTGCTATTGCATCATCACTGTTATTGCAGCAACTGCAACCGGTACTCTTGGTTGCAATTTCTCTATAATGATCTCTGACAATCTGTTTTACTCTTTGTTTTTTCATAACTTTAGTATTTGTTCTAAATTAATCTTTACCTTATTGGATTATATTTGTAATAAAAGAATACTACAATGTTTTCCAACTTCTTCCCCTCCAGAGGCGGGCAAGCCAAACTCTCCAAGCGGTCTTGATAAAGTTGAGGGCGATCGGAGAGATTGCAGGGGGAAGAACTCCAAAGGATAGGTTCGCCTGCCCGCCGAAGCTCGAAATGAAGTGAAGAGCATAGTAGGGAATCCCTGCCTGCGCAGGCAGGCCTCTCTCTCCGCCACGTAAAATTTGCTTCGCTCATCACGCGGCTGCGTTCAGTTTTAGAAAGGTTCCAACATTTATCCGCCCGGGAACAAATACTCACAAGGAACTCCTTCTGCTGGAGCAGGTCTCTTTATCATGAGAGGCCCGAAGGATCACCTGGTTCAGGAGTTACTCTAACTACCCGGGCACAGATTCTCACAGGGAACTCCATCGTTATCTCCATCCCTTATAGTACATCCACACTTCAGCTGAAAGTATGCTTCCTTACACGTCTGTATCTGCGTACATGTTTTGCTGCAGTTGCAAACGTATGTAGGTGTTACCGGAGGCAGAGGTTCTGGGACATTCATATCGCAGAAGTTTGTACAGGTTGAGTCCTTGACAATCTGTGAATAGGTTGAGCAGTCCCAGTTGGTATATATTGCTTTGGCGGTATAGCATTCTATGCAGTCTCTGCTCTTCTCTTTCCCCTTTTCGCACTCACAAGCGTCTCCCCACAAACCTTTGTTATTCTCTCGGGCTTCTTTTTCTGCCGACTTTAATTCTTCCTGATATTTATATGACAGGTTATAAGTGTATTCATGCGCATAGCCGCCGAGTATCATTTCTTTGTTTATAAAAGTGTCTTTCTGCCAGATGTAGAGGAGCAGCCTGTCGTACTTATCTCTTTTGTCCTGTGTTTCATCAAATTCTATCCTGACTTGTTTTCCTTCTACTAGAGATTTCATTTTCTCTGTTGCCTCTTTGCTGAAGCATTCTACCCCTTTACTGGGGTGTTTGGATTCGGGAGTATCGATGCCGATAAGTCTTACTTTCTCAATCTTTCCTTCGTAATCGATTTTAATGGTATCGCCGTCTGTGATGCTTACTACGCTGTAAGTCGTAGCCATATCATTTGAATTAGTAGCAGTAGGATGAATGCTTGCACCGGCAACTTCCTCGTGCTTGGGTTCGAATGTCGAGCCGATGAGAGCTATTAAAAAAAATGCTACTGAAAAAATACAGAGAAGGTAAATAGATATTCCTCCAAATATGATGATGAATTGCTTGATACCAAGAGAGCTTTTAGTAACTTTTTTATTGGGCATTTTGAGTTTTCTGGTAGAGGTATTGTAGCAGATGAAGTAGAGGAGTTGAAGAACTAGCCGAGTCACATCAGACCTGTCAGATCTGTCTGAACACAGGCAGGTGCTTCGGCTAAGTATATGATTACCTTACAAATATCATTGCCAAGGGAATGAAAATGCCAAATTTGACAATTAACCCTAATATCAATGAAAGTAATGTATTTATCCTGATTATTCTTCTGAATCCAATTGCAAATAAAGTTACCTCCCAGAAAGATATGAATAAATGAATAATAGTAGTGACAGTCATGTTGTAATTATCTGTCAATAGATTTATCCAGTCCAGAAGCCAGACAACGGGCATCACGACAAGTAAGCCCCATCCGATGACATTTAGAATCCGATCTGTACTACACTCAATTTTACAAAGTTTCAAGATGAGGTAAATAACATTGCCTGATAATAACCAACCAGCAAGCCCAAATACTGGTAAAAAGAATATTTCGTATTTGTAGTATTCATCATCGGATAGAAATGTAAGATAAGAAGGATGAAATGGTTTCTTATCCAGTAAATATAGGAATAGAATTGATGTAAGTGCGGTAACGACAAACCTTATCAGGATTGCATACAATCCCCACTGTGGAGCACTTCTCTTTTGCAACTCAATAAATGCTTTTTTAGGTTTTATAATTGTAAGGAACCAGAGTCTGATTAAATTCATAGCGAGATCCAACTTAAAGAATAATCTATTTTGTAAATCATTTTTATGGCTAATATTATAACAGATATTCTCAGCTTGATGTTGTCTTATAATAATTCTTATCTTCCTTTTTTACAAACTTTATAAATTTGATAGAATGTTAAAAGTTGATAATGCGAAAATGAGAGTTTTGAAATTTAGATTATTTAAAAATTTCTTTTTAGGGTTTTTTTCTCTCTTTGGAGCCAGTCTTGTAGATCTGATATAATTGATCGTAATAAATTTATCTTTATAAATATATGAAAAAATTTCTTTTTTTTATTGGTTTCACAGCCGTAGCTGTCATCATTGGAGGTTCGGTAACCGCTCTTATATTGTATAACCGAAGCAAGAACGATAATTTCTCAGAAAATTCTCAAAATGTAGATGATAGTGCTGACAATACAACGACATTTTCTAAAACAGAAGATGATAATGTTTCTGATCCGACTGCGGAGGATGTCATAAGGTTGTTCTTCGCATTGATCGATGAAGACAGACCAAATGAAGCTGTTCTTATGATGTCTGATAATCTTGTCGGAACAGACCCGATTCAATCGAACTCAAAAATACAGGCCTATGCCGTAACCTTTGATGAGTGGGAAAGTGTTCAGACTTTGTCAGTGGAAGAATATGATAAAGAAAATTGGACAATACATGCTAGGATATACAAAGTAAAGATCTCTATAATATTTATAGACAATCCGGAATACAATTTGAATTGGGACGAAGGAGAAAACACGAGAAGGGTAAGACTTCTGAGAGTTGAAGACAAGTGGCAGATTGATGGTATAGCTACTGGGCCTTGATAATTTCTCGAACTGTCTCCGAGAGTGTTTTCTGTGAATGTTCTATAACTTGATCTGTTACCTTTGTGGTTTCTTTGCTACTCTTCTTACAACTTCCAAATTCTGATAGAATAAAAGCAGTTGATTGCACGCGTCAATATGAACATAAAAGATTTCCAAAATGAAGTCGACAAATGGACAGCACAGTTTGATTCTCAATACTGGAAGCCGCATGAAATACTGGCGAGGTTGGTTGAAGAGGTTGGTGAACTTTCCAGGGAAATAAACCATCTATATGGTCCTAAAAGGAAGAAAGCTACTGAGGAAAAGAGACGGCTATCGGAGGAGATAGCCGATGTTATTTTCACTTTAATTTGTCTAGCAAATTCTAAGGGTATCGATCTTGAAGATTCATTGCAAAAAGTTATAGATAAAAGCTACAAAAGAGATAACGACAGGTACAGAAAGAAATAGAAAATTAGGTAATCAGATGATTACCTAATTAATGAATGTTGTGTGTAGATTTGCTGATTTCCACTTTCTTCTCACATGACAAAATTCTTTTTTTTGAAACAAATTTTGTAATTTCCTTAGAATATATAATTTATTGGTTATGCGGTCAGTGACCGCATTCTACAAGTTCTATGTGTTGTGTTATACTGACAATTGATTACTGTTTACTTCTTACTGCAATAATATGAAAACACTTGTCATCTACGACTCGCTTCACGGCAACACAGAAAAAGTTGCACGGGCAATCGGCGAAGGCATAGCTCAAGATGTAGAAGTTATTTCTATAAAGGATGCGGGGACTGAGAATTTATCAGATTATGAACTAGTTGTATTTGGTGCTCCAACACATGGCGGCAGACCGAAACCTGAGGCGAAAGCATTTTTAGACAAGATTCCGCCTGGTGCTTTGAAGAATGTGAAGGTTGCTGCATTTGATACAAGAGCTATTGCAGAGAAGCAGAAATTTCTGCTCAAGCTGCTTATTGGAATGATCGGATACGCAGCTCCAAAGATAGCTAAATCATTGACAAGCAAAGGAGGAAGTCTTCCTGTTGAACCGGAAGGATTTTTTGTAGAAGATACCAAAGGACCGTTGAAAGAGGGAGAGCTGGAAAGAGCAAGGAAGTGGGGAGAAGGACTAGGAGTGTAGAATGAAATGATCGAGAAGATTAAGACGATCAAGGTGATCGAAGGGATTAATGATTGTGGATTAGGCTAATTTTAACTGACGACTGAAAACTGATAATTGACAAGAAGAAAAGTATAATGTAAAGGCTAAAAGAGTACAATCCCGCTTGAACTGATCGGGAAAACGCTGATTTAACAATGTCCGAATCTCCTTGACAACGAATCCAACTAGTTGTAAAATGGCCACCAGCCCAAAAATTTTTTGACAAAAATCTGAAAATTATATTTGATTTAGAAGGAAATATGAAAAAAATTACAACCTCTCTGATGACATTTCTAGTGATTGCGTTTTTTGTACTTGTTATTTATCTCATGGTGCAAGCTGAGAAGGGGGGCATTTCCGTATAATCAATCTTAAAAATTGGAAAGTAAGACCTCCTGAAAAGGAGGTTTTGTTTTTTACTGGCATATGTCATGAATAAAATCTATGGAATTTAAGGAGGTGTTGTAGAAGAATCTATTTATGCTATGGCTAAGTATAAATTCAAAATTGTCAAAGAATTCTCAATTCGTATCCAGCATTATCTGATGAAAAGAAGGGATGTCTCGCCGCATGTAGTGGATACGATACTTGCACATCCTCAAGTTCTGAAACAATGCCGAAGTAGTCTATCTAGAAAATATCCAGGTTGGAAGCTTGAAAGCGGTGAAGGAGATCTGATAGACACTGCTCAAGCTGCCAAAGCTCTTTCTGAAGGCAGGCTGCGTGAAAGTATTTGTATTCTTGGATCGAAGGATTTGAGCAGGCTTTATGACTTAAAAATCATTGATAAAAACCTTCAGGATGACAAGGAGAACTACACAAGCTTTATGCTGGTTTGTAGATAACGTATGAAAATTGTCCATATCTTAGTGAAATCTGTATAAATGTTACATTCTCTTCCACTTTACGTTATCCTTGTGTTAAGATATCATAGTACAATTAATAACTATTAACTAAATATTTTCAGTTTTTTGCTAAGCTTGTCGTTGAATAAAATGGCATATAAAACAAATGTAAATTACAAAAGAAAAAGGGCTTACAAATCCCGGTTCAAAAAGCGGATCAAAGAACTAAAAGGGAAGAGAGAAAAAAAACAATGGAGCCGTTCAGCGCTTGGAAAGTCAGGACTTAAATCTAAAGTTAGAAAAATTCTTGGTATTTTTGCAGGCCTGATATTTATCGGGATATTTGTAGTTACGGTTTTTTCTCTTTCTATTGTAGCCAAGTATTCCTCAGAACTTCCAAATCCAGATGAGCCTTTTGAGAAAGCGCAGGAGATGACGAGCTATGTCTATGACAGGAACGGAAAAGAATTGTATAAGATTCATGGGGATGAGAATAGAGATATCGCCCAGATCGAAGAGGTCCCGCTTGAAGCGCAGTGGGCATTTCTTGCTGCAGAAGATGTTGACTTCTACACTCATAAAGGAGTAGATCTTGGAGGTGTTGTAAAGGCAGGCCTATATGAAGTCTTCAAGATAGGAACTCCAAGAGGAGGTTCGACAATTACCCAACAAATGATAAAGAATACAGTACTTACAAGTGAAAGGTCATATGAAAGGAAAATCAAGGAAATCATTCTAAGTTTAAGAATAGAGCAGAAGTATGAGAAAGAAGAGGTATTACAACTGTATATGAATGAGATCGGCTTCGGGGGAAACACTTACGGAGTGAAAACTGCAGCAAGAGTTTATTTCGGAAAAGAGGTCACAGATCTGACTCTTGGAGAAGCATCATTACTTGCCGGACTTCCGCAGGCTCCTGGTGTCTACTCTCCTCTTTTTGCGTCAGATATCAAAGCAGCTCGAGAGAAAGCCAAGGAAAGACAAGGTGTTGTACTCGACCTTATGCTGGCCAAGAAGGATAATATTAACAAATATGTTCGTGAATACAACGGTTGGGATTCGGATGAAGAATTTATCACAGAAGAAAAAATTCAGAAAGCAAGAGAACAAAAACTGAAATATAAGACAGGAAAAGTAAATATTGAAGCCCCTCATTTTGTTTTCTATGTTGAAGACGCGCTCCAGACTGGTGAAGCTAAATATAATGACGGCCATCCCTTTACCCTTTCAGAAATTGAAAGAGGAGGACTCAAGATTACAACAAGCCTCGATTTGGATCTCCAAAAGATAGCTGAGGAAACTCTAAGAACGGGTCTTGAAACTCATGTGAAAAACGCTGGTTTAGGGGGCAATAATGCTGCCTTAGTTACCATAGATCCCAAAACAGGACAGATTCTTGCTATGGTAGGGTCTGCGGATTACTTCGGAGAACCTAGTCCTGAGGGCTGCACACTAGGAGCTGATTGCAAGTTCGAACCAAATGTAAATGTTACTCTTTCTCTAAGACAGCCGGGATCTTCCCTAAAACCATTGGTTTATTATACTGGCTTTGAATCAGGGCAGCTGTATCCTTCTTATATACTGCCAGATTACCCCATGACTTTCGGCAACAATTATAAGCCCAAAAATTATGGAGGTGATTTTATGGGGCAGCCCTGGACTGCACGAAGAATGCTTTTTGAGTCTCGAAACGTTCCAGCCGTCGAAGCTATAGAAATTGTTGGTGTAACAAACTTTTTGAATACTTTAGAAAAATTTGGTTATAAAACTTTTACAAAACCTGAAAATTATGGTCCAGCTATCGCTCTTGGAGCCGGAGATGTCAAGCTGATTGAGCATGCGAATGGTTTTGCAGTATTGGCCACGGGAGGTATGCACCATCCACTATCTCCAATTCTAAAAATCGAAGATAAGGATGGAAATATTCTCTATGAATACGATAAAGATTCATCGCGAAAAGGTGTTCGAGTTGCTGATGAACGTGCTGCATATCTTGTAACTGATATACTCAGAAACTATCATTATACACCTCCAGCAGGATATGAATTTGCAGGAAAAACCGGAACGTCAGATGACAACAGAAACACTTACTACATGGGGTATTCACCTGAAGTTGTGACAGGTATCTGGGTTGGAAATAATGATAACTCACGTATGACGTATCAAGCAAGCGGATGGATGTCGGCAAGGCCTATCTGGATCGACTATACAAACAAGATTGTCGGTCGCTTTAAGGCAACTTCTTTCTCTAGGCCTGGGGGGATAGTGAGTGCAACTTCATGTTTAGACAGCGGGTTGCTGGCTAACGATAATTGTGATGGGATCTCGGATTTATTTATCCAGGATAAACTGCCGGAGAAGGATAATGCTCATGAGTCATACAAGGTATGTAAAGATCAGCAAAGTCGGTTAGCTCGAGATATCGACATTGAATTGGGTTATGCTGTCGAAAAAGTTTACCGCTATATCAAAGCACCGAGAGAAGATTGGCAGGGGTACTGGGATAAGATTTTCAACCAGTCCTTTCCTCCGACGGAGTATTGTACTAAAAACAGAAATCCTTCGGGAGATAATAAACCGTGGGTAGAAATATCAAAACCTCAGAACGGTGCTCAGGTTGACCAGGGAGAATCTCTCGCGCTTGATGTTACTGCATATTCTTCAGGTAGTGAAATACAAAAGATAGAGGTGTTTATCGATGAAACCTACATTACTCAGGCTACCAACAATCCATTTGTAGCAAATATCACTATTCCGGCAAGCATCTCAGATGGGTCGCATTCGCTTATAGTGAAAGCATATGATGCTGATGGGAGAACGGGAAGTTCTTCTGTAACGATAGTTGTAGGAGATGTTGTATCAATCACCTATCCGGCGAACGGAGCAACTATTACTTTTGGATCTTCGGTTACGATTACGGCTTTGCACCAGGGTGGGACCAGCGTAAATTCTGCCAGTGTTAGTATAAATACAACAAATTATGATATGACGGCAGCTGGCAGTAATACATATACTTATTCCTGGGTACCTGCAAGCGAGGGGACTTATACTATTCGTGTGACACTTAACTTGAGTGATGGGAGCAGCATTTCCTCAACTCAGATAATAGTGTACGTATCGATAAATGTTGAGCTCAATACGTTGTTTGGGGAATGTGTATATTGTCAAAAATACTCTAGTCTCGAATCTTACCTTTGATCTTGCTGACTGCCTTTGTTATTGATTCAAGATCACCTTTGATATCATCTTCTGTGAGGGTTTTTCTTTTAGACTGAAGAGTAATCTTCACTGTTATACTCTTTTCACCGCCTTTCTCGAAAATATCTACCATTTCAATATCTTGAAGGTACTTGCAGCCGGCTTTCGATAAGCTTTCTATCAGCGATCCCGCTTTGGTCTGCTTGCCTACCCATATGCTTAGATCTCTTGTAACACTAGGATACTTGTTTATAGAAGAATATTTTCTCTGGCCCTTTTTTAGACTGTAGAGCTTTTCAAAATCAAGTATGAATACAGCAGTATTCTTTTTGATGTCCCAGCTGGATAAAACTTTTGGATTTACATTACCCAGGTGACCGATGATTTCATTCTCAACTTTGATTTCAGCTTGCTGTTTCGAGTGCAGATAGCTGATGTTTGTGGTTTTTTCAAACTTCAGATCGTCAAAAAACAATTTGTCCAGGAGGGCTTCAACTTGTCCCTTTGTCTTGAAGAATAGTTTTTCATTCTCACAATCTTCACAAACGAGCCCGCCAATATTTCTAGGTTGGACGGGAATACCCTCTGAAGTAAGCTCCTTTTTATAGATTCTTGCAAGCTCAAAATAGGAAAATTTTTCGAAGTAGGCTAAGTTTTGCCTTACTTTTTCGAGCAACCCGGGGATGAGACTTGCCCTTAAGTAGTTTAGTTCTGGCGATATAGGATTAATGATCTTCATACAGGCCTTTATTTCTAGGAGTGTTTTCTCGTATTGTGCTTCCCCTGTGAAAGAGTATGTATAAATCTCGTCAAATCCTAGTGTCGCAAGTGTCTGCTTGACTCTTCTTTGAAACTCTAGAACGGGATTGATTGTTGGAGTGTTCAAATCTCTTTCTGGAAGCGTTGGCTTGAATTTGTCGTATCCGTAAATTCTGGCAACTTCCTCAACTAGGTCTTCTTTGATAGAAAGATCTTTTCTAAATGTCGGAACTTCAACTTCTATATTTGTTGCACTAGCCTCTGCGCGTTTTACTTTAAGTTCGAGTGATTCTAGAATGTTTATAATATTTTCTTTTGTCGGCTCAATACCAAGCAGTTTTTGAACACTAGATATATCAAAGTTTATCTTTTTTGTTCCTTCGGGCTGAGAGTATACATCTATCACCTCAGAAGCGATTTCTCCGCCTGCGATTTCAAGGATTAATTCTACGGCCTTTCGAAGAGCTGGGAGAGTAAGATATGGATCCTGTCCTTTTTCGAATCTCGTTCCGGCATCTGTTCTGAGTCCAAGTTCTTTAGACGATCGTCTGTTATTGTACATCTCAAAGTTTGCAGATTCTATAACGATATCCTTTGTGTCTTCGGCTATTTCACTATTTGCACCTCCTATTATGCCGGCAATCGCGATTGCCTTTTCGGGGTCACATATTAATAAATTCTTTTCTCTCAGATCACGTTCTATACCATCCAGTGTAACAATTTTCTCTCCTTTTCGTGCAGTTCTAACTATAATCCTTGGAGATTCAAGCTTATTGTAGTCAAAGGCATGTAAAGGCTGACCTAGGTCGAGCATGATGTAATTAGTTGCATCGACGATATTATTTATTGGTCGGACTCCTGTTGAAAGTAATCGAAGCTGCAGCCATAGCGGTGACGGCTTAATAGTTACACCATGAATTGCTATTGCAGTATATCTTTTACAATATTCCTCATTATCTACTTTTACTACAAGCGGAAGTGTTTTTGTAGGTAAAAGAGGCTCGTCGATCACATGATACTGAAGATTTGTCTTGAATATAGCTGCGACCTCCCTTGCTATTCCCAGATGCGAAAAACAATCCGGTCTATGTGTTAGTGATTTGTTTTCGATTTCTATAACAGTATCATTTATCAAAGTAGCGAGGTCCTCGCCTACCTTTGTTTCTTCGGGAAGTATCCAAATGCCTTCGTGATTTTCACTTAAACCGAGTTCTTTTTGACTGCAGAGCATACCAGATGACTTAACTCCCTTTATTTCATTCTCACAAATTTCTATGTAAGCGTGCACTTCCAAAGAGTCCTTTGGATTTAAAACCTTTCCTCCGGGTAATGCAACAGGGACCTTTGCTCCCTCAAAAAGATTCTTTGCAGCGCAAACGATAGTTCTTTTTCTTGCTGTTCCAACATCAGTGATCACCACTTGAAGTTTTGCAGATTTTGGATGGGGTACGATTTCCTTGATTTCTCCAACTAAAATGTTTTTTAGACTGGCTCCAAACTTTGTGAGCTGTTCGACTTCTGCCAGAGAAGCAGTCACTCTTCTCTGCAAATCCTCGTCAGAGACTTCGAAATCGTTTGGTAGATATTGTTTTAACCAGTTGTATGAAATTAGCATTTTTGTTTAAAGGAAAGAACTAAAACTGTCTGATAAATCTCAGATCTCCTGAGTGAAAGTGTCTTATATCCTCGATTCTTTCTCTGAGCATGACGAGCCGATCTACACCAAATCCCCAGGCAAATCCGGAGTATACATCGGGATCGATGCCTCCCTCTTTCAATACATAAGGATGGATCATTCCGCATCCCAGTATCTCGAGCCATCCCGTATATTTGCAAACGCGACAACCTTTCTGATCACATAAGGTGCAACTCAGGGCCATGCCGTTTCCCGGCTCGACAAAAGGAAAGTAATCAGGATCAACTTTGACATTCACATCTTTCTCAAATATCTTACTAAAGAATGTTTTCAACGTCCCTATCATATCTGATAATGTAATCCCTTTATCGACATAGATTCCTTCACACTGAAAAAGAGTGTGTTCGTGTCTTGGATCTGTGCGCTCATTTCGGAAAGTATGACCTATGACAACAGCCCGTATAGGAGGCTTTCTCTTTCTCAGTACTCTGTTCTGCATCGAAGAAGTATGTGTGATAGGCATAAACCCTTCCTCAGTCCAGAATGTATCCCAAATATCCCGGGCGGGATGTCCTTCGGGGATATTTAGACTAGTGAAGTTGTGATAATCGTCATCAACATCATATGGCTCGAAAACTTCGAAGCCCATAAGCTGGAATACGTCCTCGATTCTCCAGATCATCTGTGTATTTGGATGGATGTGGCCGAGATGTTGTCTTGCTGCCGGTACAGTTACATCAATATCTTTGGCTCTTTCAAGTGAGAACTCTTGTTCTATCCGACTTTGTGTCTTTGTGAAGCCAGTTTCCAGTGAAGTTCTGACCTCATTCGATCTTTTGCCTACGGCAGGTCTATCCTTTTGTGGTAAAGATTGGATAGATCTGAGAATCTCGGTCAGCTTGCTCTTGCGTCCTAGATATTCTATGCGGAGTTTCTCAAAGCCTTTTAGATCATTTACCTTTTTGAGGTCTGCTAAGCCAGATTTTTCAATTCTCTCTAATTCCTTTAAGAGATTGCTCATTTGTAGAATTTATGTAAATTTATGGAGTCTCACAGCTCTCAATTATACGTTTCTTGGAGAAGAACGTCAATTTGCTGTTAATCAAGTTGAATATGTCAATTTGGGAACATCTTAATAACCTAGGACTTGAGACTTAAGGGCTGTAGGGCCTTAAAGCAACATCCGGAATCCCATTAAATTTGCTTATGTATCGGGGTTGGAATGTGTCCAAGCCTTTTTGTCTTTGCTACGCTATTATGCTATCTTATATAAGTAAATTTCAGGATTTTCATGTGTTTGTAGATATTAAAAACAATAAGCGTGGCAGAGAAAGAGACCTTCAAAAATAAAGGAAATGCAAAATCTCTTAAGAGCCTGGCAATTATTATATTATTAGCGGCTATACTTATCCCTATCTCAGTCATAGGAGTTATGTATGTTCTGGAACTGAGAACCGAAGCAGGTCCTACCGAAAAACCTCAGAAAGTTGAGGTGACAAACCTTTTGGATACAACAGCGACAATTACCTGGACAACACCTTCTGCAGAAACAACCGGCTATGTAAAGTATGGAACGACAACCTCACTTCAGAATGTAGCTTTCGATATAAGGGATATTCAAGAATCTACTGGAAGCTATGAGCTTCACTACATTGATCTTCGCGAGCTTACTCCCAGCACTGTTTATTACTACGCTATGATTGTGGGTGGCAAGGAATATAAGAACGATGAAGAGTACTATAAATTCAAAACAGGGCCGATACTCGATATCATAGATACGCCTAAACCGGTAAAAGGATCTGTAGAAGATCCAAGTGGAGGAGATGAAGAGCTTGTGGTCTATATGTATGTCGAGAAGGATTCTAAAATATCAAACAAGCTTTCGACTATAACTTCAAGCAAGAATTATACTCTAGATTTATCAAATCTTCGGACTTCAGATTTAAATGATTTATTTTCTGATTTGGATGAAGCTACACTGCATGTATTTGCAGAAGGTGCCGGAAGAGGTGAAGGCAGTATAACAACTGAAATCCTTTCGGCTATTGACTAATGTTTTTGAACTAATTAGTTTGAAAAGATGAAGAATGCGTTTTTAGTACTATTTATTGTTTTACTTATCATCGCCGGCGGTTTGGGAGCTTGGTATCTATTGGGTGGCGGTGGAACTGATACGCCTCCAGTGACAGGCCCATCTACCTCTTCGAATAACTCAGGTAATGATACGACAGATCCAGGGGATACAGATACTCCAGATGACAGTAATTGTCCGACGGGTGTGATATGTCTTGGATCAGCGTCCATTCCTACAATCCCAACTATTATTTTAGGAAAAAAGGAAGTTTATGCAGCCGAGAATCCACCTGATTCAAACCAAGATATAGTTGATGATCAGCCTGATACTCCAAATGTCGTGAAATCAATTACTCCTCAAGCGGTTACTATAAGTAACAAAGATTTTAGAATTTGGTCTGTCTCCTGGGTTACTAAAGAGGAAACAACCGGGTACCTAAAATACAATTCAAATGCTGTGCAAGAACTGAAAAGCATATATGATTCTCGGGATGAAGATATATACGATTTAGAAAAAAGGTATACACACCTTGTGAGTATTACAAATTCTGATGAGGAGCTGCAACAAGAGGGTCTTAGTTTTACTTTTACCATCATTTCGAATGGAGAAGAATTTGACAATAACGGAACACCCTTTGAGTATGTCAATGCTCCTCTTACTGCTTCTCCCTCACTTCCTAATTCGGTAACGGTTACATCTGATAGAAAGGCTGGTACAAGTGATGATTATATAGTATTAGCAAGATTGATAGATGCGGATGGTGATAGGTCCACTATAGTTAGCAGCTTCTTTGATTCTTACGGAGAAGTAGATCTGATTATTGGTATAGCAAGGAACTCTGATCTGCGAGCATATTTCCCCTACTCTGCTTCGAATATGCTTGAAGCAAAGTTATATGGGCCACTTGGTTATACGGGATATGTCAAGAACGTAAAACTTTCAGATATTAGCGAGGATTTCTTGAGCATACAATGCTACAACACTGGGTACGCTGGGGATATCTTTGCATCATCCCATGGCAGCGATTATACTATTGGACAGATTCCAGCTACGACGACAACTACTACTACAACGCTTCCAGAACAGCCAGACGGAAAACTTCCATATACCGGCGTTGAGGATTCTTGGGCGTTTACGTCTGTTTTTGGCTTTGTTATATTCTTGATAGGGTTGTTATCTGTTATAGTCTATGTTCCTTGGAATCTCTTGAACATTCGCCGAATGTGGGAAAAGCAAGTTGTAAAAGATTTGGACGATTAATTGAAAGTTCTTTGTATTTATACTATATTATATCTGTTATATTTGAACAAAACTATTATGATTAACGAGAAAAAAGTGTCTCCAAAAGAGAAATCCTGTTTGCTGTGTAAGCGTTTTGACAAGAAATACATAATAGGTTTTGCAGCAGCAATTCTCCTTACTGTTGTTGCAGGAGCATTATATACACGGCTTAAGATGAGTCCAAAGGATATGTCAGTAACAACAGAAGGATCAGGG
>Ga0180007_10003082_pt1 | contig 18944 bp, 21 predicted proteins | sample MM_PC_MetaG_FD_121122 | JGI IMG/M metagenome (GOLD analysis project Ga0180007, IMG submission 121122) | Groundwater microbial communities from the Aspo Hard Rock Laboratory (HRL) deep subsurface site, Sweden - MM_PC_MetaG | ecosystem: Environmental > Aquatic > Deep subsurface > Groundwater... | reverse complement strand
GGGGGCGTGGATTGAAACATGAATAAATAAATGTATGATTTTGACGGCAAGGCTTTTACAAGCTGTACACTTTTAAGCTCTTCAACATATTCTTTCAATCTCTCTGGTTCTAATTCCTATTTCATAATTTATAATTCGCCAAGAATTTTAGAAAGGGTGGTCGATTTATCTATTAATCAAATTAACGAAATAACATTAACAAGCAGCGTAACAAAATTTAGTGCGTCCGTTAGCATTGAAGAAGTTGATAAAGATTATGCTTTGCACATGATTGAGGCGTATTATAGAGGTCATCTTTACTTAGACATCTCTAGTTTAACAGGAGACAAAGTTTATAGAGCAAATATTCCTAACATATTTGTTGGTAGAGAAATAGTTCCTGAAACATTTGTTGTTGATTGCTATTATAACGACATAAGAATTATTGGTAATAAGACTAATAATTATTTAGTTATCCCATCTGGTTCAGTGCCAGAGAGGCCTACTGCAAACTATATAAATGAAAATTACGCCGGCATCCTATTTCCATCTTTGGGCTTTGCATACATTACAAGCCAAGTTGCAACCGATGCCATTGAAGAATGTATAGAAAATGATAATAAATTAAAAGTAGAATTTAAGAGCGCAAGACAAATAACGACAAAAATATTAAATTGCATCTCAGAATCTTTTAAGGATTTAGTCTCAAATAATTTAACATATGACTGGTCGAACGAAGAAAAAGAAACTTTTATAGATAAAATATTGATATTAGATAACGATTATAATGTTGTCGGGACTGCTCGCTTAGAACAACCAATCCCAAAAAAGTCTACGAGAGGCGCCTGTTTGAGAGTCAAATATGATTTATAAAGAGTTATTGCCACAAGACAAAAATTATAAGGAAAGTCTTATTAAGGAAAAAATAAACTGGTCAAAGACTGATAGTTATTTGTCAGAAGATACACCTTACTTTAAAATTGTATTTGATTCATACGAAGATAGCATTTTAAACCTGACAATGCAAGATCCAATTTTTACAATAACGTACGGCCTCTCAACAGGTTCTATTTTATACAACGATACTATTAGCGGAAGCTATTTTAAGGACATATACAATCAATATATGTCTCTTTTGTACAATCCAATATTTACAGCGTCGAATGGAATGACGCCTGAATTTAAGGAATTATTATTTATAAAGTTTTCAAGACAATACATGAAAGACACCTTAGAAATCATAAACAACGCAACAGTTGTTAAATATAATGTTTTCGATCTTAAAAAAGTCGGTGAAAAAAATTATGAAGGAAAATATAATAATGCTGATTTAGGAGCTGAATCTAAAATCAGTTTGCTTTTGACAACTTATAATCCTAATACTTATTCAGGTTTTGTATTTCATGATTTTGGATTAGTAGCTATCAATCCTCGTTTTATTATGACGATGGATATTCAACTACTAAAAAGCGGAAGTCTATCAGAGATATGCAACGAATTTATCAATAATGTTAATTACATTGAGTTTTGGAATGTGTCTAAAATTTATAACATGCTATTTACTTGCACGGCTGAAACAAATGAATTTAATTATTCATCTGACCCATCCTTTGTTGATAGCGAAGGAAAGATAAGAACTTTCGAAGGAAATGATTTAGCCAAGAAAGGAAGCATAGGAACTTATATAACGTCAATAGGTTTATATGACGTCAATGATAGACTTTTAGCAGTAGCGAAAGTTTCTCCAAAGAAAAAGGATAAGGCTACGTTTTATCAATTTAAGATAAAGGTACCTTTATAATGATTTTCAAATATCTCGATAAGAAAGATGATATATATCATGCCGTGAAGGAAGTATTGGGGAGTGTACAAACTTCATACTTCTCTCCCGCAAGTGATTATATTGTGCGCAACGATTATATAACTCTTATTTGTCCTTCATGTTCTTCAGGTTCCGCCTATGCAAATGAAATTGCGGATATGAGTTTAGGAATCCATTCTTCAAGTTGTTGGAATACTGGAGCAGAAGGTACTGGTTTATTTTGGTGTGATGCGGGCAATCCGAATGCTCCTTCATCAGAATGCTATAAAAGCAGTGGTTCATATTTTAATTTTCGCGAACAAACTAACAAGATTTATAAGAGATATGCTGAAATAATATATGGAGATAGGAACGCTATCTTTAAAATTCCTACGGAAGAAGAGGAAGTAATTACTGTTGGTGATTATCGTTCGGACGAAATTAAAGAAGCTTTATTCATACATTTTAAAAGAAACATATATCACGACTATATTAAACCTAAAATATATGATGTGGAAAATTCCTTTCTTAATTCTGTTTCTTTTCGTAATGTTATTACTGATCATTCTCGTACTACATCATTATTAACAGATGCAGATAGTTACTGGAGAGAACAAGGTTACAGCGATGCTGAAAAACTTTATTCTGCAGACTTTAATTCGCAGATGGGAAAAGCAGGAATTTTATCCATTGGGGTCAATGAAGAAGATGTGACGGAAACTCCTTCTTCTTATAAATATGCGTTATCAATAAAGGGAGGATTAATCTTTTATGATATTGGCTTATTAGTATTGCGATTATCTAATACCAATTATACGCAAGTTACAGAACATATTTCTCATTTAAGATATGCAGGACATGCGCTAAGAAGTTCATGCGTATATCTTAATGCATCTGACGACGGCGTAAAACATTATAATAATTACAATTTTAATGAAATTGCTTCATCAGGATCATACCATCAAATGCTTTTAGGCTTTAAATATGCGCTATCAACTAGCTCAGGTTTGTATGCACTTACATGTATACAAACTACAAAAACATATCAAACAATATATCTTCTAAACCTAAAGGAACAGGAATTCAATTATAGTTCTAACCCAACATCACTTAGGCTAGAAATTGAAGAGTATCCAAATTATGGAGAAAGAAAAGACCGTCATGTAATTCGTATGGTGCAATCTACCCTAGCAGGTTCAAACGATGTTGTCGAAGCTACAAGTAGAACACAAACAATTACATCGCCTTCAAGAGCTTACATAACCGTAGTTGGCTTCTATGATGAGTTAAATCGATTGTTGGCAGTAGGAAGATTATCGAAAGCTAAACGAAAATCATTTTGCGACAGCTATCAAATGAAGGTAGTGCTATCACATTAATGTTCAATCCAAATTAAGTTATAATAATAAAAAAGAGGTAGAAAATGAAAGAATATTATTATGGTTTTGATTTATCAACCACTTGCTGTGGTTATACTATTTTAGATGAGAATGGTGATTTTGTTGAGGTTGGATATATAAAGCCGAGGGCAAACTGCAAGACTTTTTTTCAAAAAATCATTTTTTTCAGACTTCAGGCAGATAGCTTATTTCAAAAATATTTTCCAACAAAAGTTTTTGTTGAAAGTTATTTTAAACGATTCAATCCGGAAAGGTCAACAATAGATACCATATTAACATTAGCTCGCTTTAACGGAGTTGTTTGCTATATAATTTTAAATAAAACAGGAATTGAGCCAATATTGATTAGCGTATATGATGCTCGTAAATTAGTTGGCTTTAAAAAAAGTAGTAAGGGTCAAGATATTAAAGAAGCCGTATTAGATTTTATTCAGTTCGAAGTTGATAAAAAAGAATTTACTAATAAGAATTTGATATTTGAAAAGACAAGAACAGATAGGCCAAAACCATATTCGTATGATATTTCTGATAGTGTGATCATAGCAAAAGCTGGCTATAAACAATATGCAAGATAAGATATTAAAATTTTTGAAAAAACATTTAGGTAATTACAGAAATACAAAAAAAGGAAGTCACCAATACGCTTTTCAATGTCCCAATCCCAGCTGTCCTCACAAAAAAAAGAAGTTCGAAATTAATATAGATGTTCCTGATAAGCCCCTAATGCATTGTTGGGTTTGTAATTATAAGAGTCGAGAATACCTCCATTTCTTTTACAGATTCTTTTCAAAGGAAGTATACTTTGCATTTCGGAAAGAATGTTTTAATGATGGACAATCTTTATTGTCCTTTGAAGAAAGACTATCATTATTGCTCAGGGAAGAAAAGCAGAATAGCTTGGTACCAAATATTGAATTACCTTTTAACTATCAATATTTAGGAGAGCGAGGAGTTGATAACTTAGATACATTAAATGCAAGATATTACCTAACAAAGAGAGGGATAAGAGATAAAGATATAAAAAATTTCTATCTTGGCTTTTGTCAAGAAGGCGATTATAAGAACAGAATTATTTTTCCTTCGTTTGATGGTGAAGGAAATCTCAATTTTTTTATTGGGAGAACTGCTGGCAAAACATTACCAAAATATCTTTGTAGCACAGAAAAGTCATCTATAATCTACAATGAGTTAAATTTAGATTTTACAAAACCATTATTGATAGCCGAAGGAACATTTGATGTAATTAAAGCCAGTGAAGTCTTTCCAAATTGTACTTGTCTTCTGGGCAAACAAATAAGCTTACAAAGCAAGTTATTTAAAAAGATATTACAATATAAAACACCAATTTATTTAGCATTAGACAATAACGCAAAGAGAGATGCCTTTGAAAGTATTAAACTTCTTGTAAAACATGATATTGCTGTTTTTAATATAAGCTTAGAAGAACATAAAGATTTTGGAGAAATGTGTTATAATGATATACATATCTGCATTAAAAATGCAGAAGAATATTCTATTGAAAATTATTTGAGTTTTGTAAAAAAGGTAATTAGTGATTAGAATAGCTCATCTTAGTGATATTCATATTAGAAATTATCAATATCACGACGAGTATAAGAAGGGATTCAAAAATTTATATTGTGAATTGCAGAAAGTACATCCGGACTTCATAATAATTGCTGGCGATACAATTCACACAAAGACACAAATATCAGTTGAATTGGTTATTTTATTAACAGAATTTTTTAAAACCCTTACAAAGATTGCTCCTGTCCATGTCATTTTGGGACAACACGATTGGAATCTTCGTAATCTAAATAAAGCTGATATTATCAGTGTCATCATTGATAGGCTACTAATAAATTATAAAATCAAAGTTTATAAGGAATTAGAAATAGTACCACTGAGCAACGACATACATCTTGCTATCTTAGCCAATCAATATAAGCATAAAGATTACAAGAAGTTAATACCTCTGCTTAATAAGAATAATATCAATATAGCTTTATTTCATAATATTGTTTACGGTGCAGTTGCTGAAAACAATTATGTATTTGATTCCGATAAGAATTTGAGCATGTCTTTTTTTAAAGAAAATTTTGATTTTGGGTTCTTTGGTGATATTCATAGACATCAATTCTTGGATGAGGAGAAGTGTTTTGCGTATGCCGGATCTTTATTTCAGCAAAATTTTGGAGAAGGTATCAACAAAGGTTTCCTTTTGTGGGATATTAAAGGAAAAAATGATTTTGACGTCCGACAAATTTTTGTAGAAGCTGGACAAAACTTCTATACAATAGATATTGACGACGAAAAAAATGTAGCAATACCCACCAACCTAACGATAAAACCACATTCAAAGGTTAGAGTGCGAACTTCTTTTTCGCTTGACCTCATTCAGAGAGATCAAATAAAAGAAGAAATTTCAAAATTGTATGTGTGTGAAGAAGTGTATTTTATAATCATATCAAAGGCAAGAGAAAATATAGTCGTTGATTTAAACAAAAAGGATATTACATTAACAGATATCTTCAATAAAAACGTTCAAAAGAAATTTCTTTTTAATTATGCGGAAACAAAACTAAACCTATCAAAAAAACAAGCACAACAATTAGTAGATTTACACGATACAATTTATGATAATACAACAATAAAAGAGACAAGAGAAAGCATATGGGAAATTGAAGAGCTCAAATTTTCTAATTTTTTTAATTACGCCAAAAATAACACTATTCTTTTTGAAGAATTAGATGGAGTAATCGGAATTCTCGGAGAAAATAAAATTGGTAAGTGTGTAGATGAGAATACAGAAATTGAAATTGAATTCGACGAAAAAGAAATAATTGAAAAGTTTGGTTTTTTGCCAAACGAATTAAAAAAATTAGAGAATGCCATGAAAAAAATTATAACAATTAAGCAACTAAATAATTTATTACAAAAATATAAAGATTTAAATATTAATGTAAATACTCCTTATGGTTATAAAAAGATATTGGCTTGCGGGATCTCATCCAAAAATAGTGATGTGATAAAAATAATAACAGAAGAAAAAAAAACACTTGAGGCAGCTCCAGAACATTTAATTAAAACCAAAAATGGAAGATTTAAAAAAATTATAACGCTATCACCTGGCCAAACGATACAAACAATTGACGGCACCGATAAAATACAATATATCGAATTATTGCCAGACAAAAGAGATTTATATGATATACAAGTCCAAACTGTGCAACAATATTATTCTAATGGTATTGTGTCGCACAACTCTTCCATAATAGACATTTTATCTTATGCAGTCTACGGTAAAACGATGAGGAGTACGGGTAAAGCCTACGAATGTATTAATAATAGCTTTAATGAAGCTGACACTTCTATAAGGATTAAAAAGAACGGTGCCATATATAAAATTGAAAGAACGTTAGGCAAATTTATAGCCTATCAAGCAAATCGTAGAACATATTCAAAGCATACAACTAATTTCATTTGCAACGATAAACAATGCAATCAAGATGATAAAACTGAAACAGAAAAAGAAATCATTAAAGAATTTGGGAACTTTGAAGACTTTCTGAAGACTTCCGTTTTTTCTTCCGAAAATAATGAAGCCAGTTTTTTGTCTTGTCAGCCTAGAACTCGAAAGGACATAGTATATAAATTTTTTAATCTTGGCTTCTTTGAAGATTTTTATAGCTCCGGAAAGGCACAATTACAACAAAAAGAAAGCAAGCTACAAGAACTTCAGAAAGCTAGAAATATCGACATAGAACAATTTCAAACAAAGATTGAAAAATTATTTAAAGAAGTTAAGGAGTTAGAAGAAAAGAAGAAGGAACATGAAAAACAAAAACAGACAATGACAGAAGTTAGCGAATATAAAAAAATGGCTCCTCTACCATGTTCAAAAGAACTTAGAGAACAATGTCCACTATTCGAAAAGGTAAGAATAAATTATGAAAAGTATAAAGATATAAAAGAATCTGATATCCAACCAAAGCGAGAGCACAAAAAAATTGAGGGAGAAATTATTTCGTTACATCAACAGATAGGTGTTCTTAAAGAAAAAATAAGTAAAGCGCAATCTGCAGAAAAACAATATCTGACAATTAAAAAAGATTATGAACTGTATAGTTTGTACTGCAAGGCATTAAATAGAGACGGTATGCCTCTTGAGGTTCTAAAACAACTACTTGATTTATTAGCGGAAGAAGCAAATAATATATTATCAGAAGTTGTTAACTTCTCTGTTCAGTTCGAAATCGACGACATCGATAACATAAATATCTATATTAAAGATGAGCATAAGCACAATAGTTCAAAGCGTAAGATAGAATTGACTTCAGGAATGGAAGAAACAGTAGCAGAAATAGCGTTGAGGATAGCGTTATGTAATATAGCACAGCTAAGCAAACCTTCCATATTTATAATCGATGAAAAGTTTGGTACTCTCGACGCAAAGAATTTTGATGCGGTTGTATCAATCTTCTCCTACTTTAAGAATTTTTTCAAGCACATTCTTGTCATCACTCACGACGATGCCATCAAAGACGTTGTTGATCACGTTATTGAAATCTCTAAAGATAAAAACGGTTTTCCTACTATAAGTTAGTTTAAAAGTTACGTTAAACAAAACCAAGAACCATGTATTATTATGAATATTTTTTATTCATATCTTCTAATCGATCCACGAAATAACAAGATAGAGTATGTTGGAAAGGGCAAGAATAAGCGAATGTATGTGCATGAAAATCACGTTCGAAACTGCTTAGAAAATAAAAAGGACAAGCCAAATTATTTAAAGAATCCTAAGCTTTATTATAAAATTAGAAATATTTTGTCTGAAGGCAATAACGTTATTTACAAAAAGATCTTAGAAAATGCGACAGAGAAGCAGGCTTTAAATACAGAAGAGTGGTTAATTGACGAAATTGGTTTGGAGAATCTTTGTAATCTAACGTACGGTGGCGAAGGAAATACCTTATCAAAAGAAGCGAAAATTAAAAAATCGCTAGCGCTCAAAGGAAGAATTTTCTCAAAAGAACATAGAAAAAGAATTAGCAAAGCACTTAAGGGAAAAAGCAATCAGAAAAACACAAAAATAAATTAAAAAAAATTCGCCAAAGTTTGTCATATAGAAAAAAATTATCACAATCTCTTAAGGGGAGAAAGCATTCAGAAGAAACAAAGCAAAAAATTTCTGAAGCTCACAAAGGAAAGATGTTGTCTGTGGAAACAAAAAGAAAAATGTCTGAAACGAGAACAGGTAGAAAACATACTAAAGAGTGGAACGAAAATATCTCTAAAGGGAAACGAAAAACCAATGTATAATAATAACACATAACGATCAAATAAAAGATACGGCCGATCATATTATAGAAATAACAAAAGATAAGAATGGTTTTTCTAAGGTTTCATAAAAAAGAAAATTAGTATATAATATTTTTAATATTTTAAAGGAGCGGCAAAATGACAGCATTAAATTTTTTAATTTCTAATCCAATAATTATGGCAGGATTAATTATTACTTTGATTGCGATTCTAATCCTATACAGATTTTATATACGCAAATGGAAAGACACGCTTTCGACACCAAAAGAAAAGAAATACTCTTTTGAAAAGATGTGGCTTTCTTTTTGGAAATATATAAGGATTCCCAATAGCCAAACCGGTAAGCCTGATTCCTTATTGACTGTTGCATTCTATATAACATTTGCGTTAATGACAAAATATTTATTGGCAGGAATGGAAATCGCAATAAATGGAACAAGTTTCATCTTAGGTTCCGCTTCAGAAACGGTTACCGTTTCCCTTATAACATTGATATGGAGTTCCTATTTTGGAAAGAGATGGATCGATCTTAAACATAATGGAAATGGAAATGGCGTCAACAGTAGTAATCCTGAATATGATATTGCAGCTAAGTTATTTAAAATTATAGAAATGAAATTTGAAGATGAGAAGCAAAAAAATTATGCAAGGCGGCAAGAACTGGCAGGAATTGGTGAAACACAACCAACTCCTAAAAAATGCTCTTGTGTTAATGAACTGATACCACTTGAGGAAGATGTGGATGAACACTTCGTAGAAATGGTTAAACTCAAAATGAAAGTAGAGGGACATTCGGACGAAGAAATTGAAGAAAGAGTCAAAAAATTGAGGACTTAATATGATTTGTGTGACGCATAGCGATTTAGATGGTGCCGGATGCGCCATTATAGCCAAATTGTTTTATGGAGATAGACTTGAAAACATTGAAAGCCACTCTTATAAAACAGCGGTTCAAAGACTTTTAAAGCTTGCAAAAGGCAATAAAAGATTTTTCTTTACAGATATATCAGTTCCAGTGGATGATCTTACTGAAATACTTAAAAGCGAATCATTCATGTTCGGTGTGGATCACCACACCACATCGAAGATAGAACATATGCATCCTAAATATATTTGGAATGACAAATACTGCGGCTCTTCTTTGCTTTACAAATATTTGTTAGGAAATAAGAGCATGGATACCTCAGGCAATTTTGATAATTTTATAAAAGCTATTGAAGCTTTTGATATATGGCTTTTAGATTCCCCCTATCGCAAATTCGGGGAACATTTAAATTTACTAAATTCTTTTGTGGGTTGGGACATTTTTGTTGGCAGATTTGCTAAAAGTAATGGCGTCTTAGAAAAAGATTTAAAAGATTTGTTACCTTGGCTTATTTCCCGACACAATTACGAAGTACAAAAAGCAATAAAAGACACAGTTATATTAACCTTTAATAATTTTAAAGTAGGCTTTTTATATAGAAGCCAAAATATTTCAACGGTAACCGAGGTATTAAAAAATCAATTTCCGGATGTCGACATTTTTATCATCATTGACACAGACCAACAATCAGTTTCTTTACGAAATGGAAAAGCGCTGTCTGAAGATGTTGATTTAAGTAAATTAGCAGAAAAAGCAGGCGGAGGAGGTCACAAACATGCAGCTGGCTTTTTAATTAAGAAAGAGTTTCATAGGTTGATGGAGGATGTTGTTGCTAAGGTTTTTCTTTAATACTTTCTTTCACAACCAATAAGAAAGAAAGCTGAGCATCAATACTCTTAAATGCTGTTACTAATTTTTCTATTCTGATCATATAATTTTTAATTGCAACTTTATCTGGCGCTTTTTTCATTGCAATTTTTCTCTCTCTCCCAGGGCCAAAGAAAAAGTCTCTCCATAAACTATCCACATCATTAAGAATTTCATTTAATTCCATCGCCAAACTTTTTATTTCAGAGGTAATATTATCAAAATGTGTACAAGTTTTGTAAGAAAATCTCCAAAACTCACGATCTCTAGGGTAGTTCGGCATGCCTTCAGCCAGGGCTTTTCCATATTCCATTCCCTCCTCTGATAGAGTTCCGTCAGGAAGTATAAATTCGTGAGCATCTAAGAAATAAATTTTATCAAAAAGTTTCGTCCGATCTCCAATGATGGAGAACTTTTCTACTGGAGTTAAATTTTTTCGAGGTTTACACGATGTAAATCTATATTCAAATACACTAAAAGGCTTTTTTCTTTCCATTGTATCCAAGTAAGCATTAGCCAAAATTTCCGCCAAGTCTGTTTGATCATACGCAAATAATTGATATTTGTCTGCTGATAATCTGACAAATTCTTTTATTTTGTTCTCCGCATAGTCATAGCTTAATCTGTAAACTTTGTTTCTCAGGCTGAATCCACAAAAATCTAAAGTCTTATCATATAAGTCAAACAACTTTTTTTCGTCTTTTACTTCCGAACTTTCATGCAGATTTTTTAATAATTCTACACCTGTAAAAATTCCTTTTATGTTTGATTTGGTGTTTTTTATGAGTCGAACAAAAAGTTCTGATTTAGATTTGTTTTTTAATTTTTCTTTATAGGTTTCCATTTTTCTCCTTTCATACTTTTATTATAAAATATTTCTTCTATAAAACCAACTTTTTTTTGTAATTAATATTAACTTATGAATAAGATAGGTATAGATTTTCCAGTACAACATAGCACACAAGATGGCTATTTTAGAATGGCTTACGATACGTATGTGGAATTAGACAACAACATACGTAATTTCTTATTAACAAACTATGGCGAGAGATTGGGGCGCTATAATTTTGGCGCTAATTTAAAAGCATTGTTATTTGAACCAGCCAATGATGAAACAGCAACAATAATAAGAAATAACATTACATCTGGACTTGGTAAGTGGTTTCCGTTTATTAATATATTAAGTTTAGATATTAAATTTTTTAAAGCGACCGAAGAAAGAAATAGCATTGAGGTGACTTTAAGATATAAGATTAAAGGCGCTGTGGGAATCGAACAAACACTACAACAGGTAATATAAATGAACAATATTCAATATTTTGGAAGAGACTTTGATTCTCTTAAACAATTTGTCAATAATATAATAAAAAGTAGATTTCCAGACACATATAAAGATTTTCACGAAGCTTCTACCGGTATGATGTTAATCGAGTTAACATCAATGATCGGAGATATTTTAGGACATTACATAGATTACAATGTTGGTGAACTATTAGATGATAGGGTTAAAGAATTTAAAGATGCTGTTTCTGTTGCTAAACTTTTAGGATATAAAGCAAAAGTACCTTCCCCGGCAGTAGGTTATGAACAGTTTTATATTGAAGTTCCGTCGATATATAACGATGCGGGTGAAGCAATTCCAGATGATAGATATAGTTTGGTACTTAAGGCAACATCTAAAGTAGCATCTGAAGACGGAGGCATCTTTGAATTGATTGAGGACATAGATTTTTCGAAGGGAGTCAACGTAGAAGGGCTGGACATCGAAAATCTTAATGTCAATCAAAGAGAGATAGTGCCGTCGCAATACAATGCTGATGGAGAAATTATTTATTTTGCTATAAGGAAAACAGGACAAATATCAGCCGGCTTAACAAAAGAATATGCCATTACATTACCGAATGAGTTTGTACAATTTAGAGAAATAACATTACCCGATAAAGATATCTCCGAAATTATAGAAGTAAGCGATTCTGAAAATGAATTGTGGTATGAAGTTAATTATTTGGCACAAGAGGTAGTATTTGCGGGAATTCCGAATGTAGATGATGATTCAAGTTTGGTCCCCCATCTTTTAAAATTTAGAACAGTTCCAAAACGTTTTGTTACAGATTATGATCCCACAACATTTGTAACTAAATTAGTGTTTGGTAGTGGTAAAGAAATTAGTGAGAGTTCATATATTACTCTAAGTCCTCAAAATTATATATGGTCCCAAATGTTTAGCCCAACTGCAATAATGGCCCTAGATCCTCAAACATTTTCTTCATCTCCAACTTTAGGACTGTCTCCTTACAATACAACATTAACAATAAAGTATAGACAGGGCGGAGGAGTTTCAACAAATGTAGGCTCAATAAATTCTATCAGTTCTGTAACTGAAAAGTTATATGAAATTGCATCTACATCCATTTCTGCCCCCGCGCTTTCTGCAGTTATCAATTCAATATCAGCTACAAATACGCAACCAATTTCAGGCGGGACTGACGCTGAAACAATAGAAGAATTATTAGAACGAGCAAAAGCAAATTTCGCAACGCAAGAAAGAGTTGTAACAAAAGAAGATTATCTTGCAAGATTATATTCAATGTCTGCAAAGTATGGTTCTGTTTTTAGAGCTATAATTGCTGACGACACAGAAAATAGTGAAATAAATATTTATGCTCTGACACTTGATAGCAGCAATGATCTAATGTTACCAACAGACAATCTTAAAGATAATATTAAAACTTACTTGGGCTATTTCAAATTGATGACCGAGAGAATAAATATAACTGATGGAATAATAATAAATTTAGGACTAGATTATTCTATTGTTGCTGACCCCAAAAAAAGCAAGCACAAAATATTATCTAATTGCGGTCTGGCCATTAAAGAATATTTTAATATTAAGAATTGGAACTTTGGACAGCCAATCATGATATCAGAAATTATAAGTCTGCTACATGAAATCGATGGAGTTGTTGCCGTCTCCTCAGTAGATTTCAAAAATATAAAAGATGCAACAGGTGAAAATTATTCTTCTAATTCATTCGATATTAAAAACAACATCAAGGATAATATTATTTTATGTCCAAAATATTCAATATTCGAAATAAAATATCCCGATGTTGACATAACAGGAGTTGCTTTATAATGTTTGTTAAACTTTTCGCAACAAAAGATACTTTTATTACCGATCATTTCATCGGTGATAGTTCTGATCGAGCAACCGGTTCTAACATGGGCAAGTCTGAAATCCTAGATGTCTTTGCAGATAAGAATAGACTTCTCAACGATGAAATAGAATTGGGTAGGATTCTTATTTACTTTGACTTAACGCCCTTAGACAAATATAATATTGATTATGCCTCATTTTCTGCATCACTTTTATTATATAATTCAATTCATAGCCTGACACAACCATCATCATTTGATTTATATATTCACCCAGTTACAAAATTGTGGGATGAAGGAAATGGTTTGGATCATTTCACGACATCAGATACAAGCAGATTTTTAGATAGAGGATATGCTAATTGGATGAGTGCATCTTCGGTTATGGGCTGGGCGAATCCAGGTGGAGATTATGACGATGATTACTCTGGTTCGATGCATTTTGATACAGGCTACGAAGATTTAGAATGCAATATTACAGATACACTTTTGTCTCAACTAACTGGAAGCTTAACAAATTATGGTTATATGGTCAAGTTGGGAATTTTAGAAGAAACGAATGATGTTGATTATTTTATTAAAATGTTTTATTCAGCGCAGTCTCATAATTATGATAAAAGACCACAGCTGGTAATATATTGGGACGACCTAATAGAAGATGATAGAGCAAACCTTGTCAAAGGGCAATCTCAGAATTTATTCCTATATAATAAATTTAATGAAGAATATATTGATTTATCTATTTCCGAAAGCGATATAAAGGTTAATATAACGACACTTCCTAACATGTCTGGAAGCATTATTATTTCAAGCGGTTCAGCTTCTAAATTTAATACAGGAATATATGAGACTTCATTTATAGTTCCTTTTGCAACTTCAGGAAGTATACTTTATGATTATTGGATTGACACAGCCAATAATCAAATAATAGCTTCTGGTTCCTTTAATATATTGTCTGATACATCTAAACTATATGAAATTTTGCAAAAGAAGTATGTGGTCAACATATCAAATTTGCATAGAACATATAATGAAAATGAAGTTGTAACGTTAAGAGTGATGACAACAAGCACAGAAACAGAATATGATCATCTATTTAGCCAACCTTACGACGGAGCGCCTCGCATACTTAAAAATATGTATTTTGAAATAAGCAATCTATATTCAGAAGAAATTATAATTCCTATCTCAGATAAGACAAAATTGTCGTATGATTATCTTGGTAACTTCTTTACATTGGATATGTCTATGTTTTCTGAAGGAGAAGTTTATAAAATTCAATTCTATTCGTCCGTCAGCGGAGAATTAAAGAAGTTGATAACTGATCAGGAATTTATCTTCAAACTTGTTTAATAAAATTATCAGTAGCATCAATGATCTTATCTTCAATAAGATAAACCTTATTGATTCCGAAACCAAGGTAACGAGGTTGGGCTTCGTAAACTTTATTCCCGCTGACAATCGGGCTTCTCACACTTGAAAAAAGTTCCCTTACAAAGCTCCTGGTTATGAATGTAGGCATATATCTCGGAAGGACATAATGAACTTCTGCTGACGTCATTGTAATCTCCTTTCAAAATCTTAATTATATTATGTTTCAATCCACGCCCCCGCATGGGGGCGACAGTCTATTCTTAAATCATTGAATATTATAGATTTATTTTATGCTTTCAGCGAACCTCCCTTCTTCCTATGGATTACATATTAAATTGTCAAAGAACATTTTCGCGAACCTCCTTATTTTCAATATGTTACATATAATGCGAACCCTCCAGGCAATACATGTGAGCTCCAGGTTCGCGGACAAAGGTCAAACAATTAAAGCCTCTTCAATTTTTTTTTCCAGTTCTTCCATGACAGAATCAAAATCTTTGAATTTAGTCTTCATCAGCGTGTCTTCATACTCAATCAATAACGCTGTTAACGAGAATAAAAATCTCACTCTACTCTTATCGCTTTGTTTCAATCGACGTGCGATTGTTTCAAAAACTTCGATATGTTCTATTTCAACTGGTATCTTATGTATTATTACTCCATCTATTGGACATGAATTTCCACGTCGATGATTACAGTGTTCGTGTGCACTAAAAAAAGAACATGAGCAACCATATGGGATGTAACCATAAACAAAAAAGTCACGGCATACATGAAATTCACCGTCAACCATTTTCCAAATATTAATCATCTTAACTATATTATAATTTAAATAAAAAAAAGTTACAACTTTTTTTATTTCATGTAAAATAAAAATATGGGAACACTGAACGAAAGCAAAATGGATTCAATCGTAAAGCCTATAGCGCTTAAAATTCCTGCCTTTTGTCTTGCCTGTGGCAAAATAATGGCGCCTGTTGACACTAAACATTATGAGGAGTGGGGTTCATGTGGCGATTGTTATATAGAATTTATAGAGGGACGAGAGAAAAACTTTTTACGAGGTCAGGACAACAGTGTTCTTATAAAATTAATGATGGAGAGGAGAAAAGATTGGGCAAAGAAATCAAAAGAGGAGCTCGCGGAAAAGAAGTAAAAGAAATTCAGGAGTGGCTCCGCTTTCACAATCTTCATTTAGAGATAGATAATAAGTTTGGATCTGTTACTGAAAAGATGGTCAAAAAGTTTCAGGTTCAAAATGAATTGCCTGAAACAGGTATTGTAGATGATGATACCTGGTCTATATTAATATATCCAATGACGGCAGCTTGTCATCCAATCGACAACTTAAATTCTTTTAGAAATGCTGTACTTCTTTATGCTTGGCAACATCTCACAGCAGGAGCTTGTGAAATAGGCGGTAATAATAAAGGACCTTGGGTTCGTCTTTATTCAGATGGAAAAGATGGCGAAAATGTTTTATGGTGTTGTTGGTTTGTGACTTTTATAATTAGAGAAGTTTGTAAACAAATGAATATTACAATGCCGGTTAAAAGAACTGGTGGTTGTGATAGTCTGATGAAAGATGCCATTAAAAATAATAGACTGATACTTGCAAAAGATGTTCAGCCAGGAGATCTCTTTTTAATTAGAAAGAGTAGAAAAGATTGGACTCACATAGGATTCGTTAATTTTATTAACGTTGAAGAAGATTGGTTCGAAGCGTTAGAAGGAAATTCGTACGTTTTTGGACGAAGAGACGGAGATGGTGTTGTAAAGAAAACAAGAGCCATTACTGACAAAATAGATTTTGTAAGGATAGATTAATGACTATTCAAAAAGAAATAAAAGCAGCTGAAAAATTATATGAAGTAATAAAGAAAAAGAAAATTGAGAATATGTTTGAAAATGATGAAGTTCGAGCACCTCTTCTTCATGAAGTTCTATCAATCTTAGATGATTATTCTGTTGAATGCCCAGCTGAAATTTCAGTTGATATCGATTACATAGAAGGAAGAAAAGTTTTTGAATTTGAGTGTAATGTTGAATATATGAGAATTGGAAAGGTGGGTACATGGGCAGATGGTTTAGGCGAAACGCGTTTAGAGGCTGCCATCAATTGTCTTTGCAATTTATATGAAAAATTAAAAGAAAAGGAGATCAATCATGAGTGAAGAGGAATGTTATGCCTAAAAGAATAGTAACAATTGAATGGGACAATCCAGATGAATATAACTGGCTCAACCCCTTTAATATTGAAACTGCTTTATCAGCATATTGTAAAAATACAAAATTTAAAGTGACTGATTTTAAGGAGACAGAACATGAAGAAAAAAAAGAAAAACAAAAAAAATCAAAAGCAAACAAAAGCGCAGCAAAAGCAATTGAAGAAGGAGAAACACCAAAAAAGAAAAGGTTAAGGATTATAGAGAACAAAATTAAATGTAATCATTGTGGAGATATTATTGAATCCATTCATAGGCATCATTTTGCAACTTGCAAATGTGGAAGAGTTCATTGTGATGGAGGCCAAGACTATTTGAAAAGAAGTTTTATTTTGCCTTCTGATTATGAAGAGTTGTCGAAAACTATAGAGGAAGAATGATAATAGAGCAAAGAAAACAGGAACAAAAGTAGAACTTGATGTTATGACTTTTTATTTAGGGATATAAACAAAACAGTGGAGGTAGATAAATGAAGAAATATATTTTAATGTGTCTCGGTTTTTTAACAATACTTCTTTTTTCAATTGCAGGGACAAAACCAAACTGCGAAGACATTGTCATAATCACTAAATATGAATGTTATGATATGGGAGGAGCTTGTGTTCCTTGGAATATCGATTCAGACTCTACAAATTGTCCTGAAGGCTTTTCTGAATCAAATTACTTTTGTCCAATCGGATCGCATGTTAAAGTTTGCTGCCTTAAAAATTCTGCTAAATAAAATCAATAAAGAATAATTATATATGTGAATCGCAATGATATTATTCTCATTTCAAGTGCGTCTTTCTCTTATACCCAATGTCGACAAATGGTTTCTTGGGATAGAGAGATAGAATTATATTCTTCTAATCGTAATCTTCATTGGTTTGTTTCACCTAATCAAATAGAACTTTTTTGTAAAAATGAAAAAGCTTATGTCTATATTCCTGAAAGATGCGCAACAAAAACCGAAACTAAAAAATATTTATCTGTTAAGGCTTCTGCAAACATTAAAGAAGACGAAGATAATGTAATTTTATTTTCCAGAGATGATACTTTACAAGATAGGCGTATAGTTTTTCCCAATGGCAAAACATTATATGATGGACAAACTTTAGCTCCGTTTATATATATATCAAATAACATAAGATGTTTTATAGTGACTATGTCATCCGTTCAAGGTGATGATAGTGGCAACAATGCCTGCGACGCTTATGAAGCTGCTTTAGATTACACAGATGGAGAGATATACAGAGAGGTGAGAGGAGATTCTCTTAACAACCAATATCAAGATGTAACCTACCAAATTGATATTCCTGAGAATTTTTTAACATTTTTAGACAATAAAATTGTAATTACTTATAAGACATCAGAAACATCTATTAATACAGGAATTGTCTTTTTTGTTTTTGATTCAGGTGGAAATAGAATTTATACTTCGGAAAAACAAACGGCTATAAGAAAAACAAATTTTATTATTGACTTTCAAGTGGGAGCATTCGCGCCGCAAACAACTTTTTTAGTTATTGCAAGATGTTATGTTGATGCCGGACATACACCGACTTCTTGTTTTGTCGGAAAATGTAAAATTCATTTTGGATAAAAGGAAAGATAAATGACAGTAGAAAATTTAACAAATGAAGTAATCGATCTTGCGTTTCCATTTTATGGAAAGCTGCAACCACATGAAACGAAAATATTCACCGATGTCAACTTAAATAATACATGGTGGTCGGATTACAGACTGATAGACGGAATGGTTCGAGAAAAGAGAATATTAATTACTGGAACTGACTCAGACATTCCTTCAGTAATTACAACAAAAGTAAGAGAGATAGTCAATACAGAAGTTCCTTGGCCGGATGTAAGAACTATCTTTGCTTCGAAGAATGGAAATGACAGCACGGCTGATGGAACTCCTTTTAGACCATTCTTAACAGCTGCCGCAGTCATAGCTCATGCAGAAGGTATTG
>Ga0180007_10003081_pt1 | contig 18953 bp, 13 predicted proteins | sample MM_PC_MetaG_FD_121122 | JGI IMG/M metagenome (GOLD analysis project Ga0180007, IMG submission 121122) | Groundwater microbial communities from the Aspo Hard Rock Laboratory (HRL) deep subsurface site, Sweden - MM_PC_MetaG | ecosystem: Environmental > Aquatic > Deep subsurface > Groundwater... | reverse complement strand
GGAGATGTATATTTTTCCAAGTCCCTTATCATTTTTTTTAAGTCTATTTATAGGAGGTAAACAATTATCAATTCCGAGTCAAGGCTGAAATTTTTCTCCTTTTCTTGCCTTCAATTTAAAGTTTTCATACAACCATACCATGGTCAACCTGAGCACACAAAATATTTCAGATATTACCGATATTTCTTTTCAGGCAGGCAACGCCGCGTGTATGGATGATTTGCGCAGGAACACGGTATAGCTCGTGTTTCACTTCAACCGCAGCCTGTGTCATTCCTTCTGCCACATCCGGGGAAACGATATCAAACTGACATTTGCCGTGGGGCAGGACAAAGGCGTTGTTAAAGATCAGGTGGTCGATTTTATCAGGAATTTTTGCTGCAACAGACTGGACCAGAAACCCGGCGCTGGAATGTGCTGCAAGGACAACGGGGCGGTCTGCCTTCCTTACTTCTGCCATGATTCTTTCAATATAGTCAGTCAAACAGATCTTTGAGCGGTCATCGGTTTTATGTGAATGCCTGTTTTATTTTTTCAAACGCCCATTCAATCTCTTGTTTATTAATGACAAGAGGCGGCGCAAACCGTAAAATATTGGTGTGTGTTTCCTTGCATAGAATGCCCAGGGTCTTCAATTTTTCAGCAACCCTTCTGGCACCGCCCTGGGTCCCTTCATGCAGTTCAATGGCAATCATCAGCCCCCTGCCCCGGATATCTTTAATATTTTTGTTTTCAATGGTTTTAAGCTTTGAAAGAAAATAAGTTCCCATTTCATTGGCATTTTCAATCATATTTTCTTCCACCAGGACCTTTAAAGCGGCTCGTGCCACACTGCAGGCAAGGGGATTCCCACCAAAGGTGGATCCATGCTGGCCAGGTTGCAGCAGTGACAACACCTCGGTATTGGATAATACTGCTGATACGGGGTAGAATCCTCCTGAAAGGGCTTTTCCGATCAGGGTTAAATCTGCTTCAATGTCTTCATGTTCCTCTGCAAGCAGCTTTCCTGTTCTTCCAAGTCCTGTCTGGATTTCATCCAGGATCAATATAACATTATTCCGGTCGCAAATTTCTCTGACCTTTTTTAAATAACCGTCAGGCGGGATGATGACACCGGCTTCCCCCTGGATGGGTTCGACCATAAATGCCACCGTATTTTTGGTAATGGCGGTTTCCAAAGCATCTGAATCTCCAAATGGAATAATGGAAAAGCCCGGCGCAAAGGGCCCGAAGTTATCCCTGGCATTGGGGTCCGTTGAAAATCCGACAATGCCAAGGGTCCGGCCGTGGAAATTATTTTCACATACAATGATTTCTGCTTTGTCTTTTTCAACCCCCTTTACTTCATACCCCCATTTGCGGGCACATTTTATGGCAGTTTCAACGGCTTCTGCTCCGGAATTCATTGGAAGAATTTTGTGGGAGTTGGTCAATTGACATAATTCTTCATACAACAGCGGAAGTTGATCATTTCTAAAGGCCCTGGAGGTCAGGGTCAGTTTTTTTGCCTGTTCGACCATGGCGTTATAAATTTTAGGATGACAATGCCCCTGGTTGACCGCTGAATAAGCAGACAGACAATCCAGATATTTTTCCCCCTCGACATCCCAGACCCATACGCCTTCACCTCTGTTCAATACTACATCCAGAGGTTTATAATTTTTTGCACCATATCTGTCTTCCAGACGGATAAGATCAGATGATTCCATGATTGCTCTCCCTTGTTAACGATTTTGTATGATGAAAAATCGAAAATCATGGGTGATCGAAAAACCCGTGATCCCTGTTTTTTCAAATAAAATTTTGTATTTCCATTATCGATTCATATGTTGTTCATAAAGATCAACAGAATGAATCTGTATTCCCAAAACCCTGGCTATTTTACTTTTTGCTGCGATACCGGCATATTCAACATGATCCGGAATCACTGAACTTAAGCCTTTTTCAGTTCTTACCTTGGACATGATCGTTTCATTTGTCAAGTCCTGGATGTTCAGGTCCAGTTTTTGGGCAACATATGCCTTGGCTTGATTAATTTTCATCCTGCGTGTCAGTTGCATCCAGGCGACCAGATCTCCGGCCGTCCGAACACCACCCATGCATGATGACACAATCTGGGCAATTGCTACACCGTGGGAATCTCCCGTGCCATCCTACAACCCGTCGGCTTTTCCGATTTCCACCAGGGCCTTGGCACACCGGGTGGAACAGCCCACGGGCGGCAGCAGGGTCATGGGCATTCCATCGACGATCATACCCGGAAATTTATCCGGAAGGAAGACCAGTATATTCCAGATGTTTTTTCCTATCAAACCGGGAATGTCTGGTCGCAAACCCCAGACGTCTGGCTGAAGAAGCCCGGGACCGGGTTTCCGACCTGCTTGAAAACCATATGGTACCACCCCTTGACAATGCCCTACAAAATGAATTGCATTGCAGCCGCTGCTGCTAAAAAACTGCGATAAAAGAAAAAAGAACTGCCTGTACTTAAAACCAAATTTGTGATAATTTTCTCATACGGCTGTTTGCGCTACCATATTTCAGTTATTTTTTTGTGATGATGAAACCACTGAAACATAAATAAGGTATAACACCCATGAAGAAAACAAACACCCCATTGGAACCCTTTACCCAGAACGTATATGAGATTGTTCTTGAAAGTATATCTGACGGTGTTTTTACGGTTGATCATGAGTGGAAAATCATGTCCTTTAACCACTCAGCAGAAAAAATTACAGGGATATCACGAAAAGAAGCGATTGGCAGGCACTGCTGGGATGTATTTCGATCGAATATGTGCCAGGATGAATGTGCCCTGAAAAAAACCATGCAGGAAGGCAAATCATTCTTCAGCAGTTCCACTTATATCATTGACAGCAGGAAAAAAAAGATTCCCACAACCGTTTTTACATCTTTGTTAAAAGATAAAAACGGAAATATTATTGGCGGTGTAGAAACTTTCAGGGATCACAGCCTTGTGGAAGAATTACGAAAAAAGCTCTATGGCCGTTTTCAAATGGGAGATATGATCAGTCGCAGCCAGACAATGAAAGATATATTTAAAATCCTGCCAAAAGTCTCTCAAAGTGACAGCACCGTTCTGATCAGGGGGGAAACAGGTACGGGTAAAGAGTTGGTGGCAAAGGCGATTCACGATCTAAGCCCCAGGAAAAACAATCCTTTTGTTGCGATTAATTGTGGTGCACTTCCTGATACACTGCTGGAATCAGAGTTATTCGGTTATAAAGCAGGCGCTTTTACCCATGCGACTAAAAATAAAGCCGGTTTATTTGCCATGGCAGATACGGGTACGATTCTTCTGGATGAAATCGGGGATACGAGCCCCTCATTTCAGGTAAAGCTTCTTCGGGTCCTGGAGGCAAAGACATTTTTACCTCTTGGAGCGGTTGAAACGGAACGCTCAGATGTAAGGGTCATTGCCGCCACAAATAAAAATTTATCTAAGATGGTCGATGCCGGGTCGTTCAGGCAGGATCTTTTTTACCGCATCAATATTGTACAATTAAAACTGCCGCCGCTTAGACAGCGGATGGAGGATATCCCCCTGCTTGTGGACCATTTTATCGCCAGCCTGAATAAAACACGCGGAAAGTCTGTGAGCGGGATAAATAAAACAGCCCTTGGAATTCTGATGGCCCATGATTACCCGGGAAATATAAGAGAGCTTGAAAATATTATTGAACATGCGTTTGTGTTGTGTTCCGAAGGAGATATATCTCAGGAGTCCCTGCCTTCAACACTGACCCGGCAATCCATGATCGAAACAGATGTCAACGATTCACCGTTTCCTTTGAAAACCGCAGAAGTTAAAGTCATCAAAGCCTTTTTGGAAAAAAATAATTATGATCGCAACGCCACTGCAAAAGATCTTGGAATACACAAAAGTACATTATTCAGGAAAATTGATAAACTTAAGATCACTCTTCCCAATATCGACGGCAGATCCAAAAGACAATAATTTTTTAAACCACTGCAATTCCGAGTCTCTATACCGTCGCATTTCTGCAAGTTTTTAAATCTGTTCAAAAATTATTCCTCTACCGATTATTTTATAACTATTTATAATTATAGATGTATTTTTTTTATCGCGATTAAAAACAGCACCTGGCATGTTACTTGCGGTATTGATATTTAAAAAGGAAGATTGATCAATCAGCACCTGATTTATTTACAAACAATAAAAAGGAGAACAAACAAATGAAAATAGGTATCAGTTCAGCCGGAAGAGATATGAATTCCTTGATAAATCCACGTTTTGGCAGATGTGAGTATTTTATGATCGTCCAGACCGATGATGACAGCTTTGAAGTGGTTGAAAATAATTTCAAATCATTGGGAGGCGGGGCAGGTATCCAGGCGGCAGGATTTCTCCAGTCAAAGGGGGTCAAAGTGGTTCTGACAGGCAGTTGCGGGCCCAATGCCATGAATGTATTTTCTGAATCTAACATACAAGTGATTACCGGACAGGCAGGTATTGTTAAGAATATAATCGAGAAATTTAAAAGTGGTGATTTGACAGCCTCTGTTGATCCAACGGGTAATGAAAAGACTGGAATAGCAAATGCAGGCAGTCGGGGAAACACTGGATCACAAGGACAGGGAAGATGCATGGGCAATGCCGGGATGGGTCTGGGAAGAGGAAAGGGAACAGGTCGCGGCATGGGTGGCGGCCAGGGCTCTGGCAGTGGATTTTGCCGTCAATAGGGTTAAATTTTAGATAGTGCCGCAACTTGCGAGGAAACTTTAGGATGAAACTTGCCATTACTGTTTGGGATGAGCGCATTGCCCCTGTTTTTGATGCGGCACACTCACTTTTAATAGCAGATATCAAAAATCAAATCATAAAATATATCGCCCATGAATCATTTAATCCGCTATTTGAGGCTCGTTTTATCGGAAAATTAAACCATCTGCACATTGACGTTTTCATCTGCGGTGCCATTTCTCAAACCCATTCAACACTTATTGAAGCAAATGGCATTCAGTTGATTCCGTTTATCAGCGGTAGTGTAAATGAAATCCTTGAATCCTATGCCAGAGGTCAATCGCTCACTCCCGCTTTTTTAATGCCCGGGTGCAGGGAGGATAGTTCTTTGGTATGATTGCAATATTGCATTGTTATACGATTGCAACCTTGCTCTTATATTTCCATTTCATTTTTTTCTCAGGTTTCGAATTTTTTTATATCAACTGCTATTAAAGGCTTTTCAGATGAAATAGACCACTTGATCCCCTTGGCATGTTGTTTGCTCTCTTCTTTAGTATTGAAAAAATCAGGAGGTTATATGGCCCTGCCCATAAAGTGGAAGATACTTGTGATAGACGATGAAGAAGATATCCGGGATATCATGTCACTTACCTTGACAGATGCCGGATATTCAGTCATCTGCGCCCAGGATGGGCATACGGGCCTGATGCTTGCCACGAGAGAAGAACCCCAGATTGTTATCACAGATATAAAGATGCCGGGTCTCAGCGGTCTTGAGGTCCTTGAACGAATAAAAAAAATAAAACCTGAAACAGAGGTTATTGTTACCACAGGCTATGGTGATGTTAAAAAAGCGGTGACGGCCCTGCAATACGGTGCCTCTGATTTTATCTCAAAACCCATTGATGACACTGCATTGCACATGGCCTTAAAACGCGCCAGGCAGCACTACATGGATCGGAAACAATTGTCTGATTACACGGTCCTCCTGGAAAATGAAAATTTGAAAACCAGTTCTGAACTGGTGAAAAGTGTAAATTTTCAAAGCAGTCTTATTGAAAATTCAATGGATGGGATTCTGGGGTGTGATGAAAACGATATCATTGTGACCTATAACCGGAGCATGGAAAAGATGCTGGGGTATCCCAAGGTCCAGGTATTAAAAAAAATGAAAGTGACGGCATTTTTTAACCCTGAGTGTTTTTTAAAACTAAAGACAGATCTGTCAGGTAACCATTTTGGCGGCGAAAACAAGTTGTTTGTCTATGAAACATCCATGCTTTCCATAAAAAAAGAAGACATCCCCGTTCAAATTTCAGGATTTACCTTCACCCAGGACACATTCCAAAACAGTATGGTGCTGTTTATCAGCGACTTAAGAAATCTCAGGTCACTTGCCCGGGAAGTAACAGATCAGGCCAAACTGCTTCACCGCGAAAAAATGATATCATTGGGCCGGCTTGCTGCAAGCATGGTTCACGAAATCAACAATCCATTATCCGGAATCTTAAACTATATCAGGCTCATGATCCGGATCATTGGAAAAGGTAAGGGCCTTACAGCGGGGGTAATATCAGATCTGACACAGGACCAGGTCAACAAGTTTAATTCCTACCTTGAAATAATAGAATCTGAGACCCAGAGATGTTCTGATCTGGTGTCTGGTCTGTTGAAATTTTCAAGAAAAACAAAGCTGGAACAAAACCATATAGATGTCGCAGAACTGGTCCGACACAGCCTTTTATTGTGCAACCATAAACTTGAATTGAGCAATATTGTTTTAAAAGAGCACTATGACACTGATGTTCCCCTTATTTATGGAGACTTTAATCAACTTGAACAATGTATGATTAACCTGATCTTTAATGCCATTGATGCCATGGAAAATGGCGGAAATCTGGAAATCAGGACCGGGTATCACCCAGAAGAAAAACTGGTTTTAATTTCTATTAAAGATACTGGCAAGGGAATCTCAAAAGAAGACTTGAATTTTATTTTTGAACCATTTTTTACAACAAAAAACAAAGGTTACGGGGTTGGGCTTGGGTTGTCATCAGCCTATGGTATCATTGAAAAACATAAAGGAACCATTGTGGTCGAAAGCCTCCTGAATAAAGGTTCAACATTTGTCATTAAGCTTCCCCCGGAAGAAAAGTGACCTGTAAACCCCATTTGTAAATAAAGACAAGGCAAATATAAACTAAACTGGAGGTATCCATGTCTGGAAAGTTGGAGTCTGGAAAGTTGGAACTTGAAAAAACGGTCAGTTTGAGATCTCAACCCAGCAGGATCGGTTTTTACATTTGTCACTGCGGATTGAATATTGCCGGCAAGGTGGATGTTGAAGCCGTCAGGGACTATGTTACAACCCTTGAAGGGATTAAAATATCAAGGGATTATAAATTTATGTGTTCAGATCCTGGGCAAACCATGATTGAAAGGGATATCCAGGACCTTGAGTTGAACCGTGTGGTGGTGGCATCATGTTCCCCGAGACTTCATGGGAAAACATTTATGGAGGCCTGCAGGCGTGCAGGGCTGAATCCCTATTATTTTCAAATGTGTTCTGTGAGAGAACAGGTTTCATGGGTCACCCAGGACCCAATACTTGCTACTCAAAAAGCAAAACACCTGGTAAGGGCTGCCATTGCCCGGGTAAATTTCCATACCCATCTTGAAACAAAAATATCAGGGGTTAACCCGGATGTGGTGATTGTCGGCGGCGGCATTGCCGGCATGCAGGCAGCCATTGATATTGGTAATTCAGGTCACAAGGCATACCTGATTGAACGGGATACCACCATTGGCGGTCATATGCTCCAGTTTGACAAAACCTTTCCCACCCTTGACTGTGCAGCCTGTATCGGCACGCCCAAAATGGTGGAAGTCGGACAAAATGCAAATATTAAATTATTCAGTTTCAGTGAAGTAACCCATGTCTCAGGATTTATCGGCAACTTCATCGTGGATATCAAGCGGAAACCCCGCTATATTAACGAGAATCTTTGTACTGCATGTGGAGAATGTGCAAGTGTTTGCCCGGTTTCCATTCCCAACCCATGGGACATGGGTATGGCCGCAAGAAAGGCAATTGGCCGGGCGTTTCCCCAGGCCATTCCCATTACCTTTAACATTGAGAAAAAAGACAGGGCTCCCTGTGGATTAACCTGCCCTGCCGGGATCAATGTCCAGGGATACATTCAATTGATCGGTCAGAAAAAATATGATCGGGCCGCTTCTCTGGTGATGGAGAAGGCACCGTTTCCCGGGGTTTTGGGAAGGGTCTGTCCCCATCCCTGCGAGGCTGAATGCCGGCGTAAACGGGTGGATGAACCCATTGCCATCAAGGAATTGAAACGATTTGCCGCAGACAGGGCAAATCTTGAAGCAAGACAACTTCCTGAAATCATTGACCGGGAAGAAAACATCGCTGTCATCGGGGCTGGGCCTGCCGGGTTAACGGCTGCTTATTTTCTGCGCCTCAAAGGATATCCCATCACGATTTTTGAAAAACTGCCCGTTCCCGGCGGGATGCTGAAAACAGGAATTCCAGACTACAGGCTGCCCCCTGATATCCTTGATCGAGAAATAAATCATATCCTGGCCCTTGGAATCAGTCTTGTGCCCAACACGGCCTTTGGATCTGATATTACATTTGAAAGCCTGAAACAGGATGGGTTCAAGGCCATCTTTTTAAGTTCCGGTGCCCATGAATCGCTCACACTCGGGCTTGCCGGGGAAGAGACGACAACGGGTGTTATTGATGCCATCTCATTTTTACGCGATGTGAATCTGGGACAAAAAACAGACTGCGGTAAACGAGTGATGATCGTTGGCGGCGGAAACGTGGCCATTGATGCGGCAAGGTGTGCAAAAAGAACCGGCGATTGTGATGTCTCCATTATTTATCGGCGGACAAAACAGGAAATGCCGGCCTATGCGGAAGAAATTGTCGGTGCCCTTGAAGAGAATGTCGAACTTTTAACCCTGACGGCACCGACCCGGATTATCAGCAGGGACGGCAAGGTTGTCGGCCTTGCGTGCATTAAAAATGAACTGGGCGAAATGGACGATACCGGGCGACGGCGACCCGTCAATATTCCAGGGTCTGAATTTATTCTCGACTGTGATACCATTATCCCGGCCATTGGTCAGCGGACAGATTTATCCTGGGCAGATTCCATGCCCGGTCTTGAGATTACACCATACAACAGAATAAAAGTTAATCCATCAACCCTTCAAACCTCACTTGAGGATGTTTTTGCAGGGGGGGATATGGTAACGGGTCCTGCCAGTGTCGTTGAAGCCATTGCCCAGGGAAGAACGGCAGCCATGGGTATTGATGCCTATATCAACAACAGGGAAACAGATCAGGAGGATAATAAGACAGATCAGGAGCCAGATAAGGCCGTGAACCATGAAAATTATTCAGATATTCCTTTAAGTACGCTGGTTGAAAAAAGGGCGCATGTCCAATCTATTGATCCTGAAAAAAGGGTCTGCTCCTTTGACGAAATAGACGCCACCCTGACAGAAGAACAAGCCATAAAGGAAGCCAGAAGATGTCTGAATTGTGCGACCTGCTGTGAGTGTATGGAATGTGTCACTGTCTGTGAGGCTAACGCCATTGATCACTCGATGAAAGAAGAGACCCTGCAGATCGCTGCCGGCAGCATTATCCTTGCAACAGGTTATGATACCCTGGAACCCACTTCTTTGAAACCCTTCGGATATGGACGGTTTGCCAATGTATTCACAGCGCTTGAATTTGAACGCCTCAGCAATGCCACCGGACCCACGGGAGGCAAAATTCTCATCCGGGATGAACAAAATGAATTTACACGACAGCCCAAAAGCGTTGCCATTGTTCACTGTGTTGGGAGCCGGGACGTGAATTATCACGAATACTGCTCAAGGGTCTGTTGCATGTATGCCTTAAAATATACGCATTTGATCAAGGAAAAAGTGGGGCATGATACAAAAGTCTATGACTTTTATATTGATATGCGGTGCTTTGGTGAAGGGTATGAAGAATTTTACAAGCGATGTCAGGAAGAGGGAACGATTTTTATCCGTGGGCGAGTGGCCCAGATCACTGATCAGCCAGGGAACGCTTCAGAACAAGGCAAGCTGATTGCCATTGCAGAAGATACACTTTTAGGAGAACTGGTTCGGGTACCCGTGGACATGGTGATCCTGTGCACCGCCATTCAGGCAAGAGCGGATGCCGGGGATGTCGGAAGAGTGTTTGGAGTCAACCAGGGAGGCGACGGATTTTTTCTTGAAGAACATCCCAAACTGGCTCCGTTGAATACGGCCACAGACGGGGTGTTCCTTTGCGGGTGCTGCCAGAAGCCCATGGATATCCCGGACACGGTGTCACAGGCGTCGGGAGCAGCGGTAAAAGCGTTGTCACTTGCAACAAAAGGCCAGGTTGATATCTCCCCCACCATTTCCCATATCAACCCGGATGTCTGTGTGGGGTGTAAAACCTGTATCGCCCTTTGCCCGTATACAGCAATAGAGTTTGACGACAGAAGACAGGTATCTGTTGTCAATGAAGCCCTCTGTAAAGGATGCGGCAGCTGTTCAGGATTCTGCCCCAGTGGCGCGGCACAAAGCCGTCATTTTACCAAAAAACAGATGTTTGCCGAAATCAGCGGGATTTTTTAAGGAGAATAAAATGGAAAAATTTGAACCGGTCATCATTGCTTTTGTCTGTAACTGGTGCACCTATACGGCTGCGGATCTGGCAGGGACGTCAAGACTTGCCTATCCCACCAATATCCGTCTGATCCGGGTCATGTGCACGGGAATGATTGATCCTCAATATGTAATCAAGGCATTTTTGGAAGGCGCAGATGGTGTTTTGATCAGTGGATGTCACCCCGGAGACTGTCACTATATGAATGGAAACTACAAGGCCAGAAGAAGGATCAAGCTGTTACAGGCAATCCTTCCTAAGTTTGGTATTGAACGAACACGGTTGCGGTTAACCTGGATCGGGGCCAGCGACGGCATTGAATTTGCCGAAGTAATGACCCGGTTGAATGATCAAATAATTGAAATGGGGCCTTCTCAGACAAGGAAGAGTCAAGCGATATGATGGAAAGGAAATCTTAAGGTCATGATAGTAAAAATAGCGTGTGAGGATAATAGTCCGGCCAAAGGGTTGCAGCAGTTTTTTAAACAGCTTCTGGAAATGGAGACCATTGATGCCCTTTTTCTGCCGGTTCGATTAAAAGCGTCGCATTCCATTATGCCGTCCCTGGTAACAGACCCGGAACGTATAGCGGATGCGGTCCCTTTAAGCCCGGCCTTTCCGATAAATTCAGCCAGAATGGTATCCCGCCTTTCATATAAGACATCGGGACGGAAAACGGCCGTTGTATTGCGGCCCTGTGAAATGCGGGCATTTATCGAATTGGTAAAGCTTAAACAAGGGGCAAAAGATGAGTTGATTCTTATCGGAATGGATTGCCCTAAAGCACTGACAGCGTCTGATTATACTGCATATATGAAAAAAGATCCCCTTGATGATGATGCCTATATTGACGCAATATTTACCAAAACGAGTGACACCATCAATGGATTTGATTTCAGCAGCGCCTGCAAGACCTGTGACAACCCTTTCCCCATCAACACGGATATCAGCATTCTCCTGCATGGGGTTGACCTGTCAGATGGGCTGATGGCAGAATCCTGCAGCGATATGGGCTCACAGGTATTAGAACGCCTGAAACTGCCTGAGGCCACGATTCCTGAAAAACGGGACGAGAGAATGATGCAGATAAAAGCCGCCCATTCAACTGCCAACCTTTCAATGATAGAACAGATCGGTGCGAAAACGGACAGCATCGCCAATCTCAATACATTTTTTGCCCAATGCATTAATTGTTATAACTGCCGCAACATGTGCCCGGTTTGTTATTGCAAAGAGTGTGTTTTTAATACAGATGTATTTTATCACCAGCCCGTTCAATACCACCAATGGTCAGAGAAAAAAGGCCTTATCAAAATGCCGACGGACACGGTGTTTTACCATCTCACCCGTATGGCACATATGAGTCATGCCTGTGTCGGGTGCGGTCAGTGTTCAAATGCATGTCCCAGTGATATCAATGTCTTTGAGCTGTTTAAGAGCGTGGCTCACACGACCCAGGCCGCGTTTGATTACCAGCCCGGAATGAATGAAAACAACCCGCCGCCCTTGTCTGTGTTCCATGAACGAGAATTTGAGGATATTGTCGGTATAATATAATTTTTTGGAGGGATAATGAACGAGGCAATTGGGAAAACAGTGGTGGCCGGGGCCGGGTTAAGCGGTATCAGATCTGCACTGGATCTGGCTGAAACAGGCTACAAGGTTCTGCTCATTGATTCATCCGATCACATCGGGGGACTCCTATGCCAGCTGGATTATCAGTTTCCGACATCCACATGCGGGTATTGCAGGATGTTACCCATGTTTGACAGGGACAAGTCATCCCAGCATTGCCTGAGAAAAGGGCTCGTTCATGAAAATATCGAAATTTTGCTGTCAACACAATTGATGTCTGTGGAAGGGGAACCTGGTGATTTAATCGTAACCCTTAAGCAGAATCCGTCCCAGATCGATCCGGCCCTGTGCACGGGGTGCGGGGAGTGTGAACGTGTCTGTCCTGTATTTGTCAATGATTCTTTTAATGAAGGGATGACAAGACGAAAAGCGGTTTATCGACCCTGCCCCCAATCCTTTTCCAATGCCTATACAATCGATTATATCGCCTGTACACGGTGTGGGGAGTGTGAAACGGCCTGTCCCACAGGGGCTATCAAATTTATAGACCATGACAGGAAAAAATTTAATATCCTGGTGGTGGATGATGAAAAAATTGTCAGGGAATCCACCAGAGAATGGCTCAAAGAAGAAGGGTTTTCCGTCACAACAGCCGACTCAGGACAAAAAGCCCTTGAGATGATGGATGAGGGTACCTTTAATATGATGCTCACGGATATCAAGATGCCGGGAATGGACGGGGTTGAGTTGCTGGCAAAAGCAAAACAGAAACATCAGGACCTTACGGTGATCATGATGACGGCTTATGCTGCCGTTGATTCGGCCGTGGATGCCATGAAACAAGGGGCCTTGGATTACCTCACCAAACCCTTTGATCCGGATGTTCTGATTTCCATGGTGGCAAGGGTCTATCAAGCGTTTGAAATTGCTGAAGCAAGAGTTGAACGCGTCGATGCCCTGATTCTTTCCGGGGGGGCACAGTTTTTCAGTCCGAATCTGGGCAAAAACCCTTATGGTTATGGCCTTTTGCCCGGAGTTGTCACCAGTATGGAATTTGAACGGCTGATCAGCAGTACAGGACCTGTTTCACAGTCAGGCGATAGAAAATTGACCCATCCGGGGACGGGCAAACCCGTGCGAAAAATTGCCTGGTTTCAATGCGTGGGGTCCCGGGATTTTCAGACGGACGCACCCTTTTGTTCCAGCGTCTGCTGTATGATATCCATCAAGCAAGCCATTCTGGCCCAGGAAAAGTTTGGCCCGGATATTGAAACCACTATTTTTTACACGGATATGAGAACCATTGGCAAATCATCTGAAGACTATAGATCCAGCGCACAAACAAAAAATCATGTCAGGTTTGTCAGGGCAAGGATTCATTCTCTCAGTCAAAATCCTGCAAAAAATGAGACATCTCTTCTGGCAAAATACGTGGATATCCAGGGAAAACCCCATGAAGCTGATTTTGACCTGGTGGTCCTGGCAAACGGCCAACGGCCTGCCAGACAGATGGCAGAATTTGCATTAAAAAATAATATAGGGGTCAATCCCTGGGGATTTATTCAGTCAATGCCGTTCTCAATGGTAAGGACATCAAGGCAAGGGATATTCTGCGGCGGGTCTCTTTCCGGGTTAAAGGATATCGGTGACTCAGCCACCTGTGCTTCGGCAGCAGCCCTTGAGGCCTGTAAAACAATGGTCCGGGCCGGAAAAACAACAACCCAGACAAACGATATGAACGAAACCGAAATTGCGGATCTGAAAATTCTTGCAAGGGAAAACCCCAGAATTTTAACGGTGTTGTGTTCCTGCGGCAAGATTCTTTCACAAACCCTTGATCTTAAAATCCTTAAAACCGGGCTTGGCAGGATTCCGGAAAATGAATTCAATGAAATAATAGATCAATTCTGTATGGATGAGGGATTTGATGCGTTGATTCAGATGATTCAAACCAAAAAACCCAATCGGCTGGTGATAGGCGCCTGTCTTCCCGGCATCCAAAAACAAAGAATAAAAGAACTTGGCAATGCTGCAGGGTTTCATCCAAGCCTTGTGGAAACCCTGGACATCATGTCCATCGTCAATCAACACCCGGATTCTGGGATCGAACCGTTAACCCGACAAATTTTAAGGGAGTTAAACATACTCGTATCAACGGCCCGGTATAAAAATCCCGTGCCAAAGGAACGCATTGTTTCCAACCAGAATGCCATGGTGATTGGCGGCGGTATTGCAGGCATTACAGCAGCCTTGTCAATTGCAGATTCCGGGTTTCATGTGGATCTGGTTGAAGCCAGTGATACCCTTGGCGGAAATTTATTATGGATGGATAAAACCGTTGATAACCTGGACATCCAGGCGTTTCTGGACAAAAGAATAAAGCAGATTGAATCCCATGAACATATCACGGTTTACAAAAATGCAAGGGTTGATACATCAGAAAATCGCCCGGGAGAATTTGCCACGATTTTAACCAAAGAAAACGACCCGACACAAACTATTTTTCACGGAGTGACCATTTTGGCCACGGGTGGCAGTCAGGCACCACTTGAGTTGGAGAAAAAGAATGATAACTCAAGGGAGCTGACCCAGAAGGCGTTTGAAACAGCAGTTCATGATCATCAGATAGAACCTGAAAAACTGGAAACCGTTGTGATGATCCAATGCTCGGGAACAAGAGATGAACGGCAAAATTATTGCTCCCGGGTCTGCTGCATCAGGGCATTGAAAAATGCACTTTTTCTTAAAGAAAAAAATCCTGATGTTCAGGTGTATATCCTTTACCGGGACATGATGAGCTATGGATTTTATGAGGACTACTACACCCGTGCAAAAAACCTTGGTGTGATTTTTTTCCAGTATGATCCTGCAAACAAACCTGTGAGTCAAACTTATGAAAACAAGATACTTGTAAAAACCCGTGATCTCCTGCTTGATATACCCGTGGAAATTGAGGCTGATTGCGTTATTCATGCCACGGGGATCGTTCCTGATCTTCCAGAGGCATTGGCAGATCAATATGGTGCATCACTGGATGCATTTCATTTTTTCAAAGAAGCAGATTCAAAATTTCGACCTGTGGACAGTATGAATTACAGGGTTTTTTCCTGCGGGTTGTCATTAAAACCATGTACCATTGAAGAGGCTGTTACTTCGGCGGAGGCGTGTGCCATCAGGGCCATACGGATTCTTTCCCATGAATATTTAGTATCCGGGAAAATCGTTGCCGCCACCCATAATGCGACCTGCAGCCTGTGTAAACTGTGCGTTGATACCTGCCCCTATGGGGCCCGGTTTGTTGATGAACTGGAAGAAAAAATAGTGATCGACCCTGCTGCCTGCCAGGGATGCGGCGTTTGTGCGGCAGCCTGTCCAAGTGATTCTGCTTTTTTAGAGGGCTTTGACGGACGACAGATGCTTGATGTAATCGATATGGTATTGTCATGATATTTTCAAACGGCTGTTTTTGAATAGCCCTATTCAATATCGGGTGAGAATTGGAAAAAAAAAATGAAAAGGGGAACGCGGTTATGGGCAAGGTAAGTTATGAACAGCTGTTGGAGCAAATTGAGCCGGTCAAGGCGATGATACAAACATGCATTCAATGCGGCACCTGCACCGCCTCCTGCCCAAACACTGAATTCATGGATATCACTCCCCGGCATATGTGGCGGTTGATGCTCACCGATCATGTGGATGCGCTTTTTTCAAGCAAATCATTTATCATGTGTTCATCCTGCTATTATTGCACCTTAAGATGTCCCAGGGGGCTATCGTTAACCCAGGCCATGAGTCATTTGAAACAGGTGGCCTCAAGATTGCGGTTAAAGCAGTTTCAGCGGTCTTCCCTTTTTTATGATGCTTTTCTGGACAGTGTAAAAAAACATGGCAGAGTCAGGGAAATGGAATTTATGACCCATTATTTTGTTTCAATGAAAAATCCTGTTCTTCCATTTGGCTATGCCTCCCTGGGGCTTAAGCTGCTGGCCAAGGGAAAGATCCGGCCTGAGTTCGGTTCCAGTGGCAAAGGAAAGTTAAGCGCCGTGTTCAAACGAGTGGCAGAACTGGAGGAATGAAATGAAATACCTATATTATCCGGGCTGTTCATTGGAAGGCACCTCTGTTGAATACAATATCTCCACAAAACTATTAATGAACACTGTTGGTGTCCAACTTGAAGAAATCAATGATTGGAGCTGTTGTGGGGCTACGGCTGCAGAGTCCAAAAGCCATTTGCTGTCCTATGTGCTTCCGGCAAGAAATCTTGCCCTTGCTGAAAAAATGAAGCATTCAAAGCAAATTCTTGTGCCCTGTAGTGCCTGCTACCTGAATCTTAAAAAAACCGAAGCGATCATAAAAAAAGACAGGCATCTGTTGGGAAAAATTAATATGGCACTGGCTGAAGAGGATCTTGTTTTAAAAGGAGATGTGATTGTCAGGCACCTTTTAGATGTCCTGTCAAAGGATGTGGATATCCAAAAAATCAAAGACAAATCTCAACATAAAATGTCAGGCCTTACCATTGCAGCCTATTATGGATGCCAGTGTTTAAGACCGTTTGGTATTTTTGATGATCCTGAAGAGCCCCATTCCATGGATGCGCTGATTCAGGCCACAGGCGCAGGAGTGTTTAAATGGGACATGGGTGCGCAATGTTGTGGAGCATCCAATTTCAGCACAAAACCTGAAGCCGGTATGGCTCTTGTGGGAAAAATTTTAACGGCGGCAAAGGGGGCTGATGCCATTTTGACGGTATGCCCCATGTGCCAGATGAACCTTGAAAGCAGCCAGAAAAAGATATCTCATAAAGAAGGGATTGATCTTGACATTCCCGTTCTTTTCCTTCCGCAATTTTTAGGACTTGCCATGGGAAAGACCCCAAAGGATGTCGGGCTGAATTTAAATCTTTCAAATACAGGACATTTAACCCAAAAGGCAATATGAATGAATTTGTCAAATATTTAAGACACAGCCTCGTCTCAAAGCTGATTATTTCTGTCGGTTTGACTGTTATTCTTTCCATATCTGCCTGGGCTTACTTTAATATTAATAATATCAATACCCAGATCATGAAAAATGTCATTACCAGTACGGACCGGCTGACAAATTCCATCAAGCTTGGCACCCATTATGCCATGATGCTGAACTCAAGGGACGATATTACACAGATTATTAATAATATTGCCACCCAGCCGGGAATAGAAAATATCAGGATCTATAACAAAGAAGGACAGATAAAATTTACCAACAAGAAGAGCGAGGTTGATAAAACCGTTGATATCAGGGAAAAGGCCTGTGATATCTGCCATCAAAAAGATCCTCCGACAAATCAGATTGACTTGCAGCAACGGATGCGGTTCTTTAAATCTGAAAAAGGCCACAGGCTTCTGGGGATTGTCCAGCCCATCAGCAATGAACCCGGTTGCACCAGTAAGTGTCATTTTCATCCTGATCATCAACGGATATTGGGTTCCCTTGATGTGGTCGTCTCACTTGAGCAAACAGACCATCAGGTGTTGAAAATTCAAAAGGGAATCATAAAACTGGCCTTTGGGACTATTTTGATTACCTCATTGATTATCTTTTTTTCCATTTTGCAATTTGTGAAAAAGCCGATTATCAAGCTGGTTGAAGGGACCCGAAAAATTGCAGAAGGTAATTACAATGAACAGATTGATATTGGTAAGGATTATGAAATCGGCCTTCTGGGTAAAGCCATACAAAAAATGGCCACCCAGATTGGATTGGACCAGGCAGAACTGAAAAGACAGAAAAACAAATACCAGTCGCTGTTTGAAACAGCGCCCTGCATGATTACCGTTCAAGGTAAAGACTATAAGTTGAAAGCATGGAATAAGGTGTTCAAAGACAGATTTGATCCAGAGCCCGGATCTCACTGTTATCTTGCCTACAAAGGTCTGGAAGAAAAATGCACGGATTGTCCTGTTGAAAAAACATTTGTAGATGGAAAATCCCATTATGGTGAAGCAGAAGGGATTGGTAAGAATGGTGAAAAAAATCATTGGATGTTTATTACCTCCCCTGTAACGGATGATAAGGGAAATATTATTGCAGCCATGGAGATGAGCATTGATATCACCCTGAGACGCAGGCTTGAAAAAGAACTTCAACGATCAGAGGAAAAATACCATGCCATATTTAATAATATTTCAAATCCCGTGTTTGTTGTGGATATTCAAACATTTGAGATTCTTGATTGCAATATCAAAGCCGTTGAAGTGTATGGCTATTACAAAGGAGATTTATTAAAGAAACTATTTTCCGACTTTTTTATCGAAGAGGAAAAAATTGAGCTGATCAAAAAAATGAAATCCGGCCAGGAGGTTAACAAGGTTAAACATCTTGTTTACAACAAACGGTTCATCTATGTTGACATGTGGGTGTCACCATCCAAATATTCAGGCAAACGAGTGCTGCTGGTCACCATTAATGATATCACCAAACGTCTTGAAACAGAACAGCACATGATTCATGCAAGCAAAATGGCCACCTTGGGTGAAATGTCAACGGGTATTGCCCACGAATTGAACCAGCCCCTGTCTGTCATTAAATCATCCAGCAGTTTTTGTATTAAAAAAATAAGGAAAAATGAAAAAATAGAGAAAGAGATTTTCCATAAACTCATTTTAAAAATAGACAGCAATGTGGATCGCGCTGAAAAAATTATCCATCATATGCGCCAGTTTGCCAGAAAATCGGACATCAAACTGGCTCGAACAAATGTAAACAATGTACTTCAAAGAACATTTGAAATGTTTAATCAGCAGCTTAAGGTTCATGGCATTGATGTTGTCTGGGATAAAAATTGCGCACTGCCGGACATATTGGCAGATCCGGACAGGCTTGAACAGGTGTTTGTTAATCTGGTTATTAACGCAAAAGATGCCATAGAAGAAAAATGGGAAAAAGAGGGGTTGGGTCAGG
>Ga0180007_10003080_pt1 | contig 18953 bp, 20 predicted proteins | sample MM_PC_MetaG_FD_121122 | JGI IMG/M metagenome (GOLD analysis project Ga0180007, IMG submission 121122) | Groundwater microbial communities from the Aspo Hard Rock Laboratory (HRL) deep subsurface site, Sweden - MM_PC_MetaG | ecosystem: Environmental > Aquatic > Deep subsurface > Groundwater... | reverse complement strand
TGAAGTACATATACCATCTTTTATAAGATCCAAGTTTAAGAAGTTAGTATAACACATTTACTTGTCTCTATGGAGTTGAATATCCCCCTTGACTACTACGTTACGTCATACCCTATAATGCACATAGCTTGATAGTAGGATAGTTGAACAGCTAACTATCCAGCTATCCAACTATTTAACTATATCCTAATATAATGACCAACTACATCTCACTTAAAGGCGTGAGAACCAACAATTTAAAAAATGTCTCAGTCGACATCCCCCGAAATAAGGTGACTGTCATCACAGGGCTATCGGGCTCAGGCAAGACAAGCCTTGCCTTTGACACGATCTTCGCTCAGGCACAACTTGAGTATCTGGAGTCAATCTCTACTTACTCCAGAAAGGGTTTTGGGAAGGTAAGGAAGCCAAAAGCACAGTCGATAGAAGGCCTCTCCCCTGCCATCGCCATAGAGCAGAAAAAGCTTGGGAATAATCCTAGATCAACCGTTGGAACATATAGTGAGATCTATACTTATCTCCGACTATTATTCTCTAGAATATCAACTCCAGACAGACCGCGTCTAAGTGCCGGTCACTTCTCGCCAAATAACCCCAAAGGAGCATGTCCGAAATGCAGGGGAATTGGGTTCACATTTGAAGTGAATATTGATAATTTGATTGACCTTGATAAGTCGATTAATGAAGGCGGGATATTGTGGAAAAGGTTAAGTCCCGACAGTTTTGGGATAAAAATATTGAGAGCAACGAACTTCTTTGACTTCGATAAGAAAATAAAGGACTTCTCGAAGAAAGAATTGAATCTCCTGCTCTACTCTGAGCCGGTAAAGGCGCACGTCCCGGAATATGTAGCAAAAGGATTTTCGTACTCAACATTTAGAGGAATGATTAAGTCCATTAAAAGGTTGAAAAAAAGAAGTGATGGCAGGAAAATGGAAAGAGATAGGAATCTTCTTGAATATGATAAGAATTTGTATATCAGAAAGGAGTGCGCTAGCTGCAAAGGCTTATTGCTCCAAAAAAAGGTGCTCGCTAAAGAAATAAATGGTTTAAATATAGCCGAAGTATCAAGCCTGGATCTTGAGCAGCTGCTCAGATGGCTCAGGAAGTCAGATAGCCCATTAGCCAAACAGCTTATAGAACACACAATCGGAAACGTTCAGAGATTAATAGATATCGGCCTGGGGTATCTCAGTCTAAATAGGCCAATTCCGACTCTTTCTGGCGGCGAGTCACAAAGATTGAAATTAGCAAAGCACCTTGGAATTAATCTTATCGAAATGATCTATGTCTTAGATGAGCCGACTATAGGAATGCATCCGAAAGATATCCAAAGGATCATAAAACTTTTAAAGCTTCTCAAAGCCAATGGAAACACAGTTATCGTAGTGGAACATGATAAGGAAGTTATCAAAAGTGCGGATTTTATAATAGATATAGGTCCTAAGGCCGGTAAGTATGGCGGCAAGATTGTTGCACAGGGTGGCTACCAGAGAATTATTGCGGGAAGTGGTCTAACTTCACAATATCTGAGCGACAAGAAAAGATTTAAGAACTCATCAAGGAAGAGAATTGTCAAAAGTCTCTTGGAGTTTCATAATTTAAAGAGGAATAACCTGAGCCATATAGATGTAAAGATAGCCAAAAATGCTCTTAATTTAGTCATTGGCGCCTCGGGAGCAGGGAAAAGTAGTCTTATCGAGGAGATTGTAGAAAAGGCGCCGGAAGTCGTTCTTATCGATCAAAGTCCCATCGGTAAAACTTCAAGGTCAAATCCGGCCACATATACAGGACTCTTTGATGTCATCAGAGAAGAAATGGCGCTGCATCTCAACTGCTCAAAAGCTGATCTGTCATTTAACTCAAAGGGGGGATGTGAAAAATGCGGGGGCCAAGGAATAGTAAAGATTGATATGCACTTCTTGGAAGACGTCGAAGTTGTATGTGATAGATGCAAAGGAACACGGTATAAAAAAGATGTGCTGAAGAACTTAATATATAAAGGGAAAAATATAGCAGAAATATTAGGCATGTCCGTTAGCGAGATCAGCAGTATATTCACATCGGAAAGTGTTCTCTCTAAGGCAAAGCTCTTAAAAGATGTCGGACTAGGATATCTTAAGATTGGTCAGGAAGCTACGCACCTCTCCGGGGGAGAGTCTCAAAGAATCAAGCTTGGCAAGCACCTAGACAGCAAAGGAGATATCCTGATACTTGACGAGCCAACCGTTGGACTGCATCTATATGACATTGACAGGCTTATGTCGGTAATGCACCAGATTGTCGATAGAGGCAACACTGTTATTATTGTAGAGCACAATGTAGAAGTAATAAGAAATGCTGATTGGATCATAGAACTTGGACCTAGCGGGGGAACAAAGGGAGGAAAATTATTGTATCAGGGAGATTTAAATAGTATCAAAAATAGCTCACGTTCCAGTATGAAGAATTATCTCTGGTAGAATTTCACAAAACTACTTCTTACCTTTCTTAGAGGGAGGCCCGGCTACTGTTCCAAATTTCAAGTTTACACCCTGCTTCTTTTTCCTTTTATTTAGAACATACCAAACACCAAGAATCGGCCATACTGTAAGGTTCAGAATCAACAGCCCTTTCCAAAAGCTGAAATCTTTCTCTCCTGGCTCTCCGTCTGGTCCATATATCGTTATCACTTCCTCGTTTGAATCTCTCGACTCAAGATCTCCCTTGACTGTCCTAACAACATAAAAATATGTCTTTCCCTCCTCTACTTCCCCATCTTTATAACTTGTCTTATCTGCACCAATCTCAGTAAGAAAAACATAAGAAGTGCTATCCTCCTCACTCTTATAAATCCTGTACCCATCTATCCCCATAGTACTTGAGTGCTCCCATTTCAACTCGGCATAGTATTTATCCTGATCGATACCTGAAATAACTTCCAGATTAGACGGCGGGGAAACTTCGTCGGAAATGTTTTCTTCTGTTTTAGGTTCCTCCTCTTTATCTTCATCTTCGCCTGACATCTTTGTTTTAAACGTTGCTTCGAGAGACTCTGACTTATTTCCATCCATATCCTCGCTTACCACTTTGAAATGGTATTTTGTATCCGGCTTTAAATCAGTTAAACTTACACTGTGTGTGGATGTGTAATCGCCGCTTCCGGCTACTTTGCCATACGATGAACTTTCTCCGTATTCAACAAAGCTAGTTGAACTCTCATCAGTTTTCCATCCTATTTTGGCTGTTGTTTGTGAAATTGTCGTTATCCCAATGTCCGAAATAACCGGCGGAATTTCATCCGGTACAGAATAGGTAATAGCCAGTGCTGGTTTATTTACACTTTCCCGGCTCCCAAAGGTATGATCATAATCAGCTGAATCAGCTGATTTAGTTGACTCAAAGTATAAGCCATAGTTCATCGATACGTTTGAAATCCAGGTTTCGACCAGATCAGAAAAATCTTGAGAAAAAGTAACTTGTCCAACATTACTCCCTACGGACTGTGCTCCATATACAACACCCAAATCTACTCCTGGTTTCGAAGCCCCCGAAACTGTTGATTCGCTCCAAGTAGAAGTTACCTTGTAGACGTTTAATGTAACAACATTGCCATCTACCTCACTCTGATGAAGAGATAAGCTTGCCGATTGTATAACAGCATTTGAAGGAACACTCCCAAGATCAAACTTTACTAGAAAAGCCGAAGAAGATGTCGCGTCATTTCGGCATTTAAGCGTCACTTCAGAGCCATGGACAGTACTATCCGAGTCAACTATAGTTGCATCTGCAGAAGGATAGAGACTTACAGATTTGGTATCCTGCGCAAAAGAACCCTGTGGGAATAATGATAAAATAAAAGCAGTAATAATTGTGCTGCCTAGAAGCTTTTTCACAAATTTCTCTCCGACTTATGGGATAAAGGTACTATATAAAGGGGAAAATATCAAGTCCTAATAGCGACTGTTTCGCCATATATTTTATACCTCCTTTGCTTTCTCTATAGAGTAGCTCAACAATTCTGCAACATAGCTATTTAATAATTATCTTCAAGCAGCATTCCCAAGTTGCAATATTTTTTTTGGCAATTCTATTGAACCTATAATGTCAAATTTGATATAATATAAGAATACTAGATTTACCATTATGTTAGTTCCTATCCGGTCAACCGAAATATTAGAAGGAATAAGATCAACAGCATCAACGCTTAAAGATGCTCTAATGCACACTGCCGGAAAAGTTATAACGACATCGCTAGAGGTAGTGCAACATGGAGTCGAGCTTTCAGGTCAAGCATTAGATGCTCTGAGAGGCGCTTTATTCGAAGTAGTATCAATCCTCGTCGGCCAAACCTCCCCTTCACCCAGACTAAACGACGTCTAAGATCATTATCTATTTAGAAGCTTCAGATTTACATTCTTGAGATATTTGTACCCGCTATTGTAGGCAAGTTCTGTTGCAACAAACACCGCTGGAACTATTATCATGTTTCCGATCAGTTGCGGAATCAGGAAAGGAACTCCCATTTCATAACTAAGCAACAGTCCTTCTAATGTCTTCGGATACAGGTTCGAGACTAAAACCACACCAAAGTTTGTCCACAGGAAAAAGAAGACTGTGAACACAATCCCCGCAAGTTCTGACAACAAAGCTGTTTTGACTATTGCAGGAACTTTGCTCAAGAATCTGTCCGCCTGCTTTCCCCTCATTAGTTTACCGAGCAAATGCGCTGACCCGAAAGCGGACCAGGTAAAGATAAATACTGGCGAGTTTCCGATGATTAGATCCGACACAATCATGATACCTAAAGGAATAGCGTATGAAGAATTTTTTCGCATGAAAAAGGCCCCTGCAAGACATAGAGCTGTCACAAATTCTACATTTGGAGCGATATGCCACACTGTTCTTGTAAGCACTCCAAATGAAATATAGACCAGTACGAAAACGATATCTTTTATTTTCATCTATTAAAAATAATAATTAAGTTAATACCAAATTCTTTAGCAGCAGGTCTTAAAATTCTACATTCTCAACCTGTAATGTCAACTTGTCTCCAGCAGCTGCCTTATAGTCGCCAACACCTACCATACTCATCTCGCCATTTACAAGAAATGCCCAGAACTTTGTTTTCACATCAGGATGGTAGTTATTTACAGATGAAACAAAAACTCCAAAGTCGCTCTCTTCATAGTCAAATGAAAACTTATCGCTCCGCTCATCCAGCATTTTCATATATTCAAACGCCGTCTTTCCTTTTTCAAAACCAAGGCAATAATTCCTAACTTCCTTCTGCCCCTGAGTCACAACTTCAGAATCAAAATCTATACAGTCCTTCCTCACAGAAATATTTACTTCCCAGTCTGTTACTTCAGCTTTTTGCTGCTCTCCCAAAACAGAGTCGTCACAAGTCTTTCTGTCGTAGCCGATCTTATATGATATGACCATTAAACCAACCGTAATGATACCGGCAAGCAAACCCCATTTGAGCTGCCCTAAGTCAAGCTTTTTTATCAAGTTGCCCATAAATAAATTTATAAAAAATTAATTCGGGCAGAATTACCAAACAACTATTCGGCACTAAACACTTTTTAATAATTCACTAGCAAAACAAAAATCCTCCCAAGAGAGAGGATTATGCTTATTCTGAACTTAGTTCTCCACTTTCTTGCTCGAGAAAATACTATGATCCTTATCTAAGTTTTCAGACTTTAATCCCGCTAAGCGGGAAACTGTTGCGGCACAGTGAGGGAATTTCACCCAGGAACGAAATCTCATTCCCGTAATGAAGTGAATTTATTCTACTTCACTACTGCTTGCCTCAGATAAAGACATTTGCTGTTGTTAATGTCTCTTAACGAGCCGATTCTTGATCAGATTCGTTAATATATCAGACGATATCAGTATAAAGCCCACTTGTCAAATGTTTAAATTAGTTGGATAGAATGATGGAGGAATGTACTCGACCCAGGTTAGTATTTCTATCTACTATTCGTTAAACATACATAATACAAAACAACCGTTGAACTATATTGCAGCTAATTTTTGTGTTTCACTCTAGTTCACCAGATTCCTCGGCTTCTGCTTAATTACCGAAATGATGCTATCCACCCACACCTCAACTTTCTCCTCAAGCGTTTCTCTTGTAAACCAATTGACATGAGGCATTATAAAGATATTATCCTCTGGACTGATAGATATATTCTCTTGATTATCGCTGGCAGCTCCATAAAGCTTTCCCTGTTTAACGCTTCGAACTAAGCTCTTCCAATCCACTATTCCCCTATGCGAAATATCTATGAGCGAGGAGGTCTTCTTCAAAAGATCCATTTCCTCCTTTGAGACAAAGTTGGATGTTTTGTCGTTCATTTCCAAACAAACAAAGACAAAGTCAGAAACTTTTAGCAGCTTCTTCAATGCAAGATATTTATAGTTCATATTTCTGGATTTTTTGGACCAGTAAACAACCTTCATACCTAAGCTATCAGTTAACTGTGCAATTCTGCTCCCTATATTTCCGAGCCCTATGATTCCAGCCGTCTTCCCTTTGATTTCTGCTAATAAATTTTCGGGAATATAACTAAATTCTTTTTGCTTCATAATAACTGGGAATCTTCTAGCAACTGCAAACATCATGCATATTGCGCCCTCAGCAACAGCATTTGTTGAACTTGCAGGAACATTGGTCAATGAGATTCCCTTCTTTCTAAGTGCTTTGCCGTCAACCCATTCAAAGCTTGTTGTCGATAGGCATACCCCTTTCAGATCAGGTATCTCCGCCAAGAACGCGCCTGGAAGAATCCAGTTCATAGGCTCTGGGAACGGAGCAAGGATTTTATCACCATCTTTTAACAAGGGCTTAATCTTTCGTATATCTAACGAATCATCCTCGACAAATTCTACTTCAGCATATTTTCTTAGCCGCTTGAGCTGCTTTTCCGGAATATTTATTCTTTTAGTGATAAACATTACTTTCACAAACAAAATAACCTAATAATTTAACAATAAACCGTCAGTGTCCCAGCTTGCCTGCCTCTGGAAGGCTCTGATCTAATATTCCATGTTATTGACCTAGATTCTACCCCCTGTTACAATCAGTTATCAATTAGTCGTCCGAACAATGGACCAACAAAAAGTAACGGCAACACTTCTGCAACTTGGACTCGATAAAAAGGAAGCTGAGATATATATCACAACGCTAAAGTCGTCTTCTCTATCTACCACACAACTATCAAAAGCAACAAACATTCCCAAAACAACTATTTATCGATATATAGAAGCTCTAATACAAAAAGGAATCCTGGATAAAGTTGTAGGGCCAAGAGGGATGCTTGTGAAAGCAAAGGAGCCGCAGAATCTTGACCTTTTGCTCTCAGAAAAACTGGGAAATGTAAAAATGGCAGAACACTTATTTCCACAGGTAGTCGGATTTCTAGACACCTTAAGAACGAATAAAAAGCACAAAACTGAGGTGCGTTATTTCGAAGGAAAGACAGGAATCAAACAACTACTTTGGAATACACTTCGAGCTGAAAGTAAAGATCCGGTTGTTGGTTATGGCTGCAAGACTTGGAATGATTATGTCGGCAGAAGTTTTGCAGAAAAAGTACGATTTGAATACATAAGAAGGGGGATAAATAATAAGGAAATTCAGAATGATAAGATACTAGGCAAAAAGTTTACTGACGTTCAACAATATATCACTTCAAATTACCGCTTGAGAACAATACCTAGGTCGAAAATGAAGATAAACTATAATACCATAATTTACGATGAATTTTTCTCATTTTACAGCATGCATCAGGATGAAGTCTTTGGTATAGAAATTCAAAACGCTGAGATAGCAAGAAGTCAGCGACAGATATTTGAACTGCTCTGGGAGATAGCTGAGGAAGCAATAGTACAACGATAGTTATACTATCGCTAGACTTTTGTATTACTTCGCTTCAATCTCCCAAAGCAGCTCTGGAAACTCTACCACTCCCGAATCTTTCGTAAAATGTCCCCTACCCTTCAGCATCATCCACTTCGCCTTCATCCGTTTCGAAAACTCATGCGCTGTATATTCTGTAAAATACGGATCATTATCAGAATGGATCACTATTCTTTTACTGGCATTTTTTATTATCTGTTTATGCTCTATAGGATTTTCGAAGAATGTTTTATGTTCTGGAACCAAGCTCCAGAAATCCCACCCACTAACTGTAATCAGTCCTGCTACCTTTGCTGTAGAATTCTCAACCAGCCGTAAAGCAAGAACGGCTCCAAGACTATGTCCTATCATAATAGTTCCTTCATCGAGAGAATTCTCCCTAAGTGCACTTTTCGTCCATCTTGATAAGATCGGCTTCTCATTGTCCTTTAGTTTAGGGATAGAGACCTCGTAGCCTTTTTTAACCAGCTCATCTCTTATCCAGGGATACCAGTGAGAATCAGGAGTTGCATACCAAGCGTGTAGAAGGAGGACTTTCTTAGTCATCTCAAATTCGAAACACTAATATTAGTTCTGGATTATTATAAATCGGACACCCTTAATTTACAACATTTGTCGGCTTCCCCTTACAAAAATCTGTGATATTTCCTATCACTATTTCTGCTAGTCTCTCCAACCCTTCCCTCGTATACCATGCAATATCTGATGTCACAATTGCATTTGGAAGATTCATGATGCCTAGGAGGTAAATCGGAGACTTCTTATAATCCTTGGGATGAATTCTTATTGTGTCAAGCCCTGCTCCTACTATCCTGTTACTTAAAAGCATTTTATAAAGGTAATCCATGTCGACAAGTTCGCTTTGAGATGTATTTATAAAAATTGCAGAATTTTTCATTAGTTCCAGCTTTGATTTCTCAAGCAGCTGCCTTGTGGAGTCATTGAGAGGAATATGCAACGAAATGAAGTCGCTCTTCTTTAACAGGTGATTTAGTGAAACAAACCCGTTTAGACCAAGCCTCTTAGCTCTTTCATCCGAAGGATGGGCTGTATGCACTAAAACTTTCATCCCAAGCCCCTGTCCTATTTGAATTGCCCTGCTTCCAATATTCCCAGCACCGATAACTCCCAGAGTTTTACCGCTTACTTCAGTACCGCAAAACAAATTAAATGCCCAGATTCCTGCTTTGGCAAATTCTGCTATCTGCTTTGTATTACGGCAAAGAGATATGATCATACTGAAAACAAACTCTGCAACAGATTGTGAAAAAACACCGGGACAGTTACAGACAACAATCCCCTTCTTCTTTGCATAATCTATGTCAATATTGTGAAAACCTGTAGATGAAGTTATTAAACATTTCAGTTTTTCACACCTATCTATTACCTCCCTATTCACCTTTGAGATTAAATCGAAAACACCCACATCAGCATTACGAAGTCTTTGAATTAAATCGTCTTTGGAGAAAGGAATGCTCTCATAGTAATCAACTAAAAATCCACTCTTACGAAGCTTCAAAATATGTTCCCTTTTCAATGCTACATTGTCTGTAACGCTGATTCTCATTTTTTATAGTTTAATACTTTAAAATTTTCTCCTTTAACAAATTTCTCTACAATATCAATTGTCATCTTATTTTTTTGTTTTATAGCTTCTTCGGTATTGAAGGCTATATTGCTTGTTATGAGAACATTTGGAAGAATGGATATCCCCTTTCCCTTTGTCTTGAACTTGTGTTCTAGCTGCAAGGGATTCAGGTCAAGCGCTGCGGAATATATTTTTTTTTCTAGAATTAAATCATAAAGCGAGGCTATGTCTATAGCATTTAGACTATCACAAATGCTTATAAGGATAGTCTCGTTTTTGATTAGAAGAAGCTTTTCCTCTCCAATCAAAAACTTCCTCCCATAATATTCTTTCGGATCAAGCCGGACACAACAAATGATAATGTCCGACTCACCGAGAACCTCTTTCAGAGTTGAGAATTTCTCAATACGAAGTCTAATTGCTCTTTTCCGGCTAGGCCTTTCTGTACAGACCCTGATATTCAAGCCAAAACCTTTGGCTATAGGTATCAGTGCGCTTCCTACCCGCCCCGCACCAACAATTCCGATAGTTTTCCCAGCAAGCTGACTACCTTGTACCGCAAACACATCATATCCTCCAATTTTTGCATACTGGTTAGCCGTATGAACGTTTCGTAACAAAGTAAGAATTTGTGCAAATACAAACTCTGCTGTAGATTCGCTGGAGTAATCTTTGATATTTGCCACCTGAACCTTCGTTGAGTGTAGAAGACCTTGAGACAACCCCTCGGTTGAAGTGCCGCTTCGAACAGCTAGTTTCAAATTCGGACATTTTCTAATAAGTCTTCTAGATAAAGATACCAGTGTGTCCAGTATAGCTATATCAGCAACTCCTATATTCTCAATGATTTCCTCCTCTCGAGTAGGAATGCTATCACCACTGAATGTATAAGCAATATCGACAAATGAACCCAGTCGTCGAATATCTTTTTCACTAAAATGTACATTATCTGCGATACTGCATTTATATCTTCTCATAAACCTCAGAATATCAAATAAATATTGACAACCAGATTTTATCTGAGATAATAAACTCCATAAAACTGTTGTTCAAATAAATGAACAAGGATTCAAATTCTGAAGTACTACAAAAATTAGGTTTAAATGACAAAGAAATCGTGATTTACTTGCATCTTACAAATTCTGGAGTTCAGAGTATTAAACAGATATCAGATGCTACATCCGTTAACAGAACTACTGTCTACCGCTATCTCGAATCGCTAATAAAAAAAGATCTTATAGAATGGATTATCGGTGAGCGTGGACGAAAGGTGCAGGTAACTCCGCCAAATAACATCAAATTATACTTATCCGAGAAGAAACAAAGGTTAGAGAATCTTGAAAAAACAATCCCCTCATTGATATCTCAGCTTCAGATGATCAAGCCTATTGAAAAATTTGCCACGCAGGTTCGTTATTATAAAGGCGAAGAAGGAATCAAACAAATAATTTGGAATACTCTTCAAACGAAAGGACCACTTTATAGCTATACCCCATTAGGAAGAAGAGATGTTATCAATCCCGATTTTGAAGATCGGTTTGAACATGAATGGGCCAGAAGAAAGCTCATCGATAAGGTGATAACAAACGAAACGCACCTTGATTATTTCAGAAAGAACTTAGTAGATTCCTATAAGAAAACCCTTGAGGTAAGAATCCTACCTTCTGATAAGTTTTATATAACAAGCGACACTAGCATCTATAACAACACAGTCTCAATTATGTCCTTTGAAAAGGAGGCCTTAGCTGGGGTCGAAATCGATAACAAGGAAATGGCGAGCAACCAAAAATCTATCTTCAACATCGTCTGGGAGGTAGCGAAACCGTTTAAACAACTGTAATACAATTGTTTAACAGTTGTTCTATTTCAAATAATCCTTAAACGCCTGCTGAATTTCCGGGGATTTCAATGATTTCAACGCTTTCGCCTCAATCTGTCTGATTCTTTCTCTGGTAACCTTGAACTCATGCCCTACTTCTTCAAGGGTTCGTGAAACTCCATCTTTGAGCCCGAACCTGAGTTCGAGAACCTTCTTCTCCCTATCCGAAAGATTTTCCAGCATAGTATTCACCTGCCGTTTTAGATAAGACCAGCTGGCTATATCTGCCGGAGATACGCTGTACTCATCCGGAATGATATCACCCAGCTTACTGTCCTGATCTTCTCCAATCGGAGCATCAAGTGAAGACGGCCTTTGAGCTATTTTTATTATTTCATGAATTCTTTCAACATCTAGATTCATCTCATCTGCAATCTCCTCAGGTTCTGGACTTCTTCCAAGCTTTGCAGACAATTTATTGATCACCTTGCTCAATTTATTAATTGTCTCAATCATATGTACAGGAATTCTTATGGTTCGAGCCTGATCAGCTATTGCCCTTGTAATAGCCTGACGTATCCACCAGGTGGCATAAGTAGAGAACTTGAATCCTTTTCGGAATTCAAACTTCTCAACAGCTCTCATAAGCCCAATATTGCCTTCCTGTATCAAATCCAAAAGATCTAAACCTCTTTTGGCATATTTTTTGGCTATACTCACAACGAGACGAAGATTAGCTGTAGTAAGCAGGTCTTTTGCTTCCTGATCCTTCTTCTCTATTCTCTTTGCCAAAATGACTTCCTCCTCGGCCGTCAAAAGCGGAATTTTACCTATCTCATGCAAATACGCTCTTATCGGATCAGTTGAAATGTGAGAACGAATTTTTTTGAGTACCTGAATCTTCTGCTCGAAATCCATTCTCTCCGGTTTAACTACCTCCTGAGTTTCTTCGACCGGCTCAATTATTTCTATCTCCTTTTCCTGAAGTTTGATGATTATATACTCTAGAAGTACCAGATCTTCTTCAATTTCTGGAAATTTTTCCAAGACCTCATCTTGCGTAAGATAACCCTGCAGCTGTCCCTGCTTCACCAATTCTTTAAGAAGCGTTTTATCCTTTTTCGCTACTTTCATATTGAAAATTATTAAAGTAATCTAGCTCAATGAAAGCTTGAATCAATACAAAAAATCTATTATTATGTGGTTTCTAATAATAATACAAAAGCACAAAAATATGCAATTCTTTTTTGGGGATTAACTATTAATTGCATATTATGCTATGATATTTAACGAAAACCTAAGTCAATTAGCACAAATGTCCTTATACTATTACAAAAAAGCTCCACCGAAAAGTTCTAGTGATATCGAAAGTTCGATTTCGAAAAAGCAGGATAAAAACACTCCTACTCTTTCGACTGTATTGGATAATATCACTTACCGCATAAAAAGCAAGATATCTACCCTAAGACCCATCTCTATCATTATCCCGTTAATATTTATCCTCAGTGGACTAGGAATACTTTACCGGCAAATTAAACCATATGCACTACACTATATCCAAACAAAGTTCTCCGATAGATTTGATCAAGAAGTAGTTTCGCTGGTTCCAACAAGCTACGATAAGATAAGAGCGGAATATATCTCTGATCCGTCAGCCGGATCTTTCAACGAACTAGTCGATATCAAGAAGATAAATAAGGCGGCTCTTGACTATAACGGAACTTTTTATCTGACTATAGAAAAAATTCAGATCTACAATGCTCCAGTTATCGCAAACGTTGACAGTACAAAAGAGGAAACTTATAAAGAGGCCCTCGGGAAAGGCCTTGCTCACTTTAGAGGTTCAGACCTTCCAAATGGAGGCAAAAACGTCTTAATCTATGGTCATAGTGCAGCAGGAGATTACGCAGAGAAGAATCCAAGTGACGTCATTACTTCTTTTACTAGACTATTTAAACTAAATATTGGAGACTCAATCGTAGTAAAGTTTGAAGATCAAGAATACAAATATATTGTAAAGAAAATCAAAGAGGTCTACCCGCAAGATGTGGATGTAATAGTTGGAGAGGGAGCTAAAACGCTGACACTGATGACTTGTTCGCCACCAGGATTGAGTAGTAGAAGATTAGTGATTATAGCAGTACCTTCAGTCTAATTCTTTCAATCTTTCTTTCTTCTCAAAAATGCAGGCGTTTCCAGCCATTCATCTTCCTCATCACCCCTGCCCTTCAGTGAACGTTTCTTCACATTATCATCATCCCTTATCACTGATTCCGGCTTGCTTTGTACAGGCCTAGAACTAGTTGTTGTCGGACTCTCTGGTACTGAGCTCAGGGGATCTTTGACTGCTCTTTGATTCTTCTCAAATCCTGTAGCTAGAACTGTGATCTCAATACTATCATCGAGATCTGGATCGATCGTTGCGCCAAAGATTATATTCGCCCCAGGATCAGAAGCACCTGCTATAACCTGAGCTGCCTCATCAACTTCATGCATAGACAAATCCTTTCCGCCAATAACATTAAACAAGACTCCAGTAGCACCATCGATCGAGAGTTCAAGAAGAGGGCTTTCGATGGCCTGCTTTGCTGCCGCTGTAGCGCGATCTTCCCCGCTTGCAGATCCCATACCCATTAGTGAAGTTCCAGCATTTGTCATGATAGACTTCACATCAGCAAAATCTACATTTATAAGTCCCGTTTGAGTTATAAGGTTTGAAATACTTCTTACTGCATTGCCAAGAACATCATCTACTTTTTTCATTGCTTCTAGAAATGAAACATTTCTGTCAACAATTTCAAGTATTCGCTGATTTGGAATTACAATCAGTGTATCCACCTTGTCTATTAAATCATTTATACCAAGGTCTGAAGTTCTGGATCTCTTGTCACCTTCAAAGTTAAATGGTTTAGTAACGATAGCTATTGTCAAAGCTCCAAGGTTTCTAGCTATTCCGGCGATAGTTGGGGTAGCACCAGTTCCCGTCCCGCCTCCCATTCCAGCTGTCATGAAAACCATATCGGATCCAGCAAGATTTTCATGGATAAGATCTATGCTCTCTTCAGCAGCCTTCCTACCAATATCCGGATCTCCACCGCTGCCAAGTCCTCTTGTCAGATCTTCACCTATCCGCAGCTTCAGTTCTGCTTGATTTGCCGCCAATGCAGCAGCATCTGTATTTACTGCAATAAACTCAACACCATCAATATTATAATTATTGATCATATTATTGATAGCATTCCCCCCTCCCCCTCCAACTCCGATTACCTTTATTTTAGCCAGCGACGATGATTGTGGTTTTATTAGCATGATCGAATTTTACAAGTTAAGTTAAAACACATTTTTCCTAAGTAATTTTCATTCCCTATTAAGTCGCAGAGTTCGTAGGCTTCTAGGGGATTAGATTCTTGAAGAATCTACCTACCTTTGAGAACACCCCGCCGATACCATCTCCCTTTGAAAACCCCATGCTCTCGCTAATTCTTCCCTCCCCATTACTATTCGCTCCATACAAAATAAGTCCTTGGGTTGTAGAATATGCAGGACTAATAATCTCATCAACTAACCCTTCCAGACCCTTTGGATACCCTACCCTTGCAGGAACTTTGAATACTTTTTTCGCAATTTTGGTAATATTTGGGAGCATAGAGCTCCCCCCAGTCAAAACTACTCCAGCGGGCATGGAAGTTCCCACTCCAGATTGCTGAAGCTGCGCAATGATGAGATCAAAAATCTCACAAAATCTCGCTTCGATTATTTCTTCAAAAAGTGTTCTCTCTATCTCCTTAGCTCCTTCAATCCCCAGGGAAGATACATCTATAATCCTGGCCTTTTTCACTCCTTTTTTCTTTTCGACATTATCTTCTGATTCTTCCCCTCCTGCTACTTTTCCCCTCATAAGATCGAAAACGTTCACCTTTATTCTTTCTGCATCATCCAGACTGACCCTGAGTCCAATCGCAAGATCGCTCGTAACATTTAGTCCTCCAAAAGGCACACAACCACTATAGGAGATCGCCCCCTCAACAAATGTCGCTATCGAAGTGACTCCACCGCCGATATCGAGAAGCATAACCCCCAGCTCTTTTTCGGTATCAGTTAATACTGCACTCGAAGAAGCCCAGCCGCTGAACACAACATCCTCTACTTTTAGTCCTAACTGCTGTACGCATTTCAAAAGGTTATGAAGAACCGTAGAGGTAGCTGAAACTATGTGTGCATCAACCTCCAACCTCGTTCCTGTCATACCAACAGGGTCTTTGACTCCACCCTGAGAATCAACAATAAATTCTCGCGGAATAACATGAAGAATTTCACGCCCCGGAGGAATTGAAACTGTTCTTGCGCTCTCGATGCTCCGGAAGACATCATCCTCGATAATTTCATCAGTTGAAACAGCTACTACTCCTTTATTATTTGTACTAGTAATATGCTTCCCTGAAACCGATAAGAAAACAGAGGGTACAGTAATCCCAGCCATGCGCTCAGTCGCCTCAAGAGTCGATGCTATAGAATTTATAGCATCATCGATATTTACCACCACTCCTTTCTTGATACCAGAACTTGGCTGACTTGCAACTCCAATAACTTGAGGAACACCATCTTCTTCCACCGAGGCAATGACTGCACATATCTTCGATGATCCCACATCCAAAGCACTTATTACTCTCTTGGCCATCTCAAATTTTAAAAATGTTAACTATTACATGTATACCAATTTGTTTTTACCGAATAGATTTTACTAACACTAAATGACTAGCTACATTTTTTCGCACTTAGGCTGTTTTGTCAAGTATTTTAGATAATTTATGAACAAAGATTTGTATCACCTGTGATAATAATTATCAAAATTATTCCTCAAACTCATAGACTATAATCTCGCTACTTAAGTCTATATACTGAAATTTTTTATCTTTTGCCTTTAAATCAGCCAAAAACACATCCAGATCATATATCTGTTCTTCTAACTCTCTTCTAGTCGAGAATATTATTTTACGATCATCCTTGAGATACAAAACGAACCTATATTCACTTTCCCAAACATATCTGAGAACAACCTCTCCCTTCAGATCGAGATTTATAACCGTACGACTTGATTTCATGAGTGATAGATCAATATTATCCAACACCATATAGCTTTTTGGAACATAGTTGTATACAAACGGGTAAGCCTTATATTCATCTCCCAGATTCTTCAAGTTCTTCCCCCAGAACTGATCTACTCTTGAAACCACTTCTTTCCTGCCTTCTTCGATTATCTTCTGTTTCTCTTTGTTGGTAAGTTCCTCTTTTTCGACCTCTTCTTCACTACTTTTCTTCTTTTCTGCTGGCTTTTCTTCTTCGACGGCACTTAAATCCCCATAACCTTTCAACAAGTCGATGTCCTCCTGATCCAGTACCAAATCCTCGTAGTCTAAAACCATCCTCAACACCGTCCCTTCTTGATCTACTAAGTATGCTCCAGAGAGATTGACCCATACGAGTGAAGGTTTCCTTTCTATAATATTTATATAAACTGTATCTGGTAAATGTTTTTCGACTTTTAGATCTTTGATATACGGGGAAAGTGTAACCACATTACCCTTAAGCGTTGACGATCTCACAAGAAATATGTTTACTCCATAAAGATACGCTAATTTATCGTCTAATAAAGATGTCTGGAGCTGCTCACATCCTTCTATTTGGATATTCTTGATGTCAAACCTGTCGCTGAATATAAAGTATCTTCCCCCTAGTATCAATAATGCCAGCACAATACCGATAATGAGGATACGGACGATTTTGTTCCTAAGCGTTTGAGCAACAATATTCGCAAATACCAGTTTCGTTTTTCTTTTTTGAATTTTTATGCTCGAGAACAATTTCTTCCCAGCTCTCTTCCTCCGAAATTTGGCTGTTGCTCGGTTAGATGTTACTTTACTTTTTGGCAGTCTATTTTTCCCAAACATATAAACAACAAAAGGGGCATACTCTATCTGCCCCAGAATAAATTTTTATTGTTTGATTTCAGAAATTAATCTATTCTCAAATCCTTTTTCAGTTTCTCAAGCGACTTTGAATCAGTTTTCTCAAGATACTTTAGAAGTTTTCTTCTTTGGCCGACTAGCTGTAATAGACCTCTTTTTGAATGAAGGTCCTTTTTGTGTCTGCTCAGATGATCTGTCAGTTCCTCTATTCTAGCGGTAAGAAGAGCAACTTGAACCTGAGGTGACCCCGTGTCACTTTCATGCAACCGATATTTTCCTATTATTTTTTTCTTTTTATCAGCATCAAGCGCCATAAATACCAACTAAATAAATTAAATTTCTCCAGCCCTGAAGACTGAGAACTTAATCCTTGCCTGCCAACAAGCAGATCACCGAATCCCGCTGAGCGGTAAAAGGCGGATTAATACTTAAACATTATATCACAACTTTACAAATTTATTGAAGTTCGTCTATCTTTCCGGCGATAAGCTCTTTTGGCTGCAAGCCAACTATCTCGTCAACTATCTCTTTACCCTTAAAGAATTTCATTGTAGGAATGCTCATAATACCATATTTTTGAGCAATTTCCTGATTTTCATCAACATTCAGTTTACAAATCTTTACTTTATCATTATCTTTAAATTCTTCCGCCAACTCCTCAACAATAGGAGCTACCATCTGACAGGGACCACACCAGGGTGCCCAAAAGTCAACCAGGACAAGCCCGTCAAAGTTTAAAACCTCGGTATCAAAATTATCATTAGTAAGTTCCAAAGCCATAGCAAAGCCAATAAGAATTTAAATCGCCAATAAATGGAATTTCCTAGTATTACTTCGAAACCTTGATACCTTTTTCAAAACCCTCTTTCACATCTTCCACTTTCTCAACAACACCCTTTCGAATCCCCTCCAAAGCTGGCTTTATCTTTCTGCCAGCTTCGAGTGCACTTCCCTTCATCTCATTAAAGGCTTTTTTACCTTTCTGCCCTATTTTCCTCCTGGTCTCTTTCCCCTCAGCTGGAGCAAATAGGATTCCGATAGCTCCACCGATGGCAGCCCCAAGAATTACTCCAGAAAGAAATGGAAGCGTGCCTTTTTCTTTTGTACTCATTTAACTTTTGATAATAAGTAAAATTAATTTTTCTTTTTTGAACCGCTAAGCCCTAGTGACTTCAAAAGTCCCGCTACTGATGCCAGCATTGCAAAAATTGTATTTAGCGGTTTTATGATCTTGTTTGAAACAGAATCGACCACTCCCTCGACTTTCTTCACGATTCTGCCAGCACTATCCAAAGCTGAAGATATACTCCTCTGATTTTCTACCAGCCCATCTGTAATGACACCCACATTTTGAACTGTCTTTCGAAGATCATTGATGTTGTCAGTTACTGCTGAAAGCAGTTTCGCAAGATAAACGCTTATACCAACAATGCTTCCGCCAATAGTAACCGCCAGAATCAATTTATACAAATCATTTATCTCCATTTTTTGGGAACTGAAATTATAACATCATATAGTATGACACAGAGGGTAGTTTACGTCAAATGAGAGAATGTACTCATCGGGAAGATATTACCCACCTAAGACTTGCAAAGGAATGGAGCCAGGTGAGAGAATTGGGTAATACTTTACATTACCAATGTCTCAACCATGACTCCAATCATATCTTAC
>Ga0180007_10003079_pt1 | contig 18957 bp, 17 predicted proteins | sample MM_PC_MetaG_FD_121122 | JGI IMG/M metagenome (GOLD analysis project Ga0180007, IMG submission 121122) | Groundwater microbial communities from the Aspo Hard Rock Laboratory (HRL) deep subsurface site, Sweden - MM_PC_MetaG | ecosystem: Environmental > Aquatic > Deep subsurface > Groundwater... | reverse complement strand
TCAGTATGTAGAGGTTTCTATTTGGGGTCCTTTACACGCATGGGAAAACTTTTTAAGATGGCGACTAGAGAAAGCAACACAGCCAGCTACTCAAAAATTAGCACAGGCAATTGCAAAAGAACTTCATAAATAAAAAATCTTTAAATTTAATTTGGGCGGGTTATTATCTATAATATAGATTGCCTTAATTTTTTTAAATCTTTTTAAAGGAGTTTGTTATGGAATTAGGAACACTTTTTGACAAAATTATGGACTATAGGTTTATTGCTGTTGGTTTAGCTATTGTAGCAATTTTGCATTTTTTAAAGAAGTTTGTTTTAAAAGTAAGACCAACTTTTTATGAGGGTGATGTGTTCAAGACAATTTTAGGCGTTCTTCCTTTGGGTTTAGGTGTTATAGCTGCAATACCTAAAGGTATTTTGTCTGGAGATACTTTTACACAGCGTGTTATATTTGGTATCATAGCCGCGTACTTCTCCGAAAAAGTAATCTACGAATTGCTTTTAAAGCGCCTTACTAGTTTAGGTGTAGAAGTTCCTGCTGGAGTAATTCCTAATGCGACAGAACGCGCTGCCTTAGATGCTAAAATCGAATCTACGCCTGTAGAAGCGGCCAAGGTTGAAGAGAAGCCTGTTGTGGTAAACTCTGCTATGGAAGAAATAAAGGTCGAGGAAAAGCCTGTTGTGGTAAACTCTGCTATGGAAGAAGTTAAAAAAGAAGACACTCCTGTCTAAAAATACTTTCTTTTTTTTTAAAATGCTGTAAAATAGGGATGTTGCTTATTACAAGCACTAGGAGTTTTCTATGAAAGTTATAGGTATAGCACATACTAGCCCATCTGTTTTAACGCATTACTTTGATAGGAGTGTTTGTTCTGTTTTTTTTGTTACAGATTATGATTCTGTTTTTGAATCCTTTATTGACAAGCAGGATTACCGCATAAAGGTTTTGTTTTTTACAGACTCTAAACTATATTATTCTTTTCTAGAAAGATATAAAGACAGAGAAACCGATAAGGTTTTAGTAATATATTTTTCTTATTATCCTGATTTAAAAATAGAGGAAATTGATATTATAGATGTTGTCAAAGTAAGTAAAAAAGATAGAGTTAAATACACAAAAAAGAGTTCTGATTTACAAGTAAGTGTAGACAATGTTGTAAATGAACTTTTAGGATTATCATTTATTTAAATTACAATGACGCAGAAACTTTTTACTTTAGGGTACAAAAAATAGAGTATGTTCATATTTGATGAGAGAGATAAAATATTAGGTAAAGCGTTTAAAGCCCTTTTAAGCAGGAATGTTCCTAAAATTGTTTTTAATAAGATTGAAAAAAATAATGTGGGTTTGCTGCCGCGCAAAAGTAATGGACAATATCTGCCTGAAATATCAGCATGGCTAAAAGTTAGAGAAGAGGATGTTTTATACTCGGAGAAGCCTTATCTGTTTTTTGATCCCGTTAGCGGTTGGAGAATAGATAGTGCCGAGTTAAAACGAGTATTCCCCAACGTTGCCTCTTTTAGGATAGATCAGCCCCCTCAAGAATTATTTGATGCCTTAAAAGTTCTCCAGTTTTATTGCGGACTAAAATATAAAGCAATCGTAAATTTAGATATTCAAGATTACTCCATAGCCACCAGAACATTAACAATAAGAAACTATTCTAAAAACGACCATAAGTATTTTCTAGGTTCCCCTGAAGTTATACGATTTAGGGATAACTCTATGATAAAATTAAGATTACCTAAAAATTTAGGGGACATATTAAAGGCTTGGGTTTATTATAGAGGACAGCTGCCCGGTTCTTTTTTATGGACAGCTTCCTTCGTTTATGGTAATCATACACTGACAGGTTTTGATTCTTATAGTAATTGGCTATTTTCTTTGTTTGAAACGCCAGAGAACTTTATACCTTTACTAGAAGCCGCCTCTATTTTAGGCTGCCATTGGGATACAATCTACAAAAGATTGAGAAAGAATACGAGTAAACATCCAGCCTTGTTATATAGAAACAGCATATTATTATCAACACAGGAAATGGCTGGGTTTCCTAAATTTTTTGGAGAATTTTGATCTAATGGCGAAAAAAGACAGACAGACTTGTAACAATAAAGAAGAAGGATTGTCCGTACAGGGGGAAGTTATCAGTACTCCCGGAGGCGGATTTTATCACGTAAAGACTGAGTTGGATACAGATGTTAGGGCCACGCTTTCGGGAAAAATGAAACAGTGCAAAATACGTGTTGTTATAGGAGATAGAGTAACTGTGGAACTTTCTCCTTATGATGTTTCTAGAGGCAGAATAACTTACAGGGAACGATAAATTAAAATGATATTGTCACAACTACTTAAATATACAGTAGAAGATTTCATACAGAAATGTTACTCCGATTATGGAGAGTACGTCAATACAGAACGGGCAATACCAGATTTTAGAGACGGATTACTTCCCGTTCAGCGTAGAATTCTTTGGACCATGTATGGTTTAAGGTTATTAGATAAGTTTGCAAAAAGTGCTAAAACGGTAGGTGCTGTAATTGGTAATTATCATCCCCACGGGGACCAAGCCTGTTATGTTTCCCTGATTAAGATGATACATAATAAGTATCCTCTTATTATAGGCAGAGGCAACTGTGGTACACATATTGATATTCATGCTGCGTATCGTTACACCGAAGCACGACTATCTGATATGTATAGCGAACTTTTTAAATACATAGACATAGCGGAATTTACAGATAACTTTGACGGTACTGATAAGGAACCTGTATTTATACCTGTGTTGCTTCCTTTTCTTTTTTTAAATGGAATTTTTGGGGTAGGCTTCGGAGAAGGAAATACTGCTAGTGTTCCTCCTCATAGAATTTCTGAAATACTTGATGCCGTACAGAAGAGAATAAATGGCTGTTCAGATGAGGAAGTACTGGCTTGTGTTGTAGCTCCAGACTATGGTGCTAGCATGGGAACCATTGTATCTCCTAAGGAAGACATTGCAGAACTTTATAGAACAGGGTTTGGTACTATAAAGTATATGTGTACCTACGAATTTTCTAACATTAGAAAGCAGCAGATTTTTAAAGTAACCAGTTGGGTACCTAATTTCAGTTATGATCGGTTTATGACTAAGTGTCAGGGATTTGTGAAAGAAGGCTACCTTGATTATGTTGTTAGTAATTCGGGAGGATCTAGGATAGAGCTGGAGGTAGGCTACAAGGATATAAACGCTGTTTATACAAAAGTTATACCTCTTATACATACGTATGTTACTTATAATTTCCGGGTGCTGGATTCCCGTACTAAGGAATTGAAGACAGTTAATTTTATTGAGTATATAGATATGTGGTTAGACTACCGAAGAGAGCAAGAAATTGCTTTTTGGGAAAGCGAATTAACTAAAAAGCTGGTTGTTTTTAGTAAGCATCAGACTGTTTACAATGTGTATAAAAATAGAAGCAAGATAATAAAATTGTTGAAAATGTATTCTGGGAAAGAATTAACAGAACAATTGAAAGTTTATGGCGACCCTACTATTATAAAAGCTATTAGTTTGGGAGAATTGGCAAAAGATAATAAAGAAAAGCTAGTAGGGAAGATGGAAGAAATAACCGCAGAAATATCTACTATCAAGGGAAATTTAAAAAACATTGATTCTGTTTTGCTTAAGTATTTTTCAGAAATCTCTTCTAAGTATGAGGGTCCTAGAGAGATGCTTTTATCCAATGCAGTATTACCAGAAGCTACAGAAATGGAACAAACTTATTATGTGGCTATAAGTAATAGCGGTAAATTTACATATGACTTAAAAAACAAGTTTGCAAACCAGAGTACTTTTGATTATGTGTTTTCTTCCTCAGGAAAGTTTATAGTTTTCTACCCCAATAATATTGCAAAAGTATATGACGTTTTGAAAACAAAAGCCATAGACATAGGTTTTATTTCAATTGTTTCTGACAACGTTGAAGCAATTGTTGTTTTGGATGAAGCCGGTAACTTTTTACCTCTTAGGAATTTCTGTTCCTCCAACAGCAGTACACAAACAATATTTAAAGATGACCGAAACATATCTGGTGTGTACGGCCTTAGTTTGTCTGATACGATGGTTGTGTCTTCTAGTAATAAAAAAAGTAAAGCTAGAAATAAAGAATATAAGGTTTCGGAGCTTCCTCTTACGCGCCCAAGAACTAAACCTAAAGCATTACTTAAATGGGCAGGGTCTAACGTTAAAGTAAAAATTGTAAAAGGGGAAGTATTATGAAATTCACATTAAATAGCACAGAACATAATTTTGTATTCTTTTTGTATGAGATGGAAAATTCCCCAATAGAGGCTACTCCATGCTACTCTGATGAGTGTATAACATTACAAACTTATACAGTAAAAGATACAAGTAAGAATAACATTATGGGATATAGGGTAGATTTTGTTAAAAAAGATTATAAAGTTAGCGGAATCAACAATAAGATGGTAAATGTGTTTTTTGGAAACTCTACCAGTATAACAGAGACAAACCCCCTTACTGTAATTTTTGATGACGTTAATTTTAGAATAATTTCGTATGGAACATCCCAGATATATTCTATTATCCTTAAGAAAACATTTGAGGAAACAAACAATTAAAAAGTGAGGTTTTTATGGCTGCACCAAAAAAAGAAACGCCCGAAGTAACAACTACTGTATCTCCAGAAAAAGAATCAGCACCTGTTATTGATAACTTAGAAAATATAACTATAGAACAGTTAAAGGAAACGCAAGCAGTAAAAGATCTGCTTAAAAAAGTAAGAAAAGGAAGCAAGTACTCTGTTGACGCCCGTGTTATAGATGAAATCTATAGTATGAATGTAGTTAATTCCTATGACGCAGATGGAAGCAGCATTAGACGACTTCTTACTAGCATAAATACTACAGCAGAGCTTCAAGATTTAGCTTCTTTGTTTGAAGAGGTTCAAGCATATAGAGACAGACTAACTACAATCAACATTAAATATACTATTATACGAAGGGATTTAATGTTTTTACAGCAGCTTAGCGAATCTTTGCTTTATCAGTATCCGGTTATAGCTAAGTTGAAAACAAAAGAACAGAGAGAATCTGTAATGGCAGATATTATCAAACCTCTTGTTAATCGGATTGTTCTTGTAAAAAATATATTATCGGCCTGCGAACTCATGATGAAGAATCTAGACAATACTTATTTCACACTTAAAGCAGTAAAAGATGTTGCTTTTGTTGTTTTAAATATTAACGATAAATATAAAAGAGAAGACTAATGTTCAAATTTATACATTGTGCTGATTTACATGTAGGCGATTCCAGAAGATTACCTGATTACTTGGGCAGACAGCGTTCTATGCTTGAGCAGATTTTTCAGTTGTCCTTAGATAGGGAATGTGATGCGCTGTTAATTTGTGGTGATGTTTATGATAAAATGACTACGCTGTATGAGCACGAAAAAGATTTGTTCATAGAGGTGTTAGGTAAATATGATTCTAAAATACCTATCATTATTATTAATGGGCAGCACGATATTGTTGTTGAAACACAGAGAACCCATTTAAGTATTTTAAAAGAGTTAGCAGACAGTGGTGTTTTAAAATCTACATATATTGTAGAATTTTCACCTAAAGTAATACCTGTTGGTAATTGGGATATAGTTGCTGTCCCTTTTAGCAATTATACAACTATAGAATTTTCAGATGCTGTTGCAGCTTTGATGGAAGATGTAAGGAACCCAAGACAAGCAATAGGCATGTTTCACGGTATGCTGAAGGGCTCCTTTAATGATCATGGTATCCAACTAGAGGGAGGTATAACGCTCCCCTCTACTGTTCGCTATTGGGCGTTGGGGGACATACATAAAAGGCAACAGATGAATTCTATTTCGTGGTATTCTGGATCTCCTATACAGCATAACTTTGGTGAGTTAGAGACAGAACGGGGATGTTTGTGTGTTTCTGTAGGAAAAAAACTCAAAGTGGAAGAAGTAAACTTAACTGGTATTAAAAAATTAGTTAATGTTGACCTTGATGACAGTTCTTCCGAAATACCAGAAGATGCTTTGGTTAAGGTATCCTATACTAAACAAGAAAAGATTTTAAATAAAAAATTGTTGCCCGATAATGTTGTTGCTAGCTCTTCTAAAATTATTAAATCAAAAGAGGAGGATTTTTCTTTTGATGATGGTAAAATAGAATGCTCTGATATTTTAAAAGATGTTATTTTAAAATTAAACTATTCATCCGATATAGCAGAAAAAAGCATAGGCATTTTTAATAAGATATCGGATATGGAAGGATAAATTATTATGGGATGTAATTGTGGAGGCAATACAGGAAGAATAGCAACTAGAAAACATAATAGGTTAGTATATAGATGTAACAAGTGTAATTTTGATATTTCCGCAGAATACAAAAAACAAGAAGAGACAGCTAAACTTTTATTGAAGGGTACAAATTCTGTTCGTATCCACGTAGTTTGTTCCCAGTGTGGAGCTACCTCTGTAATAACAACCAATCTTTAATGTCAAATTTTTAGAATCCTTTAAACAAAAAATAGCAGTAAAAGGGGCAGTTCACATTATATTGTAAAACACATTATTTATATCCTATATGTTTCTTTTTATTATTTAACTTTATAGGATATCAGTATGGCAATAGATAGAATACATCCTTTGAAATTAGAAGATCCAACTAGCGGCGGAACTCAAACTGATCAATTTCCTACAAGTGCAAATAAGAATGAGGACTATGTAGATGTAAGAGGTATCTCTTTTCAAAGCACAACTAGTGATGATGAGGCTTATTATTTTAGTAGAGACGATTCAGATAATATAGATCTTTTTACTTCCAGTGCTGTTAGATTTCGTGTTACAAGTGGTGGAGACTTTATTTTTAGTGGTGGTGGCTATACATTTAATGGCTCTACCTATGATATTAATTGTACTGGAGCAGTAACCCTATCTGGGTCTTCAATAACAATGTTTAATGCTTATTCTTTCCCTACCGCTTTAGGAACTAGTGGTGATTTTTTAGCGCTAAGTGGTTCTTCTTTAATATTCAAAGAAGGAGGAAGTTCTACTTCGGTGTTTGCCGTTACCACGGGAGTGGTTCATACTGTTTCTGGAGTAGTTACTTATGCCTCTGATAGTTTTGTTTTTGGTTCCCCTCAGTTAAATGATGATGGAAATGTTGCTCACGATGGACGCTTCTTTTTTGATAAAGCTACTTCCTCTTTTAGAGCAGGGAAAACAACATCCACAGAATGGGATACAAGAGGAAATTATAGTTTTGCTTGTGGTCTTAATTGTGTGGCTTCTGCTGAATCTACTTTTTGTGGGGGTTCTTCTTCGTCTGCTTTAACAAGTACCTCTTTTTCTTTTGGTTATAGTAATGAAACCTACGGTACTTATTCCTATTCCTTTGGTTATAGTAATACATCTAAGGGATCCTATAGTAGTACCGAGGGTTTTACTTGTACGGCTGGAGCTTCTAATAACGAAGCAAATTCTGCTGCGCACGCAGAAGGATATAACACAACAGCTACTGGTACTTATGGCTCACATTCAGAGGGAAGGGTAACAACAGCATCGGGGCAATCTTCTCATTCAGAGGGATATACTACTGTAGCTTCTGGTAACTATTCTCATGTTGAGGGATATTACACTAGAGCCACTGGAAGTGGGGCACATGCCGAAGGTTACGGTAACGGTACCGCTTCCTACGAAGCAGCAGCAACGGCAAGTCACGTAGAGGGATATCAAACAAATGCAACTACTGGTGCTGGTAATCATGCAGAAGGTGCAAACTCTTCTGCAACGGGTAATTCTGCCTGCCACGCAGAAGGTTATTATACCCTAGCTTCAGGCGCTAACTCGCACTCTGAAGGTTCTTATTCTACTGCCTCAGGACAAGGCTCACATGCTGAGGGGTACGGCTCTTCTGGAAATAAAAATATAGCTAGTTCACAAGGTTCTCACGTAGAGGGGTATGAGTGTGATGCTACAACGGGATATGGTAATCACGCCGAAGGTTATCAGACACAGGCAACTGGGGCCTACGGTGCTCATAGCGAGGGATCGACTACTGCTGCTTCTGGTCAAACATCTCATGCAGAGGGAGATCATACTATAGCTTCTTCTAGTTATTCTCATGCAGAGGGTTACTACACTACTGCATCAGGACAGGGATCTCATAGCGAGGGTAGGGGAGCGAACGGGGATCCTAATGTTGCGTTGGGAGATGGCTCTCACGCAGAGGGCTATTATACTTCAGCAGGAACCGCAGCAGCAGATTATGGGGCACATAGCGAAGGTATGCATACTACTGCGGAACAAGCTGGTACACATGCAGAAGGTGCCTATTGTACTGCTACTAAGGATTATTCACATGCGGAAGGTTATTATGCAACAGCTAGGTATTTAGGTACTCATGCTGCGGCTAGCGGAAGGCGTTCTTCTGAACTAGGATCTTTGCAGCGAGAGCTTATAGAAGTAGCACGATTAACCACGGATTCGGTTGCAGATACTGCATTGTTACCAAATCAAGATGCCGGAAATGATATTGTTGTTCCTTCTAATTATATATATGATGCTTACATACAGATTACTGGAGTAGTTGTTTCTACTACTGGTGCTGCGGCTACTGGGGATACCGCAATTTTTACTATGCGGGGTGCTGTAAAAAACAAAGCAGGAACTTCATCTCTTGTTTATTGTAATAAAGTTATCGAAGATTTAGATGCGGCTATGGCTACTTGTGATGCTAATATTGAATATAGTGGAAATTCTATGCGCTTTGTTGTAAATGGTTTGTCGGATGCGGTTATACAGTGGCACGGTACTGTTATAATAACGGAAACATTCTTTAGTACGTCTCCAGTGTAATGATGTATAAGATTGGAGTTTTGTATGTCTACAATAAAACATATAGGTAATGAATACATAAATATAGCAGGTTCTTTCGGTATGTCTGAAAGGGCGGCAGATCCTTCGCAGGTAACGGCAACAGGGTTTATTTTTGTTAAATCAGGGGCGTCCGCTTCAGAATTGTTTTATATGGATAGCGCTTCTAGTACAACCCAACTTACGGATGATGGAAAATTAGTAGTACATGAAATTACTTGGGGAGACACTACTGCAGTTATAGCTAGTTCTGGAGGGGGTTTTGATATTCAAAGTCCTTCTAGTATTTCTTTATCTGGAGATAATGTTTATATCTATAGTGATAATAAAACAGCTTCTTTAAATGTGCTAGATACAGGGTTTGTACGTTTCTCTGGAACTTCTTTCTCTATACAAGCTTCGAGTTCCTTTGAAGCAAATATAGGTTCCTCGGCATATATTGGAGATGAAAATGATACCTATTTTGCATTAAACGCAGCAGGAGATATAGATATAGGAGCACAAGGAGCTATTTATATCAATTCCTCTTCAGCGGTTAATTTTAAAACGGGAGGAGTGATTAGGTTTTATATATCTAATCCTGGAGATGTTATATTTGATGATACTACTAAATTATCCACTGGAAATGAAACAGCTCCAGATGTTGATGATGGTGGTTTGTGTCTTGATCAAAATGCAGGAGATAATAACATATTAACATTTAAATCTAGTGATGTTGGGCATCCTTTTACTACTGAGGATGAGGCCGACACTTACGGTGCTTTTAAAAAACATACAAATGTCTATGGTGGCCTTTATATTAAAGGTTATTGTGAGGCTTCCGGTTCATACGGCTTGTTATTACAGGGGGCTGACCCTACTCCAAATACGCTGTCTACTGAATCTGCTGTCGGGGTAGTTACTATACGGGCTTGCGCGTCGTCGGGTACTGGTTTTAAGGCTATGGGCAGTACTGAAAATGTATTTGTTATAAGGAATTATGATACTACCGAGCTTTTTATGAAGGGTGGCGGAAGACTTTATAATAATTATGCAACAGCTATGACCTTATTTGATGATGAGGATGACTTATCTTTGTTACGTGCTGCTCAGCAGACGATAGGTGGTGTGTCTCCTTCGGATGTAGAAGCTTTAAATAGGCTTGGGGAATTGGGGATTATAAATGAAGACGGCTTTGGTTGTTTGCAGGATATTACAAGATTACAGATGGGCGCTGTATATCAATTGTTTAAGGCCATAAAAACTATAGCATTAAAAGTAGGAATAAGTAATGATGAATTAGCCAGTATTATGCTTAGTACAGATAATTAGGAACATAAACATGCCTGATATAAATAAAGTAGTAAAGATATTAAATAGTTCTGAAGTTATTCTAACTAAAAATCTAAGAGATTTTATAAAGGATGCTCAGCATTTTGTTGATACAGCTAAGTTCCAGAAGATACTGCCTAATACTTCTTTAAGTACCTATTATCAATCTTCTATATCTACAGAGGTTGTAGCTGGGGATATAGTTTTTAATATAATGAATATAATTACAATTACCCCAGACAAGAAATTAGAGTTTAAATATAGAGGTTCTATTTTTGAGGATCTATCTTTTTCCATGCGCCACTTCAGTGATAATTTAACAGGAGAGAAAGTAAGTGAAAAGGACACCACATACAGTTTTAAATTTTCATATCCTCCTGTAAAGTTTAACGGAACAATTACTCAGCCCTACATACTAGTAAAAATAAAAGTTAAAAACAATTCTTTAAATAATTTAGAATTGGTTTACGTTTATCCCTATCCTTTAAGCGCGTTTTACAATAAAGAAGAGCACAAGATAAAAGACATTCTTTTATTTAATACTATTAATGATGTTATAGTAGAGGATATTTCAGATCACATTACCAATAAATCTACTAATAGCAGTAATTTCGAAAAGGATACCCACCAGTTTTTTTCAATTTTAAAATCGTGGGTAAATCAAGACTACCCAGTAAATACAAAATATAATGAATTAGCTTGATTTCTTTTTTCTAGGTTTTTTATCTGGGTCGATGGGGACGCTAGATTTTCTAGTAGCAACTACATATCCTGCTGGGTTCTGGTCTGCTTGAATAAACTTTTTTGAAATTTCAGTAAGCTCTTCTGCGGTTGGTTCCTTTTGTTCTGTACCCTCATTTTTAGGGATTCCATCATTAGGTGTTTCTTCTTTGTTTAGATTTTTAAAGTATTCGTTTACCAGAGCGTTTAGCCCGGTTATTGCTAATTCTATTTCTTTGTGTGTTTGTCTGTTTGCGGTAACATTGTTTGTTACATTAAATAAAAGCTGTAAAGCATCATAAGGATTAAATACATTTTGTTTCTCTGTCATTTTTAACCTCGTATATGTAAGAGTGGTGTTTTAAAAAATAGTAGCAGAAGTATAACATATTATATTTTTTTTGTAAACCCTGTTTTATATTAATTCTTCGTTTATGCTGTCGCCAGATTTAGTTGGGTGATAGCTGTTTTCTGGAGACTCGTTTGTTACTGCTTCGAATATTTCTACATCTTCCCAGCGCATATAACTGAAATTCTTTCTTAGTTGAAAGCTTGCCTTTTTAGCATTTCTGGCTTTACCTATGTCCATAGGAACGGGCTCACTTTCATCCGCATCTTTTGCTTGCCTTTTCCACTTAATCATAACATTTGCATGTTCTTCAATAGCCCTTGCGTAACGTACCCTGTCGTGCTCATCATCCCATTGCGCTAGAACAATAGACACACAATCTAGTTCGGCAGCAGCTGTCTTGAATTTTTTAGCTGTTTCCGAAAGGTTGTTTGCTTCTGTTTCAGAACTGTATGTTCTTTTGTTTGATACTAGGCTTATGTAGTCAATAACGATAGCATCATACTTGTAGGGTTTCAGTTTTTGAACAATGTCTGTGGCGGTGTATTCTCCTTCAGGACACCAAATGTCTAGTCGGCAGTTGTTTTTTACACCAATGTCTACAAATTCCTTATTTGCTTTTTCTATTTTTTTACGGTCTTTTGTTTTTAGTTCGTGCCTATCTAATGGAGTGTATCCTACATAAGCTATGTTAGAGAGAATTCGCATATACATTTCCTCTTCGTCCATTTCAAAACTTACGTAGCACACATTGTAATTGCCCTTTTGATACATATTGACGGCAAGGTTAAGAGCAAGTACTGATTTACCGTCTCCTGTAGGACCAGAGACAACTACTAAATTCTTTCTTCTTAAACCACCAAGTATAGCATCTATACCCGAGTAGTAGGTAAGAATCCTCCCATCATTATCAGGAGATAGAATTCTGTCTAATAGTGTTTTAGTGTTATCGTTTTTTCCAAACCGCAGAACATTCATTGTTCGTGTGTTGTTTGCTTCGGTTATCATATCTTCTAACTGGATTAATGCAGAATCAATATCCAGCGAGTCACCCTTTAGTTCATTTAAGGCTGCTCGAATACCCTTGTTTACTACTCTAATTTTTCTGTATTTTTCTAGCGTTTCAATTAATTTTTTTGCATTTCTTTTTTGCGAAATAACCTTTATTTTTTTCGTGTTCATTAAGAAATTTTTAGCATTTTTGGATAGAGCAGTATCCGTTATCATCATACTAAGAGAGGGTAACTCTTTACCGTTACTGAGCAAGGTTATCAGTCTTGTGTATATTTCATTTCCTTCTTCTGTCCCAAAGTGTCCCTCTTCAGACTTACTGAATTTTTTATTTTGCTTCAGTTCTTTTAGTTCCCCAAGTAAGAATGCAGACATATCTGGAGAACCATTTAAAATTGTTTTAATAGCCTTTATTTCAAGTTTTCTGTTTTCCGTTTTTGACTGCATATATTGCCTTTACTAATAAGATTTTTTTACAGTGTACACTATTTTTTTGTTTGCTGAAAACACCATATCAGGATTCATTCTGATCTTTTTTTCACAAAAAGTAACTGGGTCCATTCCAGCGGAGCATACTATTCTCAAGGAGTCCTCATACATAAAAAGAACGTCTCTTACTTTTTCATATCGTTTGTAGGAACTTTCCGAAGTAAGATTGTATATGATAACTACATCAGGTATTTTGTCGTGCTCTTTGGCGTATTCGTAGGGTATGAAGTTTCCGGAATTCCAAAATAGAACGTTAAAATTGTCTGCAATTGCTTTTTTTGCAATACAGGAAGCTACAGCTATAGCCGGGTCCTCTATTTCATCTGAGGAGATACTTATTAAATAACTTTCGTTAAAGCTTCTAGTGTCCAGTAATTTTGAGTAAGATGTTTTTTGTTTAGCAGCACTTTTTCTGTAGTAGGTTTCAGTCTCTCCTGCCCCATTTATTCTTGTGGCCTTTATGTCATCAAATTCAAAATGCTGATCCCCCCAGTATTTAGATGGCATACCTATCTTATAATACTTAGGTACTTCTTTGTTTTCAGATACTAATCTTCTGTAGTTAGCTGCTTTTTTTCTGGTGTTTCTATACATCTTGTTTCTTTATGTAGGTAACGTTAAAGTTGTTTTCTTCAGCGTTATTTTTTACACAGTTTATATATCCGTATTTTATACCGGCACCTTTTTTGCCAAAGTCGTCTACATATATGTGACAAACAGGTTTTGGTTTAACGTATGTATCATTTGTATTTATAGGAATGTAGACTGTTCTGGTTCTGGATATTCTTTGGTACCAGTTTCCAGCATTAACCATAGGCATGGTGTTATGCAAAGAAGATAAACGAGGAACATTCCATCCTTCTTGTATTATTTTGTTCATACCTATAACAACATCAAGTTCCCCGTTTTTTGCTTGATCTCTTATTTTTTTTCTCAATGTACCGCTGGTTGTCCCCGTTATTACAGCTATGGATAAATCTCTATCTTTACTCCATAGCATTTTTTGCAGCTTTAAGCAGTGCGATACGCGATCTGTTGTAACCAAAACAAATCTGTCTTCATTAACATCCTTTATAACCTGCTCTGCTATGTAGGAATCTCGGGAAGGGGTGTTTGCTAATTGTGTTATTATTTTAGTCCACCCATCTACCGAGTTATAAGTTTCTTCTGTAAAATGTATTTTTATGTCTACAGACAGCTGCTCTTCTCTTCCCACGGCTACAACAGGACCAATCACGTCAAAAGCAATAACATGTAAACCTGATTTTAATTCTGGTGTAGCAGATATGCCTAGGCGCAATTTTGAATTTGTACTATTAACCACACTGGTAAAACATTCAGCAGAAGATCTGTGAGCTTCATCTACGGCAACAAAACCAATTTTGTTCTTTGGGTTTGCTAGAATTTTTTTATTCATGTGTAAATACTGCCATGTGCTTAACGTTATTAATGGATAAAATGTTTTCTTTCTTGTTGTTCCTAGTTTACCAATTAATTGCTTACCAAAGTCTTCTTCCATTTCATTTATGTTTGTCCATGCTCTAAATTCTTCTTCTAGCTGTGAAACAAGATCCGTAGTGTGCGCAAGTATTAATGTACGCTGTTTGAGTAAAGTACACAAAGCAACTAACCATATGCTTTTTCCCCATCGTGGAGGAGCCTGAATCATACCATATTCAGCAGCTATCCAGTCTTTTAATACTCTGCGCTGTTCTTTTCGCAAATCTTTGTATCCTAATTTTTCTTCTTCTGATTTTAAAGGATCTCCTAAAAATTTTAACTTGTATTTTTCTGGAAAAGGGATAACGTCTCGCTGATCATCTATATCATCTTCGTCCCAAATTTCGTGTATTTTTTGAATATTACCTCGGGAAAAAGAGTAATGTCTTCCGATGGATTCAAATGTTTCTATTAGAACATTTTCCTCAGTTTGTTTATCATAAACTACATATCTAAATTCTTGTAATTGGTCAGAATCTGTTTCCTTTTTTAATACAAATAATCTGTTTTTTAATATGTGCATGTGCTAGTTCCTCTTGGCTACAGTTTACCTATTTTTTGAGAAAAAGAAACAAAAATTTTTAGATTTTATCACTTTACTTTTTGGGGGCAGAGTGATATATTTCATTCCTCTATTTCTATCTTTAAAGGAGAAGTGCTGCAACATGCGAAGAATAGTAAGAGCTATAAAATGTGACAAAACAAAATGCCCTGTTTATATGTCTTGTTCTGGGGAAGTAGCGCCTGTTGGTACCCAAGTTATTGTTTCTGATGACTGGGATTCTAATAAGCCTTTACGAATTTTATTTGTGGGAGAGTATCCTAAGACAACATCTGTTGCTAATAGAACACCTTTCACAGGAGAGACAGGTAAGAAACTAAGAAGTGTTGTTCGTAACATTTTTGGCTCAGAAGAAGATATAGGTTACACATATTTAGTTCACTGCGAAACAAAAGATAATAAAAATAATAAAAAAGAAACTTCCGATGTTGTAGCGCGAAAAGCCGCAGGCTTTTGTGCTTCTAAACTTATCGCGGATATAAAAAGATATAAACCTACTTTAGTTGTAGGATTAGGAACAATATGCGCCTCGTACTTTTTTAAGACAAATTATATTGGGGACAACAGGGGTTCTATTAGAGATATAGGAATAGGAGCGCCTGTCATGGTATCGTGGGGACCTTCTACGTTTGGAAAGGGTACTGCGTTGTTCGATGCTTTTACAGAAGATCTTGCAAAGGCTAAGCTGTTTATAACAAATAAATTGGGTAAGGATTACTCACAAAAAACACCTTATGAAATGTTGACCACTATTCCGGAGATTAAAGATTACGTAGACTATCAATTATATGATTGTAATAAAACATATTTGTCCTATGACGTTGAAACACATAATACCAATAAAAAATATGATAATGGCTATCTTACTATGCAGTTTGCAAACGATACATCTAAGTCTACGGTAATTCCTTTGGGCCATAGAGAAAGTCCTTTTTCTCCTTCTGAGTTAGTAATTATACATGAAGAGCTTAAACGTTTATTTGTTACTAAAAACCCGTCCTTTAAATATTGGGTAGCTCACGGAGGCAAGTTTGAGCAGGCTATGTGCATTTCTATGCTCACAGGTAAAATGTTTTCTAACAGACCTGTTTTAGATACTATGGCTGGAGCTTTTCTTTTAAACGAGAATAGAGTAAACGTAAGGGACGGTGGAGGTTATGGGCTAGAGATTTTGACTAAGCAGTTTTTAGATTTTGACTATGGCGGCGCTAAAAAATTAAGAGCAGATTTGAATAATCAGCCATTGGATTTTGTTGCAGATTACGGCGGGTGGGATGCTACTAAAACACTGGCTTTGTTTTTAAAGCAAAGGTCTATGGCTAAAAAAGCCGATTTCCTAGAGGACTGGATGAAACTTTTAATATATTTGTATTCTCCTGCCTTTGGAAGTTTTGCTCATATGGAGTACAACGGTTTTTATACAAGTTTAGCTGCGGTTCGTTTACTTAAAAGTAAGGATAGTCCTATTTTAACAAGGATGCGAGAAATTGAAAAAGAGTTATATGCGCTACCTTCTGTTCAGAAAGTAGAGTCTTTATTGTCTAAAAATAAAGCTACTACAAAATCACTATTTGGAACAAGACGATTGTTCGATATGAATAAATCTGATTCCAAGATAATGTTGTTTAAAGATGTCTTGAATTTAAAATTAAAGAAGTCTGAAAAGAATAACTTCCAAGTAAATAAAAAGTTTTTTGAAATGTACCCTCACGTTCCAGAAGTAATGCTTTTTACAGAGTATGCTGGTTTAAAGAAATTATCAACATCGTATTCCAATCAAATTTATGGCTACATTGATCCCGCTAAAGGCCACGCAGATTGTCGTTCTGACTCAAGGGTAAGACCTTCCTACTTCCTAACAGGAACTGTTACGGGAAGAGCCTCCTGTGCCTATCCTAATCTGCAGCAGATACCTAGAGCAGATAGCAAGGTAAAAGCTTTAATTAAAAATATGTTTAGAGCGGAACAGCCAGCGAATGTTGTTGCTGCTTGGGCTGAGGCAGAAAAAGAATTAGATAAAATAGAACCCTTGGTTGATAAGGCCGCTGAGGTTGCTAAGAAATTAAAAAATCCGGATTTAAAAAATAAAAGAAAGCTTCGGGCAGAAAAAGAATTAGCGGATATTAATGTAGAAATAGTTAAGGCTAAGGACGAGATAAGAGAAAGAACAAAGTGTAATTTATCTATAGATTCTGGTGTTCGCTGCTTGGTACAATTAGACTACATGGCTAATGAGGTACGTTGGTGGGCCATTTTCTCTCAAGATAAAAATTTGTCTTCAAAATTTGTAGACGGTAAAAAATTACGGGACAGTTACAGAAAAAATCCCTTACCCGAGCTAAAAGAACGTGCGGCCATTGAAGGTGATATTCATATTGCAATGGCGTCTGTTATGTTTGGTGTGCCTGTAGAACAGGTAACTAAAAGCCAAAGACAGCAAGTTAAAGCTATTACATTTGGTTGGATGTTTGGCCGTTCTACTTATTCTATTGCTAATGAACTTAAATCCAGTCAGTATAAACCCGAAGAGACAGGAGAAACAGAAGAGCAATACGTTGACCGTATTCAAGTACTTTGTGATAAATATTCATCCTTGTTTCCGCAGGCAGCTAAATGGCTACTTGCTATTGAAACAGTTGCTCAAGAAAAGGGGTATGCGCCTTCCTTGATTGGTAGAAGACGCCATCTTAAGTCTTCCTATTTGTTTGGGGACGACAAGATTTCTCACGGTGCTGACCGCCAAGCTAGAAACTCGCCCATTCAAAGTAATGCCTCTGATGCTGCAATTATTGCTATTTTTCTTTTACAGAAGTACATAAATAAACATAATAAAAACTGGCTTATACAGAATGCTGTACACGACTCCTGTGTTGTGGAAGTAGATGTAAAAGATGTAAAAGAATATTTAGAAGTTGCTGAAAAATGCTTTACTACTTCTGCTATGGCTTATATGACAAAGCATTGGGGTGTAAATTTCAGTTGTCCTTTAGAGGTAGAGTTTGAAGTTTCTCAGGCACCTACTCATGGGTGGGCTACAGTTAAAAAATGGGATTTTAGTGGCCCACTTTTAGATACTATAATTGAAGGCTGTCTAGATCCCACAAAAGCTCTTTCCAAGTAGTTATTCCTTCTAAAATAGAATTTAGTTATAAAATATATTATCTTTAAAGGGAGGTAGTAAGCATGACTTTTAAGAGTTATTATTCTCCCATAAATAGCGTACATGATGGTGTAGATGTACTGCAAAATAATGCACATAAAGTTGCTAAAGAGCAGCTGGTTCCTAGGCTTGTTAAAAAGTCAAGGGCGGCTGTGCGCGTAGATCCTAAAGAATTTTATCTATATCAAAGAAAATTAGGAGGTAGACGTTGCTCTTGCTGGATTGGCGGAGAACAGGATCCCGATGGTTACTGCCCTGTTTGCTATGGGGTTGGTTTTGTTGGAGGTTTTGATAAATGGGGTACTTGTTCTGAATCTATAGATTGGACACTTCCTCGCTTAAAGCTTGTGGGTGTAGTCCCGTCTTTTGTTTTAGGTAGGGACGAAAGACCTGTAATGTTTATGCTTGATACTAATGTTCAATATGGGTATGTAGAAGCATCCTTTAGAGTAAGGCCAAATGTATTGCAGTTAGATTTATTGCAAGTTAATGTTGCTGGTTTGTCCAGAAATAATAGTGTAGAAGTTTACATAAAATCTAGTAGTGATAGATCGTGGGTATTTTTAGATGTACAAACATTAGCAGATAGGCTATACTTAAAAGATGCTTTAAGTATTAAAATTGTATTAAAAAGAACATCGGTAGACCATGATTCCCCTATTTTTTCAAATTTGTTTTTTCGTTATTTTTTAAGAAACGATGTTAAAGTTCTAGCGGATATCCCTAGAAGAAATGAAAGTATTGCTTTTTCGGAGCAAGGTCTTGGTGATGCTTTTAATACTATAAATATGTTTTTAGATGACTCTGTTAAGAGTGTTTGTGTTTATGATTTTTTTAGTAGGATAGACGATGGTACCAGATGGAAAGTTATAGATTCTTCGCCTAATAAACCCCTTGGTATATTGACGAGTCACGATTTAACTTGTAGACTTGTTCAATTTTATGAACCTTACGCT
>Ga0180007_10003078_pt1 | contig 18961 bp, 30 predicted proteins | sample MM_PC_MetaG_FD_121122 | JGI IMG/M metagenome (GOLD analysis project Ga0180007, IMG submission 121122) | Groundwater microbial communities from the Aspo Hard Rock Laboratory (HRL) deep subsurface site, Sweden - MM_PC_MetaG | ecosystem: Environmental > Aquatic > Deep subsurface > Groundwater... | reverse complement strand
CTCGCATTTTGCAGCAACAGGCAATTGTCAATAGCAATCAACATCTTTAAAATATGTTCTTCCTAAATCACTAATTAGATTTCCGCTATAATCCACATAATATAATAATACATCAACGTATTCTATCATTTTCTATGCTCTTCGTCTATAACTTCAATTATTTCACTACAACAAGACTTACATATAAAAAGATATGTTCTTGACTGATTAGTGACATATGGCAACTTAGCGACATACCTGACATATCTATCACAAAAACTGCATTCAAGTATCATCATAAAATCATCTTCACCTTCTCTTTTACCATTGTCAAAAACTTCTATTTCATTCATAAATTACTCCACAAATCTAAATATTTATTCATTATTATTTGTTGTCCATAATTTTTAAAAAAAAGTTTACTAACAAAAACATTTCCTCTACTATTTCTCCAACTATCATATTCATTGCTCAAAAACCATTGCATTATATCCACCATCTCTCTAACAAAACCTGATCGAAAAGTGGTATTATATGGAGTATGTTTGAAATACACGCATTCAGAAATACCGCCAACTCTCGATGCCATGATATCCTTTCCATATAACATTGCAATCAACATGACATTTGGAAAATCTTCATCTCTTATGCTTGGTATAACCAACACATCACAAGCATTAATCAAACTATATACATCTTTGTAGTTTATTATTTTCACATATGAACTCGAATCACTTGCTTTTTTCTCTAAATATTCTTTTTCTTTTCCTTCGCCACTGATAATCAATACTCTGCTTTTATCGCTACGCACAAAATTAAATGCATTAATAGCATATTCAAAACCTTTTCTTTCTACGAGATCACCAACACACAAGAAAAACATATCTGAATTTCTGACACCAATATCTGATCTAACAATACTTGCAGGAATAACTTCTTTTGGAATAATAGTATTCGAAATAATTTCCCAATTCTTAAAAGACAAATTCTCTGATTTCCATAAAAACTGACTATTTTTTCTTAAACAGTTTGATGCACTGATGAAAGTAGTATTATCTCTAATTGAATTGGTGATATGTCTTATCCACCATGGATTTCTCGTAGTTGAATTTACCATGTATGTACAAGGTATTTTCAACTTCTTTGCTACAACAGCCATGCTATTACAAGAAGTAGCACCAGGATACCCTCCGTTGTTGACATGGACTATATTTGGACCAATAGTCTTTAATAGTCTCATTAACTTTGTGGTTTCAACACGCTGTAAGGCATATCCCAGTGCCATAAATAGTTTTGAATATTTATTTACAAGTCTATATATTTTAGTTATAGGTAATTCGATTAGATAGAATTTCTTTTCGATTTGTTTAATACTATACTTTCTTACATCTATCCATTTTAACATACCATCAACATACTCTTTGGTATATCTGAAACTAAAAGTTACATCGAAATTATCGTTTATAGTTGAATCTTGCAAAAATATACCGACCATATTCTCACATCCAGCCCAATATGAATTATCACTATGAATATGTAGTTTTCTCTTAAACATCGCTTCTCCAATCTGTACAAATAAATTTCAAGTCCTCAGACTTACTCATTATATCGGATAACGCTTTAAAATATTCTATACTCAATTCCCTTTATACAAAGAATCTCTAAAATGCTTCATTGTATTCTTTAGATCATTCATCTTCGTTTCGTACCTCCTTTCCATCGACAATACCAATTTTAAATTCTCTTTCTATTTTCATCAATCTCCTGCAAAATTTACACCTGTATATTTCAGACAAATTATATCCAAATCCTTTGCAAGGAGCTATATTTCTACAAAAAACTTCGTTCTCAATATACATATATCTGCATCCGCAATTTGTACATTGTATTTCAATATTATCATACATTTTTAAACCAACTTTCTATCTCGCCTATTAAATTAAATTGAATATCATAATAAAGACTAAACAACTCTGGTTTTTTTGACTCATTAATAGGGTCTTGCAATACTATTTTTGTAGCACACAATGCCTTATAATCATGGAACTGCATTATGAACTTTTGAAAATCTCTTCTGCAACTATCACATAGATGGGCAGGAATGCTATCACATAACGTGACCTGCCAAGAATATTCAGAGTTACACCTTTCACAAGAAAGATTAGTGAGATAATTGCTACAGACAGGAATAAATTCCTTCATCTTATATAGTCTTTATTATGATAGTTTGAAGATATATCCAAACCTTCCCAAAAACTTAAATTCTCTTTATACCAATTTATTGTTTCTCTAAGACCAATATAAAACGTAGTCTTTAAATATGAGTCTATACCGTCGTACAACTCCTCATGTATTTTTGTACTATCGATCAAATACATCAAATCATTGCCAGGACGATTTTGCACTTTCTCAATAAAGTTTAAATCTTTAATATCAACATCTCCACAAATTGAAAGTATTATTCTCCTAATCACATCGATATTCTTCAATATGAAACCACTACCTATATTATAGATCTCACCAACTCTTGAAAAATTCAAAACCTTTAAAATCGCATCACAACAATCTTTAACATATATCCATTCTCGTATTTCTCTACCTTCGCCATGCAAAATAATCTTTTCATTCTGCAATAATCTCGTAATTGCCATAGGAATAAGTTTTTCTGGATATTGTCTTGGACCGTAATTATTACACGGTCTTACTATTATAACTGGAAAACTATAGGTTTTATAATATGACATCAAGAGAAGGTCTGCACACGCCTTGCTCGCAGAGTATGGTGAGGTAGGATCTAAATAAGTATTTTCACAGAAAGGAGAATAAAAAGAATTTGGCAACAAAGAACCGTACACTTCGTCGGTAGATATATGAATAAATCTCTCAATATCTTGTCTTATACAGCATTGAACAAGATTGAAAACACCCATTATATCGGTTTCTAAAAACTCCCTTGGATTATGAATGCTTCTGTCAACATGTGTCTGTGCGGCGAAGTTAACTACTACATCAATTTTGTTCTCATTAATTATCTTTTCAATTATAAAATCGGCGATATCCTCTTGATAGAATTTCAAACCATTTTTTAATGACGCCTCGATATTTTTCATATTACCTGCATATGTCAATTTATCAACACATACAATATTGCAATTAGTATTTTTAAACAACAAATCAATAAAATGACTTCCAATAAAACCAGCGCCGCCTGTCACCAATATATTTTTCATAAATAACCTACTGGTAAAATAGTCTTTAAATTACTTACTTTTATTTTTCCGGCTTTGAATCTCTTGTCTTATTTCCTTACACCTCTTGGCTACATCTTGCAAAGTAGCTCTTATTCTTTTGCCAGCAGACGCATTGCCTTTATCATCAAATTTCTCTGCATCTTCCATAGAACCTTCAAGTTTTGCAACAAGCTCATTAATACCATCGGTTGTCTTTTTCATATTCTCAATCCTTTCTCCTTAACGAGTTTTTTCAATTGTTGATATTCATGTCTTCTTGTTTTTTTATGATTAACTATTTTACCAGTAGGCATTAATCTCATATAAACACGCTCTTCTCTTTGAGAAAAATCACCATAAACCATTTTTCTTATTTTCTTTGCTTTTTTATTTCTCATTATTATTTACCTTTTGAGAAAACCTTGCCTTGCCCTGCCGCGCCATGCCTCGCCATGCCATGCCGAGCCATGTTCACTACTTTTATTATAACATATTTTTCACTTTTTATTATTTTTTTATTCATCTCTCATTTTAAAAATCAAAACATCTGCTTCATAAATAGTCCCTCTCTTAGGTCTGACGTCAACAATTATGTCTTGACTCTGCAACAAAACCTTCAATGCTCGCTCAACATCAAGTCTATTCTTTGCTTTGACTTCATAAATCTTTTTCTCATAAATTTCCACAGGATTGGAAAACTCGCTCTTCTTAACCGTAGTTTTTTCTATTATTCTCTCTTCTCTATGCAAGATAGATTGATATTCATCACCACCATCTTTTATGCTCCTCTCCTTAATGCTCCTCTTTCTTACTGCCATAAAAACCACCTCCTATATCATGATTTATTAATAAATTCATCTTCAAGGGATAATAAAAAATAAATCCTTCGCTGAATTCCAAACCATCTGCTCTGCCAGTCTCTCCTTCAAAACTACGCACTCTTTTAATTATCATATCTTCATTATAACCTTGTGATTCAAAACAAGCCAAAGCTTCTATCTTATTCTGAATAACTTCTCCTATATCAATCAAAATATCATATGGCTGTGGCAATACTCCTATTCTTGCATTTTCCGGTCTGAATTGAACGCCAAAGAAATAAACCATATCAACCCAGTGTCTTTCACCAGGCAGTTTCATTGCTGCCTTTAATGCTCTACAAACTGCTTTACCACATTCTGCATGATCCCAATGAGCATACTCGTTGGGATGATGAGTAATAACTATATTAGGTTTCACAAATCTTATCACATCAACTATTCTCTCAACAACCTCTTCGGAAAAAATAAATGGCTCGTCCTTAAATCCAAATACCATACTATCATTGCAACCAAGAATGCGTGCTGCACTATCAAATTCTTTTCTCTTCACAAAACAAATATTTTCTGTATCCACAACAGATATAGAATGAGATCTTGTTCCATCAGTTAGAGAACATACATAAACCTCATCTCTATTCATTGTATGAAGTTTAATAGTTCCTCCTGCGAGATCAAAAGAATCTGCCGGATGAGCACCCATTACAAGAATTTTCATACCTTATCTCCTTGTTCTGAAAATATTCTCATAAATTCTTCTCTGAACATTACATCGATATGACGCACAAGAGCGTCATCATTTTCCCCAATACTAAAAAGATTTAGTGTATTTATAATAAGTGCAATCTTCAACAAAAATTTCCAGTCTCTTTCTATTATTGCTCTAAGAACAATATTCAACTGCCTACTAATATTTTTAAAATTATTCTCTCCAATATCTTGTATTGGGACCTTTTTTAATTCGTTCTGTATATCATTATATAGAACTAACAATTCCCTTTTTTGTTCCTCTGACATTGATTTTTCTCCTTTTTATTTTCTTTGCAAATTCAATCATAGCTTGTTGTTCATCTGGATTATCTTGCCAATAATACAACCATTCTTTAGTTCCGGGCAATAATTCTTCAAACTCATAATTTCTCTTGAGTTTCTTCATATATCAACAATTTTCTAATCTTTGTTTCCATTCAATGAGTTTTTCATCACTACTACCACTACAATTCCATGTTATTCTTCTTCCTTGTTCATCAAGATTCATCAACCACTCATCGAAAGAATTGTTATTATTAACCATGCTGCAAAAAGATTTTTCTGATTTACAAAGATTGTTAAATAGTGAAGTACCAGGATATGGCGTCATATAGAATACCACGCTTGGTTTAATTTTCATTTTACTACAGAAATGAATACTCTCTTGAACAGTCTTCTCTGTCTCTCCTGGAGTACCAACTATAAAAGAATAGTCGTGATATCCAAAATACTCGTGATTTAATCTTATCGCTTTTCTATACATATCAAGAGTCACTTTTTTATTCATGACTCTAAGCATTCTCTCACTACCAGATTCAAGTCCATAGCATATTCCAATACAATTTGATTTAACCATCTCTTTTACAAGCTCTTCGTTCACTACGTTTGCTCTTCCGGCGCAAGACCAATACACCTTTCTTAGATCGCTATTTAAGATTTTTTTTCTACAAAATTCTTTTACCCAATCAACATTGAAAACAAATGTATCGTCAACAAAATGAAAGTATTTGATACTATAATCTTCCACTAACTCTTGCATTTCAGACAAAATATCCTCTACTGTTCTAACTCTATATCCTTCTCCCATGTAATTATGGTAGCAATATATACAATTATGGACGAGTATATCATTTGCAAAAAACCAATCATAACCAGGAACTTCCATGCAATATACATCTTCTCTAAAACTTAACTTCTCAACGTAAGCAACCTTATGATTCTTAGCTTGTACTTTCTTTTGTTTTCTTATTTTCCAAGCATCTCGCATATGTTTTTTATGTTCATCTGTAAATTTTCTTCCTTTATGACTCTCGCTTATTTTTTTTCTCCATTCATGATCTATAACTCTACCCTTCAATTTATTCGATATTTTAATTTTTACTTCATCTGTTCTTGTTTCTCCTTTATTAGGACCGTCTTTTCCAAACATAGGATTTTTATTACCTAATTTTGTTATACTCAATTTGCGCCTGTGTTCTTCAGTACATTTTCTTCCCAAAAATGTCTTTCTTGTTCTATCAGACAACTCTTCCTTAGATAATTTATGTATAGGATTTTTATCCCCTATCCATTTTTCACTATGTCCCGGATGTTGTGCGATATGTTCTTTTGCATCACTACAAAGTATTAAATTATCAAAGGAGTTATTGATATGATCACCATCTATGTGATGAACACATTCATCCTTTTTTAATTTTCTACCAATAATTCTTTCCATCATTGTTCTTGCTTCTTTTAACTGTCCCGAATATCTACAAGCAACTACAGATTGACCAGGAATTAAATTCCTTGCCTCGACTTCCCATTCCTTTCTCGGTTGATATTGATTAGCATATTGCAAAGCCATAAATCTATGATCAGGAGTGCAATCAATATGAGAACCATCAGTAAAATGCACTCTTACCATCTCTGCATTTTCTCTTGTTTTAAATACCGCTTTAGCTTGAGCATAAACTACTTTTTTAGTTTTAGAATCTCTTGTCAATACTTTTGGGATTTTACCTACCAAGTCTTTTATTTTTTTAAATCCTTCTGTGGTATCAATAATAGCATCTCCTCTTAGACAATTATAAGGACACCCTCTTGTTGCTATTAAATTCATAGATGGCCATTCTGTATATTTAAAACTACTTATAATTTTTTTGCCATCATCCCACTTTCGCCAATTCTGCCATGCAATAGGATTTTCTACATATTTATCTGTCAAAAACAAACCATATTTTGGATGAAATATTGTACTAATATCTTTTATTGATCTTCTATTTTCTCCACAATACTCGTTCTTAAATCTATCTGTATAAATAACACCATCAATATTAAACATAGCATTACTATTGTTTTCAGATATAAAATCTGCTACCTCAACAATGGTATTTTCTCCTTCGCCAACAACAACAATATCTATATCTGTATTTCTCAATAGATGATATGGAATTGAAGAAGCAATTGTTCCACCACAAACTATCTTCGCACCAGGAAAAACATATCTACAAATCTTTGCGATTCTTTTTATCTCTTTATATTGTGTGATAATGCCTGTGATACCAATCAACATAAAATCATGTGAAAAACTCAATTCTTCGAGATAACTTCTGACATCCAAATGTCTTTCGATATTAAAATCTGCTATTGATATATCACATCCGCTATTATACAAGACGGATGCAATATAACCAAGACCAAGCGGGAAACAATTTGGTTCAGCCCATTCTCTAACTACAGGGTTTATTAACAACACATCTTTATTCACTGAACATTCTCCTGCTAATCTTTTCAATAAGTCTTTCTTTTCTGTATTTTGACAATGCCACTGCAATTTCAAAATCTTCTTTTGTATTTATATCAAAACCATTTATCTTATTCGTCTCATACGCTATTGTACCATCAATATATTGCTCTTTTTCATTTAATAGCTGTTGTACATCGACTATCCATATAGCGCCATTTGAAAGACAGAAATTCTTATCGCCATCAGACCTAACAAAATCAGATTTCCAAAAATAACCAGATTTATCAATGTACGGAAAAATAACACAATTTTGAATCCAACTAATAGTATTGGGATTAAAATCAATTTTTGTGACACTCATCACAGGACTTCTACTATTGTCCAAAAACATTTGATATGCTTCTTTAATATTTTTTACAGAACAAAAAGGAGAAGTGGGAAGTGTCATAATTAATGTAGTATATTCTACATCATCTACATCGTGCATTCTAAATATGGCATCAATACAAACTTCAAAAGCTCTTGCACTATCATTATTAACACGATCGCCTCTCACAATAGAAAAAATATGCACATCTTTGTTCTCATTCCTATATTTTTCTAAGTCTTGAAAATTATCAAACGAGACAACAATATCACAATCAAAATCTTTTCTAAGATTCTTTGATCTACTTACAGCAATATCAATAAGTGTCATACTATTAAAAATGCCGCCAATTTTTAAAAAGTTTTTTCTTTCCAGCCTCTTGCTCGTACTCTTAGCCGGTATTACTATTATGACATTTTCTTCTTTCATTTATTTTCCTTTCTATTTATTTGTCTTAATACATCAATGACTATTTCACAATGATCTTTATAATAAAAAGAGACAAGTCTATTTGATACTATTTTAAATCTCTCTTGTTCTTTCTTACCTTTGTCTTTCAAATCCCCATAATGAAATCCTGCAAAATATATTTTCATTACCTTGTCCACTCTGCATAACTTGTCTCTGTTTCCCACAATCTTACTTTTTCAAGTTTTATATTTTCTCTAAAATAAGGATAGAGAACTTCGCAAATTTTTAACAGTAAATTTTCAGCAGTAGGATTTTCCACAAAATTATTCAAGAAAGAATGATCGTATTTTCTAATAATTTTTTCTTCAACAACATATTTTAAATCAGAAAAATCTATAATCATGCCATATGAACTACTATTTTCATTTTGACACACAAGACCAGATATTACTATCTCTAATTTATATGTATGACCATGAAGATTATTACATTCTTCTGTGTGGTTTGGTAACATATGTGCAGCATGGAACGTAAATATCTTTCCTATTGCGAGCATTTTTTACTCCTTTCTAATAAATCCCTTATAAATTCTCTTTCAAACTGACCATCAACATTGTCTCTCGAAGAATACGAATTTAATAAACTCACGAGACTACAATTAACATGATGAAAAAATTTAAATAATGGATGTTCAGGTGCTATATAGTATGCACCCCAATCATCAAATTCATATGTTCTTTCAATTTCATTTGTTGTTATCAAAACCTCATGTATTTTTTCACCTGCTCTTTTACCGATTTCTTTTATGGTCTTTCCATTCGCTATTTCCTCAGCAAGCGTCATGACATAAGTTGATTTTAATATTGGAACAAATATCTCTCCGCCTTTCATAATCAAGAATGCATCCAATACAAAGTCTATTGCTTCATCAATTGTCCACCAGAATCTCGTCATTCTCTTATCTGTGATCAGTATTGTTCCTTCTTCAACTTGTTTTTTAAATACATCAACTACAGAACCTCTACTTCCAAAAACATTCCCATATCTGGTAACACTGAACTTTGTATTACCAAAAATATTTGCATTTACTAATAATTTCTCAGCAACTAACTTAGTAGCTCCATATAAATTATTAGGATCTACTGCTTTGTCGGTGCTTATAAACATCACTTTTTCAACATCATTTTCCACCGCACATTGTATTACATTTTGTGCGCCGAGAATATTTGTTTTCACTGCTTCAAAAGGATTGTATTCACATGCAGGAACCTGCTTCTGTGCAGCGGCATGAAATACATAATCAACATCTTTCATTGCCATCATCAATCGTTCTTTATCTCTTACATCGCCAATAAAATAGCGCATAATACTTTGATCGAATATCATGCACATTTCATACTGTTTAAATTCATCTCTTGAAAATACTATTATCTTTCTTGGTTTTTTACCAGGAAGAATATAACTTAATTCCAATAGTTTTTTAACCATTGCCTTTCCAAACGTACCTGTTCCTCCGGTTATCAGAATAGTTCTATTATAAAAATCATACATACTACAACAACCCTCCTATCAATACTCTTTTCACATCTTCGATATCGTCACTAAATAAAATATTATATCTTTCAACAACATCTTGTCTAACCCACTTCATATCAATAGTAGGCGTGACACAGAGGACTTTCTTTTTTGCTTTTATTGCATCCATCATTGGAGTAGAAGGAAAATCAATAAAAACTACATCACATTTTTTCAGCTCTCTATTCAGAGGTTTTGTACTATATCTTATTCTATTATCATACTCCAATTTATTCACAGACTTTATAAGTATAGGAATAGGATCATATAAATTTGAAGTCCTTGGACCGGCCTTCCAAATAATCTTCATCTTTGAAAGCAAAGATACAAAAACAATAAGCAATTGTTTTTGCCAACGATAATACCAACAACTATATGCAGAAGGCGGCATTGCTGCCCAATCATGTCTGTATATAACTGGTGCATAGAGTAGTGTTTTCAATTTTCTTTTCCTTAACTTTCTAAATAACATCGCACTTAAAATTTTCTTTTTCAATCACTTTTCTGAAAAAGTCAGCATCTTCTTTTTCACATATAAAATGATCGAAAAACTTAAGTCTTGTATAATAACTATGATAAGAATCATATGCATCCCAACCATGTCTTATATAAATGGTGGAAATACACTGAGAATTACAAGCAATCAATAGAGACACAAGCCTGGCACTATTTAATCTATTAAAGACAACACAATCAATTTTCTTTCTATTTTCGCCAATAAATCGTTTGTATTTCTCAATGTATCCAATAGTCTTAGGAATAATATCATTAACAAATCTACACATTCCATCTTCTAAAATATAACAAAGATATTCTCTATCAATGTCAAAATCATTAAAAAACTCGCGATCAATGAAAAAAGAATGTTCTGAAAACTCAATATCAAAATCAAGAAGTATATTAGTACTATACCCTAATAATCTCGCCGTTCTAATATGTTTTGAATTGAAATTTGCAAAAAATATTTTCTTTTTATTAAATTTCCATGTAGGAAACCAACAAAAAGACCTGAAACTATCATACACAAATCTCAATTCTTTATTATCTTTCCAATTCGCTACTTTCTTAATATTCTCTCCTTTTTCAACATCAATAAATTTTGTCATCTCGCACTTAAGATATTTTACAGTTCTTCTATAAAGACTATTGCCTACAAAATGTAATTCATCATCAATAATATCTCCTTTTTCTTTTCCAATAAATATTATATCATTTGGTTTTTCAACATCTAAAATCTCAGTCATTTGATCGTGTGCTATAATGACAGAAGATATAAATTTATCAAGCATAGAAAAATAATAATCCACAATTACTTGTCTTGTTCCATAAAAAATTCCGATTTTGTATTGTAATGTAATCAAAAAAGACTCAAACATTTCTCTATAAGAACTTTTCTCTGTCCATTTTAAATAATCCTCAGGAATTTTATATTGAATATTCAATTTATCAAGATCATACATCGCCTTTGGTGTCAACGCCACAATCTGATAATCAAGATACTTAAGAACCATCTTATCAAAATCTTCTACAAATAAAATATTCATATCTTACTCGCAACCACAATAGCATTTTTAGGAGAAATGACATTTTTATCCTCAAGCATTCTTGTCTTACCAACACACATACTCAATAAATACCAAGACCAAGACAAGTATTTTCCTATCTTTGAAACTATAAATTTAGGCGGCCTAATCTTAGTAACATCGCCTATACAACAAGGCATCAACACCAAATGACATGCTTTACTATTATTATAAATATTCACCACTTTTTCAGCGAGTCTTGAACGCGGATGAACAGATACTATTATTGAATTTTCTTCTATACTATTTACATCAATATCATAAATCGATTGTTGTCTATACCCAAATCTCTCAACACAATACCAATCTCTGCTTCTTTCTCTCAAGTCAATTGCCACTGCTTTTCTAACTGGTAATAAAAACACAGATATTAAGGATGTTAATGCATTGCCAGCGCAAAGATCATAAATTGTGAATACTCTTTTTGATTTTTCTTTTAGAACTATTTTTTTTAACTGTTTGACAATCGCCATTGCTTCGGTAATCTCTTTGTCTCTATTTTGTATCGATCCAGAGACTTCTAATATATCTTCACAACATTTTAATTGAAAGAAAGACAATAGATATTTATTTTTCATTCATATATCCTTTCTATTTATCAAAGAAAAAATACTACTATCATGATACGACCCATTCCTAAATACAGTGTCTATTATAACTCCATCGAGGACAAAGCCACATTTTCTAAACGAACACATAGACGATGTATTGAACGAATAAATTTCTGCATACAATCTATGAAGATTCATTGTCTCAAAAGCTATTCTTTTTAATTCATTAATACACCAAGTAGAGACGCCTTTTCTTCTTGCAGTTTTCTTTCCAATATAAATAGAAACTTCTGCACTTCTATTGATCCAATCAATATTGGTAAGTCCACATACTCCAATTGGTTCGCTATCATGATGTATTAATCTCATTAAATTCTTATTTGGATCTAAATTATCAAACCACCATTTATGTTCATTATACTCAAGTTCTCTCCATTGTCTTGTTCTTATCATTATCTCAGGATCGTTTCTCCAATATCTAAGCAATGACAAGTAAGCTCTTTCAATTGGTTTAAGACTCAATTTTTCTAATTGAATATCCATCAATCTGTCCTCCTCTTGACATGAATGCAAGAATACCATTCATTGCCACCTCAATTAGTCTCTCTTGTCTTTCTCTTTCAAAATACACGCCTGCTGCAAAAACAAAGGGTAATATCAAAGTTCTTATCAACACATTATCGCCAAAAAACACCTCTCCTATAATACAAGCAGAAAACATTACAATAGAAGTCAATTCGTTCAAAATAGATATTCTCCAGTGGATAGTATTTTATTCATATGATATATCACATATTCAAGATCTTCATCTGTCATACCAGGACCAAGAGGAAGCGAACAAGTAGTGTCTCCAATAAATTCAGCATTCGGAAACATACCTTTTCTAAAATTAAAACTTTTCTGATAGTAAGGATGTAAATGAATAGGTTTATAGTGTATTCCACAATGAATACCAACTTCATTCATTTTTCTAATGAATCTATCCCTATTATTTAGTCGAATGGTAAATAAATGACAGGCGTGATTATCATTTATCTCAGGAATAAAACCGTTGAAAACCCTACTATTTGATAGAAAAGAAATATATTGACTTGCAATATATCTTCTTCTCCAATAATTATTTTCTATATTCCTTAATTGATGTAATGCTATCACAGCTTCTAAATCTGTACAATTAGCCTTATATCCTAACATCTCTATGGAATATTGTCCTGGATTATTAACCCTATCATAACTACTTGAATCAATACCGTGTATTCTCATTTTTCTTAATAGTTCATCATAATCTCCAGAATCAGTTATTATCATACCCATTTCCGGAGCAGCGACGTTTTTGATTGGATTAAATGAAAAACAACCAAAATCTCCAAAAGTACCAGAATATTTATTATTAAATAATTTCGTCTCTATCGCATGAGCACAATCTTCTATCACATAATATTTAGCAAGAATTCTCTTATTATGAACATCGTATGGATAACCAGCAAAATGAACAAATATTATCCCATCGAAATAATCAACATTCTCGCTGTTAAAATCTTTCAAAGTCATATTTTGAGTTCTCAAATCAACATCTACAAAACATGGTTTTGCTCCTGCAAGAATAATAGCATTAACTGTAGAACAAAAAGTTAGTGGGGTAGTTAATACTCTATCATCTTTCTCACAAACTAATTTCATACATAAGAACAAAGCCATAGAGCATGAATTCACCGCTATTGCATATCTACTACCCTTGTATTTAGCAAATTCATACTCCAATTGTTCTGTAATCGGACCCATGGTCCACCAACCAGACTCTAATACCTTTCTGACATCTTCATAAGTCTCTTCATCAAGTAGTTGCTTAGAAAGAGGTATTATTTTATTCGCTTTCATCTTCATTGAAAAACTTCCTTTTCTTTTTGTCTTTCATTCTTGAAGCGTATTTCAAATTTCTGATTGCAACATCATAATATGATTTTTTCAATTCAATACCAATAAATTTTCTATTCATTCTTATTGCTTCATAACCTTCACTACCTATGCCTGCAAAAGGAGAGAGAACCACATCCCCTTTATTTGTCCACAACTCAAGACATCTTGCTATAACATCTAATTGTAGCGGACAAATATGTCTCTCATCGTTTTTTTCTTTCGCTCTTCTAAAATTTAAAGTATTACCTTGTCTTATATCGAACCACACAGGGGATGCATATCTCTGCCAAACATGATGACTATATTTATTCTTTGCTGGATCATCATGTTTTTTCACTTGTGGTTCCCTTCTCTCTCCAATATAGTATTCAAATCCCCTACCGTGACTTATTGGTTCTGGATTGTCCCCTGGTTTCCTCATAGTTTCTATAAAATCAGGAATGCCCATATTACATCTCGAGGAATCTTTTGAAATCTGTTTATGTGCTAAACTCAACATCTTAGTTCTTGTGGCAGCAACAAGAGGATCTTTCCAGATACAAACCTCAGAATGATATATAAAACCAACATCTTGAAACATACGAATAATATTGCTTCTAAAATCTTTTATACCAATGTAACCATCTCTTTCTTTCATCGCAGGAATATTAGCACAATGAATACTAACTAATCTCCCAGGCATTATTACTCTGTACATATCATCGACAAAGAATTTAAAATGATCATAGAATTCCTCATCTTTTGAATTTCCCATATCTCTAATTGTATTTGAATACACAAATAGAGATGCAAAAGGTGGAGAAAATATTGAATAATGTATTGAATCATCAGGTATTCCCTTCAATAACTCAATACAATCTCCATGATACATTGAAAAATTATCTGTAATCTCTTGATCTATAACTTTTATTTTCTGTCTGCTTTTCCCAACTTGAGCACTATATAATTTAGACTGTGCTTCTTTGAGTCTTTGTGAATAAAAATCTATTTCTTCAATAATCTTTTTCATATCAACCAATCAGGTAATTTCATATCAACATTGGGATTATAGTCAACAAATTCTCTTTTTGTCTCTTGTAATTGTTTTTTGACAAGATCCTTCATATTGTTGACCATTGCTTCTGTCATTTCTCTTGCCTGTTTGTCTTTTCTTTTTATATTATCGAGAACACTACCTTCCCTTTCCTCTATGAATATATGAACTTCAACGTTTTTCTCTTGACCAAATCTCCATATTCTTCTTATTGCCTGATAGAATTGCTCCCAACTATCAGACAATCCTACAAATGCTGCTTTGCTACATATCTGCCAGTTCATACCAAAACCAGCAATCTTCGGTTTTGTGACTATTCTCTTTATATCGCCATTTGCAAAACCTAACATTCTACTTGCTTTTTGTTCGTCTGTATGTCTGCCAGCAACTTGTACTATATCATCTATCTTTTTTTCAAGAGTATCGCCTTCTTCATTCAAATTACACCAGACTACCCACATATCATCTGTAGAGTTAATTAGATCGGCAGCAACACTACATCTCTTTTCTATAGTCTCTTTTCTCACTTTTCGTCTTTCGTTCAAATCACTTGCTTGTTGAACAAAAAAACCTCTTTTTGGTTTTGCATCAGATTTGATTATATGTTCATAGTAGTTTATTTCTGGCAATATGAACTTTCCATCCTCATAACCAATATCAGAAGGTTTGTTCAACATGACGGCCCATGTTGACATCCACTTCCAAAATACATTGTCTTTTACATGTCCTTTCAGTCTCCATTTTCCTGTATCTCCACTATCATTGACAAAAAACATTGCTAACATTTCGCTTCTTGTCATCACATCTAAGAATTCTGAATGATTACCAAGCTCCATATAGTCATTTGGAGACGGAGTAGCAGTACAGGCAAGACGATAAGGGATGTATTTTGAAAAGTCTATTATTTCGTTTCTTCTTGTTCCAGAGAAATTTTTGAGGATGGACGATTCATCAAGGACAATACCGGAAAATACAGGCGGATCGAATTTATGTAGTTTCTCATAGTTTGTAATATTAATTCCACTTACAACATCAGAACTACTTTGACATACATTTACTTCGATACCAAATTTTTCTCCTTCTCTCCTTGTTTGTTCTGATACTGCCAATGGCGCCAATATTAAAACCGAAGAATCTTTTATTCTACTACAAATCTGATTAGCCCATTCAAGCTGCATCGGAGTTTTTCCCAAACCACAGTCTGCAAAAATAGCAGAGCGACCTTTGAAAAGAGACCATCTATCTATTACTTTCTGCCAATCAAAAAGCATCTTATTAAGTGAAGATAATTTTACATCAAAGCCGGAAGATTCACTTCCCCTACTGATATATTTATTCTCAAGAAATTGTTGATATGCACTATTCATCTATATAAACACCTTGTTCTTTTCTCCAATTCATTTCATCTTGAACTGCTTCAAACTCATCTTTTTCTTCAAACCAATCTTCTCTCAACAGATAACTAAGATATGAATTGGGAATAGACCCAATCTTGTTGTCTCTGTGTTTTCCAAAAGACATAACTATACCTGAATAAGCACCACTGCCTTTCATAACGCATGATCTCCAAACTTAATCTCTTTTATTCGATCATTTTCAAGAACAAATAATATACTTCCAACATACTCGACATCTACAAGTAGTATTGCAGATCTCACCATAAGACCTTCTTTAGTAGTTATTCTCGCAAACCATTTTCTAATATATTCAACATCATCGCTTCCAAAATCTCTCAAATCTCCCCATATACAAACTGTGAACGCGGCAAGTAACGATTTTGGATTTTCTACAATATTATATTGAATACTACCTTCGCTTCCATATGGGAGATCACCATCATAAGCATATTGATAGTCTTTATATCCAAATGTAGTCCCGAGTAATTTCTTTACATCTTCTTCTGTTTTTACAAACTCCATTGCATCATCGATTCTGTAAGCATCATATCTAATACATCCACTGACATGAGTCCATTGCGACATTTTCTTTCTCATTTTCATTTGTTAATTATTATGTCCTTCTACTATTTTCATTATAACATACTTTTTAACTTTTCTAAAAAAACTACAGATCATCAATTTTAGAAATTCCATTCACTTGTGACACATCAAATATCTTATCTGCACTACTTATTATTTTCGGCAAATGAGAAATCATCACAATCTGAATACCAAGTTTTTTGCTGATAGTTTTCAACATATCTGCACACTGCTCTTGAAAACTGACACTGACAAACCTGAATGGTTCATCAAGGATTATCATTGGTCTTGTTTTTTTTAGACTCCAGAATGCACATCTCAGAGCAAAAGAAGCAACATCAAGCGGACCTCCTCCACTACTCAACACAGGGTCCATTCTCTCTTTGTCTTTAACAAAAAATATATCACATTCGGTCTTCCCTCTTCTCTCAACAAATTCAATTTCAAAATCGTATGGATCTGGGAACACAGCGAATAATGCCATACTAACTATATTTGAGATGTGATATTCAAGATCTTTCTGAACTTCTTTAGCAACAAACTGAACTATTCTTTGTGCCTTAAGAGAATCATTATATTTTTTAGACAATCTTTTTTTCTCATTTGTTGCATGTCCTAATTGTCTTTTCTTTTCATCTCTTGTAGCAACAAGTGAATTTATTCTTTTTTCTATATCAATAAAAATTCTATCATTTGTTGTCACATTCGCATGCTTACCATATATTTGAGAAGTAGTCCAATTATTATCAGAATTCATAATATTTCTCCAACTTCTCAAACTCGTTCTCTACTGTTTTGTTTCTCCTGTTTATTTGTTGATCTATGGCAAGAATTCTTTTTTCTGCCTTCTCGATACTGTCAAGATTGAACCTTGTATTTAAATCCTTCATCAATTGGTTTTTCTCACCAATCTTTTGTTCTCTGAGTTTTTTTGCCTCTTCAACCTCTCCTACTATCGCCTTTACTTTTCTTATTTTCTTGTCTATATCTTCCATAGTTTATCTCTCCATTGCTTCTTGAATAACATCCCTTACGCCTTGTTCTTGTTTGTTAGAATATTGAATAAGTCTATCAACAAAATTAACCTTAATACTTTTTTCATCACTACTATTCAAACCTTCAACAAACAAGTCTAATTCTTTACTTCTTTTTTCTTCTTTATCATGTTGTTTTATATCAAATACATTTTCAGATGGTTCAATATCAAGAAAAATCTTATCAAAAACATACACTATTTCTCTATCTTGTCTTTCTATATTCACCAAATATACACAAGGCTTGTGATCGATTTGAGATATGCTTGAACGCATAAGACTACCGCAATTTATCAGCGCCTTGTTCTCGTGTTGAACAAAAAAACTGTTATGATTATCACCACTGACTATGATATCAAAATCATATCTTTTCAAAAGGGACTTCGCTTTTATATAATCTGTTTGACCTTCCCATAGCTTCTCTTCAATTATCATCTTATGAATCAATAATATGTGAATAGCATATGCAGAATCACCATTTTTTGTTCTTACTATATCGGGGATATCTTGTCCCCAATGACAAGTATAGAGAAACATCGGAACGCCAACTCTATCAGTAAAATCTTGATCCACAATATCAACTACTTCACTTGCCTTCATAATTGCAAGAGGAGTGTTCTCTATTTTGCTTGAATGATATCTTAGATCGTGTTGACCAAACACGGAGTAAACAGGAATCTCATATTCTTTGAGGAGGTTAATATAGTATTGAATCACAAAATCAGGTGTATCTGCCGAATCGAAGAAATCGCCTGGCTGTAAGATAAAATCACAATTATTATCCTCTGCGATTTTTAATATCTGCCCTACCTTCTTCACTTGCGACTCAAAATAATCATCTGTTCTATATTTTGGTGACTTGTAGCGAAGATGCCAATCACCTGTTGCTAATAGCTTCACAATGCTCTCCTAAAATCGGACATATTCCAATCTCTGCAATCTCTTTTGACAATTCATCAATTGAATCTTGTAGTGATTCAATATCATTTTCAATATGATTTAAATT
>Ga0180007_10003077_pt1 | contig 18963 bp, 13 predicted proteins | sample MM_PC_MetaG_FD_121122 | JGI IMG/M metagenome (GOLD analysis project Ga0180007, IMG submission 121122) | Groundwater microbial communities from the Aspo Hard Rock Laboratory (HRL) deep subsurface site, Sweden - MM_PC_MetaG | ecosystem: Environmental > Aquatic > Deep subsurface > Groundwater... | reverse complement strand
TGTTCGGCCATACCAAAGGGGCCTTCACCGGCGCAATTGAAGATTACCAGGGGGTTTTTGACAGGTGCAGCGCCCACGGCGCCATCCTGCTGGATGAAATCGGAGAAATCCCCAACCATGTGCAGATCAAACTGCTGCGGGTCCTCCAGGAAAGGCACTTTTCACCGGTGGGCGCCCATACGATTCTAAGGTTTAACGGCCGGGTCATTGCCGCCACCAACCGCCCCAAACAAGATATCATGGGCGGGAAAATTTTCCGGGATGATTTTTATTACCGGCTATGTTCGGACATCATTGAGGTTCCGCCCCTGCGAACCCGAATCAAAGAGTCCCCCCGGGAACTGGATGATCTTTTGAATTTTACCATCCACCGCATGACCGGCACAGCCTCAAAAAAATTATCCCGCCAGGTAAAAAGAATTATTGACCGACGGCTGGGAAAGCATTATCAATGGCCAGGCAATGTCAGGGAACTGGAGCAATGTGTCAGAAGCGTTTTGCTGAGAAAAGATTACAAGGGGATCGAAACCAGAGCGGCGTTACCCGTATCCCTTTCCCAGCGCCTTCAAATGGGAATCGAATCAAAAACCATTGCAGTGCCTGACCTTGTGGCAGGATATTGTAACCTGCTGTATGATACCCTGGGAACCTATGAAAAAGTGGCCCGAAAAACAGGACTGGACAGGCGGACCATTAAAAAATATATACAGACCCAACAAGGACTCAATGACTGATGCTAAATTTCTTACCAGCCCCCCTCAAAGGTGTTTTATCATTTGGGCTCTATGCCCTGAATACCATTTGCCTGACCCTCCCCCTGATTTTTTTATCCCTGTTTAAATTTATTCTGCCTTTTCCCCGGATCATTGTGATCCTGGACAAAATTCTGATCGCCATCGCCACCCTGTGGATCGCCATCAATTCTATGAATGCCGACCTGTTCTGCAATATTGACTGGGATGTTCGGGGGCTTGAACGATTAAACAAAAAAGAATGGTACCTGGTCATGTCCAATCACCAGTCCTGGGTGGACATCCTGGTTCTCCAGAAGATACTGAACCGCAAAATTCCCATGTTAAAATTTTTCCTGAAAAAAGAACTGATCTGGGTTCCCTTTCTGGGACTGGCCTGGTGGGCCCTGGATTTCCCGTTCATGAAGCGGTACTCGAAAAAAGAACTGGCCCAAAAACCCCATCTCAAGGGCAAAGACCTTGAAAGCACCAAAAAGGCCTGTGAACGATTTAAACACACCCCCATCTCCATTATGAACTTTGTGGAAGGCACCCGGTTCACACCCCAGAAAAAAAAGGCACAAAAGGCCCCCTTTAACCATCTGCTCAAACCCAAAGCCGGTGGTGTTGCCTTTGTCATTGGATCCATGGGCGATTGCCTCCATAAAATTATCGATGTCACCATCGTCTACCCGGGAAAGACGCCCAGTTTCTGGGAGTTTATATCCGGCAGGACCCGAAAAATAATCATCAATTTTGAAGTAATGGAAATGGGTCCGGCCTTACAGGGTGATTATTTTAATGATGTGGAATACAAGGCTTTTTTCTGTGACTGGCTGAACCGGCTCTGGATAGAAAAAGATGCGCGCATACAGGGGTTTAGGGACGGCAATCCCCTTGACAATGGGGCTTAACAATTTTTAATCTGCAGTTCGTAGACCTGCCTTCCTTCAGCGCCTTCTTTCCTGAAAAGGACCTCCATCACCCGTGAGCGGCGGATGAGCGTGTCCACGGTCATCTCACTGTGCTTGCCGACAATAACGGTTCCCGGTTGGATACTCCCCAGGGCCATTACGATGGCATTGCCCGGATTTTCTTTGGCCCATTGGAGGATATTGTTTTTTTCCTGGGCAAGATCATCACATTTTTGGGTCAGAAAACCAATTTCCTGGTCAATTTTCTCCACTGCTTCTTCGATGATTTCACTCTTTTCAAAGCAGCGATCCAGGTTTTTTTCAGCATTTCGGGCATTGCTCTTTGATTGTTCCAGGCGCTGCTTTAGTTCTTCCAAAATTTTTTGGTTTTCAGGATCAGCCATTTTTGCCTCTAATTCAGCCTGCTCAAGCTGGGATCGGTCCTGGACATGGGCAAGCTTGGTGATCTGCTTCTGGAGTTCCATGTTCTCTTCTTTCAGCTTGTCTCGCTTTGCCTGAAGAACCTGGAGATTTTCTTTAAGATTACGGGTATTGGCCTTATTTTTTTCAAGTTCCTTTTGGGTGAATCCGTCATGGCCGACCTTAATCGTGCAGGGAGTCGCCATTTCCGTACCAATATGCTGGGCGCTGACACCCATTTTGGCAACGATCTGGGAGGAGATCAGCTTGCCGTTCTCAATGACACAGGACCCTGAACTCTCAATCCGGGTGTCGACAATTTCCTTGCCCACATTGATATTTCCCATGCACACAATCTCGGATTTATGGATAAATTTGGCAAACACATTTCCCCTGGCATATATTTTTCCTTCATTAATACCGCCAAGCACCACCAGGTCACCGTCGGCCTCCACAATGCCGCCGTCCAGCTCGACACACTTCACGTCATTTCCCCGAACCTTAAATCCGGGTTTGATACAGCCCTTTATATTGACATTTCCGTTATAATCAATGTGCCCGGTTTCATAATCCACGTCTCCCCCGGTTATATATTCCTCATGGACAAAGATCACGCCGGACAGGGAATATTTGGGAAAGCCCTTAACTGCCGCCAGAACCTTAAGGCCGTCTTCTGACAGCTTGGCCCCTTTTCCAAACCGCAGGGGAATATCTTCGCCGGGAATCGTTTCCACCTCATCGCCGAAAATAGTCTGTCCCCATCTTGAGTCCAGCATGGGGGTTTTTTCCGCCAGGACCGTTCCCTCTTCCACATGGGGAATCTCCCCCCTTTCCTTGAAATCAATATTTCCTTTTCCGTCAAGCCCACCGGCTTTCAAGTAATCTGTATTGAAAAAAAACTCCAATTTTGCATTCTGGCCCTGGATGGGGCGGACTCCCTTGGCAACCCTGAAGGACTGGGTTTTAAAACCCGATGATCGGATAAATCCGTCTATCATCTCATCCACCACAATCCCGGACACGATATTTTTTTCAAACAAAGCCTCTTTTACCTCCATCACCAGCATATCCTGGTTAAAATGGTCGGTTTTTGTAAGAAAAGCGGCCATGAAATCCTTGGAAACCTGCAATTTGATTCCCCCGGCGATTATTTCAGGTTCAAGCAGCTCGCCTGCATCTTCTGCTGCAGGCGGTTCTGCCCCTGACGACTCTTTCCCCGGCATCTGATTTTCGGTCATTTTGTTTTCAGGCGCTTCTCCAGCAGGTGGCTGGGTGGCAGGAGCAGCCTTTTTCAAAGGCAGACGCACCCGGTTCTGCAGCTTCAGGATATAATCGCGCTGTTTGCCTGTCAGCAGTCCGGCGTCCACCAGCATATCCCCAACCAGCCGGGGTTTGCGTTTTCCCCTGATATCCTCTTCCTGTTCTTCTAAAGCAAGGTCCAGTACACTTTTATTGATAAACCCCTTGCTGATGGCAATGGCACCGAATTTATACTCTTTTTGGCGGATTTCAAGGGTTTTTGCTGCCCGGGCGAGTCTTTCCATATTTTTTGCAGAGACCAACTCCTGGGCAAGCAAATAGGCAATCAGGTCTTTTTCAAGGGCAACGGAATCCGTACATTGAATCAGCCCTGCTTCCAATTCTTCTTTTGTAATCAACTGGTTTTTTACGGCCAATAGCCCAATAAGGGGGCAGTTTATATGATTTCCACGCCCATTTGTCATATGATCTCCCGGAAAATTATCAAATAAAAACTGCCATCAGGCCGGCAAACAAAAATGAAGACTCAATCATAAATTCGTACTGCCGACGGGATAACAGGCTGTCTTTTTTATGCAATCGTATCAATAAAAGCATGAAAAGGGGAACAAAGGCAAGCAGGAATGCATTGTTGTTGAACAAATCTCCCCAATGGGCCACCAGGATGATACAAAAATCAAATACCAGAACATAGTGAATGAGACGTAAACTCAAGTGCTCCCCCAAAAGAATGGGAAGGGTCTCTTTTCCGGCTATCCGATCTCCCTGGATGGCCAGTACATCAAAAAAGGCGGTCCTGGCAAAAACCAGTCCCGTGGAATAAACAAAGGTGATCACTGCAATCAGGGGCCGGCCCGAGTTTACAATTGCCGGCAACAGACTGGTGACAATTCCCCAGGCAAAGACGATGAGGATGGTTTTAGACCCTGACACATCCTTGATCCGGGCAATCGTATTTTTCCCGAAAACAGGCGGGATACGCTTCAGGTTATAGGACAGGCCCAGGAGGGTCATGGCGCCAAGAATGCAAAAGGAAATCCATCCTGTGGTATAGGCAAGATAAATCCCGGCAGATCCGGAAACCAGGGCAAGAACCCGTAAAAAACCCTGGTGCGCTTTATAAAAAGCCGCCCGGGCCGGATGGTGATAGGTGTCTGATTTGATGGTAATAATATTGTTTAAAATCTGCATGGACAACACATAAAACATGGCAATGGCAGAATGGACAAGTATCTGGGGAAACCCCTGGATCCTGGCACAGGCATAGGTCAGCCCCCCTGCGCCTCCGGCCAGTAACAGATTTGTCTTGAGCAAAAAATCCCGGGTATCTGCCAGCAGTCCCAGGAGGGGATGCTGTTTTTGCAGGGTTTGTGTTATTTTTTCACAGGTATCATTGATAATCCAGTTGGGTGTGGAGGCGCCTGCCGTAATGGCAATGGACTTGGCCGAATACAAGGCCGTGTAATCAATCTCCCAGGCATTTTCAATATGCATGGCATGGGTTCCTGTTTCCAGGGCAATCTGGGCAAGACGTCTGGTATTGCCCGACTGTTTTCCGCCCACCACAACGACGGCCTCATTCTGCCGGGCCAGCTGCCGGACTTCGGACTGTCGTTTCTCAGTGGACCCGCAGATGGTGTCAAAAATCTGGTAATGGGGGGCATTCTTTTCACACCAGGCTTTAATCTGATCGTAGAACACGGTGTTCTGGGTGGTCTGGGCAACCACTACGGCATTTTCAAAAATCGGAAGGCTGCCCAGCTGTTCCATTGAAGTTGCGGTATACCCTTTTTGCCTGGCATACCCCAAAAGCCCCACCACTTCCGGATGGTTTTTGTCCCCGATAATGATGGTGGCATGACCTTTTCGGGCATATTTATTGATAATCACCTGGACCCGGACCACCCGGGGGCAGGTGGCATTCACAACAGTGAACCCCGCTTTTTTTAAGGCCTTCTCATCCTCGGGCGGAACCCCATGGGCCCGGATCAGAACAATGCCATTCCCCTTTTCCGGGATGGTGTCTATTCTGAAAATCTTTTTGGTTTCCAGCATTTCCAGGACCTGGGGATTATGGATAAGAGGCCCGTAGGTAAAGATGGGTTCTTCTGCCTGGTTGGATGCGTCCAGGACCATATCCACTGCCCGCCGGACACCCATGCAAAAACCCGCAGTCTTTGCAATGGTAATTTTCATGGGAAATGGCTCAATAGATCCACAAGGCGGTCAAATTCGGATTTGGATTGAAAATTGATTTCAATTCTGCCCTTGTCACCGCTTTTTTTAATCCTGACCGAACTTTTGATCCGTGTTGCAATCCGCGTGGATGCCTGCTCTAAAATCAGTTTTTCATCGGCCGTGATTTTTTGGGCCATCCGAATGGGTTCTTTTTTGGCCTGGTTGACCAATCGTTCGGTTTCCCTTACAGAAAGCCTTCTTTCCATCACCTGTTTGAAAAGGTAAAGCTGGTTTTCCTGGGTCCCGCCCCCCAGGAGTGCCCGGGCATGGCCCATGGAAATTTTTTCAGCAATAAGGCTTTCCTTTATTTCCTGGGGCAACCCCCTGAGGCGAAGGAGATTGGCAATGGTGGAACGGTTTTTCCCAATTTTTTCAGCTACCTTTTCCTGGGTGTATTTAAACTCGTCAATCAGTCTGAAATAGGCTTCAGCTTCTTCCAGAACATTGAGATTCTGACGCTGGATGTTCTCAATAATAGAGACTTCCAGGACCTGCTCATCGGTCAGGTTCTTTACCACCACCGGTACCCGGTCAAGTCCAGCAGCGGTTGCAGCCCTCAGGCGGCGTTCCCCTGCAATGAGTTCATACCCGTCGTCGTCCATGTGCCGGACCAGCAACGGCTGGAGCACACCCTGCTGGGCGATGGAATCCCTGAGGCGGTCCAGTTCTTCCTGGCTGAATACCAGCCGTGGCTGATACCGATTGGGCCTGATATCCCCAATGGGACAATAAAAGAAATCCGACCCGGTTTCCGGCGCCCCCAGGTCTGGAATCAGCGCGGATATCCCCCGGCCAAGACCGGTGTGTTTCTTTTTCTTTTTCATCATCGTTTTAGAAACTCCCTGGCAAAGGCAACATAACTTTTTGATCCCGGTGACTGCTTATCGTACAAAATAATCGGAAGGCCATAACTGGGCGCTTCCCCCAGCTTTACATTCCTGGGTATTTTTGTTTTAAACACCATGTCCTTAAAATAGTGTTTGGCATCCTCCACCACGTTCTGGGCCAGGTTGGTCCGTCGGTCAAACAGGGTCAATAGGATCCCCTTTATTTTCAGTCCCGGATTATAGGAAGACTTCACCCGTTTGATGGTGTCCAGCAGCTGCCCCAATCCTTCCAGTGCAAAAAACTCGCTCTGGAGGGTAATCAGCACAGAATCAGATGCCGTAAACGCATTCAGGGTCAGAAGACTTAAGGCCGGAGGACAATCAATGATAATAAAGTCAAACCGGTCGATTGCGGGTGCCAGAAGCTGTTTCAGCTTTGCCTCCCGCAGGGTTGCTGCCACCATCTCGATTTCAAACCCGATGAGGTCAATATTGGCCGGTACAATGAACAGCTTGGGCAGCATGGTGGGAAGGATGAGCTCGTCAATTTCGGCCTCACCAATCAACCCGTGGTACAAGGAGGCTTCCAGGGACGGCTTATCGATCCCCATGCCCGTGGTGGCATTTGCCTGGGAATCACAGTCGACCAGCAACACCTGTTTCCCCATTTTGGCAAGGACAGCCGCAAGATTGACCGCTGTCGTGGTCTTACCGACGCCCCCCTTCTGATTTGCAATACTGATAATCTGAGCCATAATTCTAATTTCCTTATCACACTTAAATCAATGAGGCAAACAGATACGACAAAGATCTGCCAACCCGGCCCGGCCGGACCTGGGAAGCACCAGTGACCAAAAAAAACCCGGTAAAGGCAGTGTTACACTTTTACCGGGCTTGGATTTATTTGTGTCAAATAAAACGCTTACATTTCAGATTCAGGATGGAACACATCCACATCCTTCAGGTCTTCCCCGAGATATGTCCGCTCATTGGGACCGAGAATACCAAGGGAAAGGTTAAGCAAGGTCCACAAATGGACGGTTTCCCATGCATGGTCATTGACCTCGGACATATCATGAACCTGGGCATGGCAATTGTGGCAAGGCGTAATGCAATAGGGCGCCTTGGTGGCCAGGATCTGATTGGCCTTGGTCTGGCCGTATGCCCGTCGCTGCTCAGTGAACCCGGACTGAAGGTATCCGCCGCCGCCGCCGCAGCAGAAGTTGTTGGAACGATTGGGGGTCATGTCTACAAAATTTTCCTCCCCGACCACGGCCTTGACCACATATCGCATGTCTTCAGCAACCGGATCACCAAGGGTCTTTCTGACCAGCTGGCAAGGATCCTGAAGGGTAAACTTTATCTTGCGCTCCTTGTTCCAGTCCGAAGAGGGTTTTAATTTGCCTTCCCTGATCCACTGGGCATACAATTGAATAATACTTTTGATCTCAAAGTTGTAAGGGATGTTGAATTTTTTCAGTCCTGCCAGGACTGCAAAGAGTTCGTGCCCTCACTCGGTGTTGAGCCACACCTTGCAGCCCAGGTCCTCCACCGCCTTTACTTTCGTCCGAACAATTTTTTCCCAGTTCTCATTGTCTGCCGAGAACAGGCAGTAGTTTTCCGCTGCCCATCCTTTGGTCCCATAGGTCCAGTCCGCACCGGCCAGGTGCATGATTTTCCACAAAGGGACCATTTCATCGGGCTCGGTAACCGGCTCCCTGGAATTCTGGTTCAAAAAATAATAGGCCCCTTTCCGGTTGACATCTGCTTTCATGTCGGCAAACTCGGGCTGGGCTTCCTGGTATTCTTCCAGAACATCTCCGATAACAAATTCAAAGTCTTCTTCCGTGGCACCCATGGCTGAACAGGTGTCGTTTCTCAGGGCCATGTCACAGGAACCGATGATGCCTTTGGGTTTGTCTTCCTTTGCCCAGGTAGCCCTTGCATTGAAAACAAGCTGGGGTATATTGATCTGCATGGGACATACATACATGCATCGGGTACACATGGAACACATCCATACCCAGTTTGAACTCAAGATTTCTTCATCCATACCCAAGGCTGCCATCCGAAGAAATTTCCTCGGGTCCATGCCGTCCAGGCCGGTTGCAGGACACCCGGATGCACATGCACCACAGGTCAGGCAAGCATTCAAGTTTCCGCCCTCGGGCAGAAGCTTCATTACCTTATCTTTAAAGACGCTTTTTCTGGCGCCTCCAATTTTAATAGCCGTATCTCCCATGCTATTTTTCCCCCTATCTGTCTATACATTTAAAGTAATTTTACTTTATTTTACAGTGCCCTATCTCTGGAGCAATGTATTTTGTCTCTTATTATTAAACTCATGTCAATAAAAAATTTTCCAACCGCCTAAATATTTGACATTTTGTATTCGTGAGCTACTATTCACTCGTTATGGAACTCCTCAGAAAAATAGAATCCCTTGCATCCAAAGCAATGGCAAAGGATCAATATACCATTCTTAGTGCCCTAAGATCAATAAAAAAGAAACCGCGGCTCCCGGGCAAACCCACTGAAAACAATACAAAAGAATACCAGCGCCTTTTAAGGCAGGCCCGAAATTCCGTCGCCCAAAGCGAGCGCAGGCGCCAATGTTGTCCTGCCGGCCTTAATTTTGATCCCAACCTGCCCATTATCGGCAAAAAAGAGGCGATCATTGATGCCATAAAGAAAAACAGCGTGGTTATCATTTCAGGGGCAACCGGGTCGGGAAAAACCACCCAGATTCCCAAATTCTGTCTGGAGGCAGGCAGGGGCATTCAGGGCATGATCGGCTGCACCCAGCCCAGGCGCATTGCCGCCGTCAATGTGGCCAAACGCATTGCCTTTGAACTCAATGAATCTTTGGGCTTGTCTGTGGGATATAAAATCCGGTTTGATGATAAAACCCCGGAAAATGCCTATATCAAGCTGATGACCGACGGCATTCTTTTGGCGGAAACCCAGCAGGACCGCTTTTTAACCCTTTATGACACCCTCATCGTGGATGAGGCCCATGAAAGAAGTCTGAACATTGATTTTACCCTAGGAATTCTGCGGCAGCTGGTCCGTCAACGCAAGGACCTGAAACTGATCATCACCTCTGCCACCATTGACACACAAAAATTTTCAGAGGCCTTTGACAAGGCGCCCATCATTGAAGTTTCCGGCCGGATGTATCCGGTTGAAACCATTTACATGCCGATTCTTTCCGGGGAGGACAAGGAAAAATCCGACACCGAAGACCAGGGGTATGTGGAGGCGGCTGTTGAAGCGGCCAACCGCCTGCTCGCGCGCTCCCGAACAGGGGATATCCTTATCTTCATGCCCACAGAACAAGATATCGGTGAAACCCTTGAATTGATCCGGGGAAGAAACCATCCCGGTGTCATGGCCCTTCCCTTGTTTGCCAGGCTGTCTGCCAAGGAGCAGTCAAAGATATTTTCAACAGGGCCCGGCCGAAAAATCATTGTTTCCACCAATGTGGCAGAGACATCTCTCACCATTCCGGGCATCAAATATGTGGTGGATACCGGATTTGCACGTATCCCCAGCTATTCTCCCAGAACGAGGACCACGGCACTTCCGGTTCTCCCCATTTCCCAGAGTTCGGCCAACCAGCGCCAGGGCAGGTGCGGCAGGGTTGAAAACGGCGTCTGCATCCGCCTGTACGATGAAGAGGAGTTTAGCGGCCGCCCCTTTTTCACCTCCCCTGAAATTTTGAGAAGCAACCTGGCAGAAGTCATTTTGCGGATGATCTTCCTGAACCTGGGGGATGTAACAACCTTTCCTTTTATTGATCCCCCGGCGCAAAAAAGCATAAAGGACGGATTTGACACCCTGCTGGAGCTGGGCGCCATCCGCGAAAAAACCAAACAGCAGACCCCACAAAAAAAACAATTTTGCCTGACCCAGACCGGCCGGATCATGGCCAGAATTCCTGTGGACCCCAAATTGTCCCGGATCTTGATCGAGGCCCAAAAACACGATTGTCTCAAAGAGGCCGCCATCATTGTCACCGCCCTTTCCATCGCCGATGTCCGCCAGCGGCCGGCGGACAAGATCCAGGCCGCCGACCAGAAGCACGGCCTGTTCAAGGATCCGTCCTCTGATTTCATCACCCTGCTCAATATCTGGAACGCCTACAGGACAGCAGAAAAAACCCTAAACTCCCGGGCAAAGCTCAGGGCCTGGTGTGCAGACCATTTTCTCTCGTTCAAACGCCTCCACGAGTGGCAGGACATCCATCGCCAGATCAGCCGCATGCTAAAAGACCACGGATTCAAAAAGATCACGCCCCCGGAAGATGTGCCTTTTGAGGCCCCCCAGGGCTCAGGCCACCTCAGGTCAAAGGAATTCAACCTGGGCGGTCCTTTGTATATTGCCCTGCACAAATCCCTGCTGGCCGGCTACCTTGCCGGGATTGCCCATAAAAAGGAAAAAAATAGTTTCATGGCCGCCAAGGGCCAGCAGGTCATGATTTTTCCGGGTTCAGGGCTCTTTGACAGGGCCGGCGACTGGATTGTGGCCGCTGAATTTGTCAAAACCAGCCAGCTGTTCGCCCGGGGGGTGGCCAACATCGATCCGGCCTGGCTGGAAGAGGTGGGAAAAGACTTGTGCACCCATACCTATTTTGACCCCCACTGGGAAAAAAAACGGGGAGAGGTGATGGCAAGCCAGCAGGTATCCCTGTTCGGCCTGATCATTGTCTCCGGCCGGAAAGTGGCCTATGGCCGAGTCCATCCCCAGGAGGCAGGAGAGATCTTCATCCGCCACGCCCTGGTCCAGGGGGAAATCCATCCGCCCTTGAAGTTCATGGAGCATAATCAGCGATTGATTGAACAACTGGAAGATCTGGAAAACAAAACCCGGAAAAAAGATATTCTGGCATCGGAAGAAGAAATCCATGCCTTTTATCTGTCCCGGCTGCCCAGACCCTTTTTTGATATCAGCACCTTTAAAAAATTTCTCAAGGACCGGAAGGATGACACGTTTTTGCGCATGACGCTTTCCGACCTTCAACGCTCCCGGGTGGATGACCGGCAACTTTCCCTGTTCCCGGATACCCTTGCCATGGAGCAGGGCAATTTTGCCCTGGAATATGAATTTAACCCCGGGGCTGCCACGGACGGGGTCACCCTGAAGGTGCCGGCGGATTCGGCAGCCCTTGTGTCAAAACACAGCGTGGACAAGCTGGTGCCGGGATTGTTCGAGGAAAAAATCGCCGCCCTGATCAAAAATCTGCCCAAGCGCCACCGCATCCGTCTGGTACCGGTCCAGGAAACAGCCGCCCTCATTGCAAGGCAGTTGCCCAAGGACGACAAACCCCTGTTCACACTTCTTTCTTGTTTTATCCGGGAAAAATTTAATTTCACCATCCCGGCAAACCTTTGGTCCGAAGAAAACCTGCCCGACCACTTGAAGATGCGGATTTCCATTCGGGATGAAAAAAACAGGGAAATAAAATCCATGCGGGATCTGTCCATCCTGGGCCAGTTCGCATCCCAACGCCCCAATAAAAACGCGGCCTTTGAACAGGCCTGCAAAACCCATGAACGGACAGGGATCAAGGACTGGTCCTTTCCCGACCTCGGGCCGTTTATGGATATCACCGGGGAGGACGGGTTTGTTCAGAAAGCATACCAGGGCCTGACCATTGACGCCGACGGCCAAAGCCTGTCCCTGGGGCTGTTTAAATCCAGACAGACCGCCCTGGAAAACCATGTCAAGGGAATCGGCCACCTGTTTGAACTCACCTTTCCGGAAGATTTCAAAGCCATGAAAAAAGATATCCGGACCGCCCCAGGCTTAAAGCAGATTGCGCCCTATTTCAACGGAACTGCCCAATTCCAGAAACAGATCTTCCAGTCCATTGTAAAGGATTTGTTTGAAAAGGATCTGCGCACCAAAACCGATTTTCTGGCCCATGCAGATAAAACGCTCCCGACCCTATACACCCGAACCCAGGAAACCCTGAAGACGATTCTTTCCGTGGGCAGGCAATATGAAATCTGTTTTTCACTGATCCAGAAATTGTCCCTTCAATACCAGAAAAGCCCGGCCGCCTTTGAGATGCTCACCCAGTTGTTCCATGAACTCAAAAACCTGGTGCCCCCCCATTTTCTGGAATTGTACGCCCTGGACCGTGTGGCCCAGCTTGTCCGCTACCTTGCCTGCATCCGCATCCGTGCCCAGCGGGCCGTGGACAACCCCGTCAAAGAAGGCAAAAAAGCCCTGCTCATAACCCCCTTTGACCGCAAGCTGAATACCCTTGTCTCTTCTCTGTCTGAAACCTCTTCCCAGGAGAGGGCCCAGGCCGTGGAATCCTTTTACTGGCTGCTGGAAGAATATAAGATTTCCGTTTTTGCCCAGGAATTAAAAACCGATGGTAAAATATCCGCTAAAAAATTGGACAAAGAATTCAGTACCATTTCAACCATGATTTAGGGAACCCGGGTCCCTTTCAACCGCATACGGACCTGGGCTTCCAGATGCCCGGTCACAAGTGCAAGCGCCCGGCTTTCAGCCACAGGGCCTGAGTTGTTCCAGCCGTTTCTCAAGGCTTCCTTCTTTTTCTCCCTGAAAAGGGCAACGGAATCCACCAGGGACTTCCAGGCAAACAGCTTTTGAAGGATATGCCGTTCCTCTGAACTCAGGGTTTCGGTGTCTATGGTTTCTCCGGTGCTGACAATGATGATCATTTAAATCGCCTGTTAATAAAAGTGAAAATGCTTTAAAATTTTAAGATATAGCAGATATGATCCTTATCCGGAAGTTAAGATTTAAACGTGTCCCCTTGAAACCCCCACCCGGAATGCTTAGGGTTGAAGATAATTATAATTTTGAGAATAAGGATGTCATTCGTGTTTACTGAAACCATTACATTCCCGGCCGCCTTTATTGCCGGACTGCTCTCTTTTCTTTCTCCCTGCGTTCTGCCCCTGATACCGGCCTATTTTTCCTTTATCACGGGTCTTTCCGTGGATGAGATGACCGCTGACACCAAGGGAATCCGCCAGAAGGTGATCCTGTCCACCCTGGCCTATGTGGCAGGGTTTTCCTCTATTTTCATCCTGTTCGGGGCATCGGCCTCCTTTCTCGGGGGCCTGGCGGCTCAATATTCCTGGGTAATCCGTTATCTGGGGGGTTCCATTGTGCTGGTGTTCGGCCTCCATCTTCTGGGACTGATCAATATCAGCGGATTCCAGTTTGAAAAAAGGTTCCATGTCAAGAAAAAACCTGTCCATCTGCTGGGAACCTTTGTCATCGGAATGGCATTCGGCGCCGGCTGGACCCCCTGCATCGGACCGCTTCTGGGCAGCATCCTCATTGTGGCCGGCAACCAGGAGACCATCCTCAAAGGCGTGTCTTTGCTGGCAGTCTATTCTGGGGGCCTTGCCCTTCCCTTTATCCTGATTTCCGTGTTTATCAATTCCATGCTCGCCTTCCTGAAGCGGGCAACCCGGTTGATCGGGATCATCAACAAAATCGCCGGCATCCTGCTCATCAGCATCGGGCTTCTGCTCATATTTGACAAGTTCAAACTGCTGGCCGTCCTTTAGCCGGAATACGCTTTCCCATGCAAGAGCATCCCAGGCATTTTTTTGGTATTATCGGGATTACCACCTTCACCAAGCTGTTGATGAACATCGCCAGGAGAATGGTCTACCCCTTTGCCCCGGAATTTGCCCGGGGACTTTCCGTGGACCTGTCGGCCATCACATCCGTCATTGCCATGAACCAGGCCACGGCCATCCTGGGACCGGTGGGGGCCTCCTTTGCCGACCGGTACGGGTATAAGCTGCTCATGCTCTGGGCCTTAGGGTTTTTGACCATCGGCACCTTTGCAGCCGGATTTATCCCTTTGTATTCGGTCCTGGTCGTCTGCCTGTTTCTGGCAGGCTTGAGCAAAAGTATTTTTGACCCCAGCCTCCAGGCCTTTCTCGGCAGCTTTGTTCCCTTTGAACACCGGGGCAAAATCATCGGCATCACCGAACTTGCCTGGGCAGGTTCCACCCTTGGGGGCATCCCCATGGCAGGCCTTCTCATCCAACGCTTTTCCTGGCAAACCCCTTTCTGGATAATGGGTCTGCTCTCGCTGATCTGCTTTGGCCTGATCTTAAAATTCATGCCCAAAGACCCTTTGAAAAAGAAAAACTCCCGGACAGCCCCGTCCCCCTTTGGGTCCAATTGGAAAACCATTGTCCGAAACCGACAGGTTCTGGGGATCCTCCTGTTTTCTTTTTTCATGTCCCTGGCCAGTGACAATTTATTTGTCATCTATGGTGCCTGGCTGGAGCAATCCTATGGCCTCTCCCTCACTGCCATCGGCTTGAGCACCATTTTGATCGGCATTGCAGAGCTGCTGGGAGAAGGATTTACCGTCCTTTTTTCAGACCGGATCGGCCTGAAACGCAGCATCCTCATCGGCACAGGACTTTGCACCCTTGCCTATTTTCTTCTGCCGGCCCTGGACACGGGTCTTTTCTTTGTACTGACCGGGCTGTTTCTGGTTTTTTTATCCTTTGAATTCACCATTGTCACGGCCATGAGCCTGACCACGGAATTGGTGCCAGATTTGCGGGCTTCGACCATGTCCGCCTTTTATGCCATCGGCGGTCTGGGCCGGGTGGCCGGTGCCTTTGCCGGCGGCATGCTCTGGTCCTCATCGGGACTTGCCGGCATCAGCCTTGTCTCGGGCGGATGCACGCTCATGGCCCTGGTGTGTGCGCTTGTCGGTTTTTCCCGTTCAAAAAAACGGGCTCAATAAATGGGGCTATCCCCTGGTTTCCTTTAAAAAAAACTTGCTGTGAATCACGGCCCCAACCAGGCAAAACGTGCAAACACCCAGGGTAAGACAAAAAATGGCTCCGGAATTGGGCAACAGCTTAATCACGGGCAGCAACAGGGCATAACACAACATTGTCGCCAGGGCATAGCTGATGGAAAAATCTTTTAAGACAGGCGTTTCCATGTCTGAATCACAAATCCTCAATAATAGAATACCCGTCATAATGACACCTGTACTCTGGCCGAACAAGGCAATGGCCCGTTCGAATTTATAATCCTGAAACAAGTGCATGCCCAATACCATGATGATCAGATAAACCAGGATAATCCCCAGAACAAACATGACACTCATGGGGATTGCATATTTTAAAACTGCTTCCACCGGCAAACTGGCTATGGCTGCCACAATGGAAAAATCCACCAGCAATGAGGTGAATTTTGTCTTTATTTTTATATCAATCAAAAATGAAAGATTCAGCCGCTTGAGCATCCAGTTCACCATCAGCATAATGGCGATGGCATAGGCCCATTCGGCGATATTTGAGAGAAGCGGTATATGATGGGCCTTGAGAAATCCCACCAATACATAGGAGATGCCGCAGACCATAAAAATGATGGCCACATGAAAGGCCAGGCTGTCAACCGAAGAGGAGTGGGTGGTTTCCCGGCAGGTCAGAACCTGTTTGTCCATGCGCGTCTGATACCCTTTTCTCATCTCTTCGGGCAAATTCCCGGGATGGGTTAAATTCTTAATTTGATTCTTCCGGGCAGCAATGTTGATAAAAATCATTCCAAACACAATTCCGCAGACGAGCCCAACGGTTGCGGATGTGACGGCCACGCCCTGGGCCACCTCCCAATAGGGCAGATTTAATTTTTGCAGAATATTTCCGACCAGGCCGGCTGTTCCATGTCCGCCAAAAAAACCCAGGGCCAGCTCCATTCCAAAGGCCGGATAAATCTGTAACTCCGGCATCCACCAGGAAAAAACGATCTTGGTGGCAAACCCCAGGGCAAAGAGCCCAAAGGCACATCCTGTCCCCAATAAAAACATGGGCACCACATGATTTTTTTTCTTGCCGGCAATGGGACCCTCCTGCACCCCCAGTCCCAATCCCAGGGGAACCGATGCAATAATGGGCAGAATTAATATCCCGGGGATCAGGGAAAAATCCCTTAGGAAGGATTCGGGTATGGGTAAGACTGCATAATTTTTCAGTAAAATAGGGACGAGTAAAAGTCCGAGAAACCCACCGATGACAGAGGCCGGCAAAAATAAATTCTGGAAAAATTTTATTTTTGCCCTCAAAAAAAACCCCACGACCAAAAGCCCACCGAGAATACCGACTTCCTGAACCAATTGCATAAAAAGCGCTGATGTCATCTGTTACCCTCCTGTAGTTGCTTTGCCGGCGATGTTGCGCTTGGGGCCTCAACTTTCGGACATCGGCGTTGAAGGACCCCACGTCACATATCTGCCAACGCCTAAAGTTGAGTTACCACACAACGGCCGACTCCTTTGCCATGTCAAATTTTTCAAGTATTTCGCCTGTGGGAATACCCCTTGTCCTATCAAATCCCATCCGCGTGTAAAAATCGGCTTTCATACCTGAAAAATTCATTTGTATCCCCTTGGGCTCTCCATCACGGGCCGGTTCCAGCATTCGCGGGGTCAGGATGTCGTCTGATGCCCGAAAGCCGAACCTGTAGTTTAAAAGCCGTTTCAGATAAAAAATCCGTCTGCCGGCACCCAACAGGTCGTTTATTTTCCAGTCATACCCGACAACACAATTGAACAGATCGACCCATTCGGGCAGGGTGATCTGCCGGTCGGCAAACTGGCAGAAACAGGCACTGTTTTCGATATTTCCCATTTCAATCGCAAACACAGCCACCTTTGCCTTGTTCTCATCGGTCATGGGCTCCAGTTCATAATCAAACCCAATCTCAGGATAGTAACAGGCACCGGATTCAATAAAATGCATGATCGAAGACAGGTGACATGCCCCCCGGGGACTTAGGGCATAGGCCAGGGCCTTGCCGTGGCCACCCCCCCGGGGATCATGCATGGGGGCTTCCAGGCCTTTGCTATGAGCCGTGTAATCCAGGGACTTTTTCCCGATTTTTCTGGCCGCTGCCGCACTGCCAAGGCCCAGCAGGCTGCCAAGCGCACCTTTTTTCATGGCGATTGCCGGCAATACACTGTCTATGACGGTTTCCATGTCTGCCCATCCAAGAGCAATATTGCCCGTGTCCCTAAGGGTGAGATCCCCTTTTGCATAGGCTTCCATGGCCCAGGCAATGGTTGCGCCGGCTGAAATGGTATCAACCCCCAGATCATTACAGACCCGTCCCGCCTTGCAGGCCGCTGCAAGATCCATGGACCCCAGAAGGCTGCCAAAGGAAACAATGGTCTCATATTCGGGCCCGGGTCCCTTGGAAAGGGCAAAGGGGCCCTGCTCAATTTCAATGAGTTTCTTACAGGCGATGGAACAATAGGCGCAGGAAGATCTGCCCTTGAAATAGGTCTCGCTGAGGGTTGTTCCGGTTAGCGCTTCCGCCATTTCCTCCCAGAAATTGGAGGTCCAGTTTTTGATGGGAACATTGCCGGCATACACATGGCTTTCAAGGCTTCCGGCCGTTCCAAATTCCCGAAGCACTTCAGAAATCATGCCTTTTGGGATTCTGGGATTGATCTCGCTTCTCAGTTTTTCAAATTTTTTGGGGTCAGAAAGGTGCATCTTTTTTTCAGAGGCCCTTACCACGACTGCCTTGAGATTTTTAGACCCCATGACCGCCCCGAAACCGGTACGACCGAAGCTGTGATGATTTTCATGCATGATATTGGCATAAAAAACCTGATTTTCTCCGGCAGGCCCGATGACTAGGACTCTGTATTTTTTGTCGAACCGCTCTTTCAGGGCCCTTGTGACATCTTCTATGCCCTTTCCCCAATAGGCAGCCGCATCCATAAGACGAATCTTATCGTCTTCGATGAGAAGGAAGACAGGGGTCTTTGATTTGCCGACTATCATAATCCCGTCAAACCCGGCATATCTTAATTCCGGGGCAAAATATCCCCCGCAGGAGGAATCTGAAAACCCATTGGTTAAAGGAGACCGTCCGGCCGCACAAAACCGGCTGGTACCGGACAACCTCAGCCCGGCAAAGGGACCGTTCATGAACATCAGCATGGCTTCCGGGGACAGCGGTGGGGCATCAAAATCCGCTGTTTCCCAGAAGAGCTTGGCGGCAAGTCCGCTGCCGCCCACATAGCTTTCATAATAGGCTTTGGGAAGTTCCAGTATTTCAATGGAATGACACGACAAGTCGATGCGGATAATTTTTCCGGTATTGGCGTTCACAATTTCCTCCGAGATGGATCCTTTTTTACTTTTTAGTCACAATCAGGTCATCGTACCCAAGTTCGTGCAGAATTTCAGGGAATCGTCTGAAGGTGGGCCTGACAACGGGCAGCAATTTAAGCATGGCCGTAATTTTCCCGCCCTGCTTTACCTTGCCCTTTGCCACGGCGGCAATGGGGTTCTCAAACCCGTGCCAGAACCTGTGGGAATGGTCTGCCGACTGTTTGGACCACACATCTTCTTTTATGGTTGTTTCTCCCAGGTAAAAAGCCCCGTAAAAGCCGGGTTTTTCAGGTGTGTTTTTCAAATCAATGATAATTTCACAATCCGGGTCTGCATAGATAAATTTAATGATAATGCCGGCCCTGCCCATCTTGGGACCGATTTTTTCATCGGTGAGCACACTGGTTAGAAACCG
>Ga0180007_10003076_pt1 | contig 18964 bp, 23 predicted proteins | sample MM_PC_MetaG_FD_121122 | JGI IMG/M metagenome (GOLD analysis project Ga0180007, IMG submission 121122) | Groundwater microbial communities from the Aspo Hard Rock Laboratory (HRL) deep subsurface site, Sweden - MM_PC_MetaG | ecosystem: Environmental > Aquatic > Deep subsurface > Groundwater... | reverse complement strand
GCAGGGAATTTGGACAAATAATTTCATCTGCGCTTAATTTTGTATCCTAGTGACATATGAGTCCCAAGCAAAGAGCAATCGCACTTGGACAAACTCGCCATTAAACTCAAACTTGTATGGAGCGGGATACGGGAATCGAACCCGTGCCATCACCTTGGGAAGGTGAGGTTCTACCATTGAACCAATCCCGCACTTCGTTTCACTTAGTGTAAACTTTCTTGTATTTTACCAACCTACAACTACAGGCCACAAGTTTGCGGGATTAAAAGCTAATTCAGGGAATGACCAATACATTTCCAGGATGAATTAAGGGAAAGGTTTGACTGGTAGTGGCAGTAGTGTATAAACTTAGATTATTTTCCGGCGCCTCGAAAAGTTTGTGCCATTCGGCGCCGTTGCCATAGAATTTTTCGGCAATTGTCCAAAGTGTATCGCCTTTTTTAACCGTATAATGCTCTGTGCTTATGATTTCTCCTTCTTCGGATTTCTCGGCCGTTAAAGAAGAAAGGACATCACCCTCTTGGGTAACAGGCCCACCAAACCCGCCAATTATAAGTTCTTGCCCAATTCTAATTACGGGGTTATCTTCGGGAATATTATTTACCTGCGCCAGTTCTTTCCAGGCAAACCCATCTCCAAGTTTTTCTTTAGCAATTCTCCAAAGGCTATCCCCCGCCTGGACGATATATGTATAGGCACTCACGGCTTCCTCCGTTTCTTCTGCTGACTCCCCAATTTCGGCTTCAGTTGATGCGGCCGGAGTGATTAGTTCGGAAGTAATTCCCTCGCCGCCATTACGCAGAAAGCTATAGATCATAAATCCACCCATGATAAGCAATACGGCAATAATTGTCGTTGTCAGACGAGACTCGTTAGTTTGAAGAAGATTTTGTTGATCGGACATTTTTCTGGCTTAAGTTTCACTAGCTTGCTAGTGACTCTTTGAGTATTTTGTAAATACTGCAACGCTAAAATTTTGCGTGCCAAATTTTGTACGTGGCCCGCCTTCGTCCCGATATTAATCGGAACTACGGCGAGACCAGAAGCGACTAAATTCGCAGTTCGTGCTCATTAAGTCTTAGTCTGGCGGGAGCGACGGGACTTGAACCCGCAACCTTCTGCGTGACAGGCAGATGCTCTAACCAATTGAGCTACACCCCCTCAATGAGAGCCAGAAAATCCAAGCTTAGCGCAGGATTTTCTGCTGCTCGAATTAGTCCGCCGTAGCTTTAGCGAAGGCGGGCTCAATGATAATTTTAATTGCTACTGCAATTTTGTTGGCTGGAATTAGTCCGCCTACTTTTGCCGAACCACGTTTGACGTGGAAAGGCAAATGTGGCGGGCTCAATGAGTCCCACGACAGTCAAATTACGCCCCAAGCTGACGGCAGTCACTACAGCAGACCCCCCGCACCGATAGTTAAACTCTACGAGTGAATAGTACCAGATAGTTGATTGAGAGTCAATTAGGTGGTAGGATTGATGGGTAGCTTATTAGGAATATGAATTTGAGTAACAAAAAGACAATACATTCTTATAAAGATCTAATAGTTTGGCAACGGTCTATCGAACTTGTAACTGAGATATATAAGCTTACAGCAAATTTTCCAGGATCTGAACTTTACGGACTAACTTCTCAATCTAGACGATCAGCGGTATCAATTCCAACTAATATTGCCGAAGGTAGATACCGAGGTACTAAAAAGGATTTTCTTCAATTTCTTCGTATTGCTTATAGCTCGGGAGCAGAATTAGAAACTCTTATTATTATTGCTAAAAAATTACCTGCGACAGAAACCCTTAACTTTGATAGAGCTGATTCTCTTCTAGAAGAAGTCATGAAAATGTTAAACGTAATGATCAGAAATTGTAACCCTAACAAGCTAAAAAGCTAATGAAGCTAATGAAGCTAACAAGGAGGTGATAAATATGTATGGAATAATTTTGATTGGTATTATTGCCATAGTTGCTGTTTACTTGTGGGCAACATATAACGGTTTAATTACCGCCAAACTGCGTGTGGATGAGTCGTGGTCAGGCATTGATGTCCAGCTCAAGCGCCGAGCGGCATTAATTCCAAACTTGGTTGAGACTGTTAAAGGTTACGCTGCTCACGAAAAAGGAGTCTTTCAAGAAGTTACCGAGGCTCGCAGCGCCCTGATGAGCGCTTCTACACCTAAAGAAAAAGCTCAAGCGGACAATATGCTGTCCAGCACCCTCAAGTCTCTCTTTGCTGTTGCTGAAGCCTATCCGGACCTTAAAGCCAACGAGAATTTTAAGCACCTGCAGGAAGAGCTTACCGACGCTGAGGATAAAGTTGCCTACGCGCGGCAGTTCTACAATACCAACGTGATGGAATACAACATTAAATTGAAAGTATTCCCCAGCGTTTTAGTAGCAAATATGTTTGGCTTTAAGTCGGAAGAGTTCTTTGAGGCCGAGGAAGGAGAAAGAGAAGATGTGAAGGTAGGTTTCACTGCCGAAGAAAAGCCAGAGTAATCAGTTCGTCAAACAGTGACGTAGTTAATTGGTAATTGGGTAACTCGATAATTGGGCAATTAGGTAACCATAAACAAGCGGTTCAAATGGTTGTTAATGTAGATAATATCTGCGGAGATGGGTTGGTAACTGAATATGAGATTGGCGCCCGGGGGCTTGTTTGCCCCCGAGCGCCAGTGATTAGCCACACGCTACAACCAGTACACAAGGCTAAGCACCACTACTAAAGCAAGGTGCGTTTTATTGAACGGGGTGTTGTGAAAAAGAGCGCTCACGAACAGCGCAATTGCTAAAATATAAGCGCCTGCACTAAAAGCAACTCTTCTTGCTACAACGAATGCCCGCGTGTTTTCTATTGCAACCAGGACACTGACAGTAGCGGAAACGCACCCGCATGCAAAAGCCGCCACTCTTAACCAAAAGTCCTTGTTTTCGGCATTTTCAGCGGAAAGCCAAGAAATTATGAGTGAGAGCGCAATAACAACGAGCGATGTTATCGAAACCGCTCGTGCCCATTTTGAGATTTTGTTGGTCATCCTATTACCTCCCGTGAGTTTTAGTGTTCGTAATTTCGCAGATTTCTTTTGCTGTTTTAGGCAGATTGTCCCATAGATTCACAACTGTGTCAAATTAAATAAACAAACTAATGACGTTAAATACTAAAACCTCAATTTACAACTACATCGCCAGTAACAAGCGCCAGACATGGGTGGTCATGCTTATATTTACTATCCTTGTGGGCCTACTCGGCTATATATTTAGTATCGCACTGGAGCAGGGAATTGGATTTTTTCTGGGCGCAGTAGGATTTGCCTCAAGTATGAGTTTCTTTTCTTTTTACTTTTCCGATCGGGTTATTTTGGCTATATCCGGAGCTAAACCGATTAAGAAAAGTGATAATCCGCGTTTGTTTCGAACAGTTGAGAATTTGTGTCTTGGAGTCGGTCTCCCCTACCCCGAAATCTATATTATTAACGACACCGCACCCAATGCTTTTGCAACCGGTAGAGATCCTAGACGCGCCAAAGTTGCGGTTACTACGGGTCTTTTATCTAAGCTCGATGACCAAGAACTGGAGGGTGTGATTGCCCATGAGCTTTCTCATATTAAGAACTACGATATCCGGTTAATGTCAATTGTCGTTATTTTGGTGGGTATTGTAGCGCTCCTGTCAGGTTGGTTTCGAGGAGGAGGTTTTAGAATTAGCAGAGGCCGAGATAGAGATAACGGCAATGGTATTATTATTCTAATAGCCCTAATCGCTTCTTTATTAGCGCCTATAATCGCACAGCTCTTGAAACTCGCACTTTCGCGTCAAAGAGAGTATCTGGCAGACTCTTCCGCGGCGCTACTGACCCGTTATCCAGAGGGTTTAGCCTCGGCCTTAATAAAGATTTCTGCAGACCGTGAGCCACTGGAAGTTGCCAATACGGCTACGGCGCATCTTTATATTGTCAACCCGCTTAAAAATTATTCCGGGAATGTCGAGCAGATGTTTAGCACTCACCCGCCGGTAGAGGAGAGAATTCGCAGATTACGGCAGATGTAGCTTTTTTAAAATTGCATACACATACTCAATCTCAATGTGCTAGAATATATTAACTATGGCTCGACAATCTCGTACTAAAATCTTGAACTACCGTGTTATTCTCGAGAAGGATCAGACTCCTAAGGGAAAGTTAGTCTATTCTGCCACATGCCCGACGCTGGGGGTTTTTGACTATGGAGATACCATAGACGAAGCCTTGACCAGTATTAAAGATGGCATTGAAAGTATGGTTGCCTTTTTAGCTGATCAGAAAGAAGAAATTCCCGTAGATCGCGCTGAAGAGAGTATGGTTACTTATACTGGGATTCGAGTTCCAACGAGAACGGCCCGCATAGCTTTAGCATGACCAAACTGCCGGTGGTGCAGCCGAAAGATTTAGCTCGTGCGCTGTGTAAGTTGGGTTTCGAGACACGATCTGGGAAAGGGAGTCATGTTATCTTTTATAAGCCTGAAGGCCGCCGCGCTGCTATCCCCATGCACCCAAAACCCCTTGGTAAAGGCCTCCTACACAAAATCCTTAGACAACTTGATATCTCCCGTGAGGAATTAAAAGAAAATCTCTAGGGATTATTAAATACCATCAATAGCGGGATTCAGAGCATATCAAATGGAACTAACAAAATCCCAAACCCAACACATTGCCGAATTGGCGAGGATAAAATTGACCGAGAAAGAAACAGGTAAAACACAGTCCGATCTGAGTACGGCACTGAAGTACATTGAAGTGCTGGACGAATTGGACTTAGAAGATATCGAACCGACAGCGCAAATAACACGGTTATCAAATATTTACAGAGAAGATGAATTGAAGGAACCGCAGACGCTGAGTCAGAGCGAGACCTTGTCAAATGCACCGCATCAATCAAATGGCTACTTTAGTGTACCAAGAGTGTTGTAACCAGAAATTCAGTCTTTCGGCGACACGGTCAGACAGCGATACAGGCTTTCGAAATACTGTCCAGTTGTTGATATCACCTGCTGAACTGACAAACTTTAGTGTGTTGCCTCTCAAGTGACTCGCAGAGGCGTGTCAGTCCAGTCAGCTGAATAACTTAAAAATGTCACCTAATCAGCTTACTATCACCCAAGCCTTAGACAAACTTCGGAAAAATGAATTTTCTTCCGTTGAACTTACACAAGCTTGCTTGGACAGAATTGAACAGACAGACACTAAGTTAAAAGCATTTATTACTGTTACTAAAGATGAAGCGCTCAAGGTCGCAAAAAATGCTGATGAGATTTATCAGAAACAACCGGAGAAAATTAATGATTATCCCCTTTTAGGTGTACCGGTCAGTATCAAAGATCTATATTCTACCAAGGGCATTTTGACATCTGCTGGTTCTAACATTCTTAAGAACTATATACCACCTTACGATGCTACAGTAGTCAAGAAACTCAAAAATGCCGGAGCTGTTATTATCGGCAAAACTAATTTGGATGCTTTTGCCCACGGTTCTTCTACCGAAGCCTCCGACTTTTTTACAACTTTAAATCCCTGGAATCTTGAATACCTCCCTGGCGGCTCGTCCGGCGGTTCAGCGGCCAGTGTTATCAGCGACCAGACAATTTTTAGTATCGGTACAGAAACGGGAGGTTCCATTCGTCAGCCCGCTGCTTGGTGCGGGATTGTCGGACTTAAACCCACCTACGGACGAGTTTCCCGTTACGGGGTTATCGCTATGGCATCTTCTTTAGACTCTCCCGGACCAATGTGCAAAACAGTAGAAGACACTGCTATTGTGCTAAACGTTTTAGCCGGTCATGACCCGTTAGATTCTACCTCATCTTCGGTACCATTAGTTGATTATACAGCCGCACTCAATCAAAATCTTAAAGGTCTAACAATTGGTTATTGTGAAAAATATCTCAACAAACCCGTCCAACCAGCCGTAGCACAAGCAATTCGTGATGCCCTTAAAACATTTAGCGGTTTAGGCGCTAACATTAAAACAATCGAGCTGATGGATCCTAAATATGCCGTAGCCGTCTATACCGTTTTACAACGGGCCGAAGTCTCCAGCAATCTTGCCCGTTACGACGGAATCCGTTATGGGCATTCCGTCCTTCGTAACAAGAAATATCAACCAGAAGATATCATAGACGTCTATAATGAAACACGCGCCGCCGGTTTTGGCGAAGAAGCAAAAAGGCGCATCATGCTAGGTACTTACACTCTTTCGGCCGGGTATTATGATGCCTACTATCTCAAAGCACAAAAAGCGCGCACTAAAATTTGTCGGGATTTTGAAAAAGCTTTTGACAAAGTAAATTTGATTGTAGGACCAACCTCGCCAAGTACAGCCCAGAAAGTAGGCGCCCGTAACAAAAATCCCATGTTTGGAGAAATGGAAGATATTCTGGTAGAACCCAGCACCATTGCCGGTCTTCCGGGTATTAATTTACCCTGTGGATTTGGCAATAACTTACCCATCGGTTTGCAAATTATTGGCCCACAATTTAAAGAAAATAAGATAATCCAAGCAGCTTATGCCTACGAACAAGCTACCGATTGGCACAAAAAAAGACCAAAGATAGCTTCTGTAGCTGGTTAGCTTTTTAAGAAATATGAATTTAATCAATAAAGAAGCTAAAGGCAGGTCATAGTTATTCAAACTGATTGTAATGGCGCAATTTATTGCGCAATAATGTAATATCGCGGACTAAAGTCCGCTACTACAGATAAATTAGCCTATTACAGCGAAATTACTAGCAACGAAAATTCTTAATCTTGATAAGTCCGCGGCTCTCTTAGAAGAAGTAATGAAAATACTAAATGTAATCATCGGAAATTGTAACCCTAACAAGCTAAAAAGCTAACGAAGCAAAATTATGCTCTACATCGCCGCCATCTTCTTCATTTTCATACTTATACTTGTTTACTACCTAACCGGTCAGTCTTTTCCGTTATCATTGACGCATAAGGGAAAAACACTGTCGGTTGGAGAAAGAGAGCAGATACGTCAGGGCTGGATAAAAATTCAAGCATTGATAGAAGCCCCGGGAGCCAGCGCCAGCAATCAAGCAGTGATTAAGGCCGATAAACTGCTTGATTTCGCTCTAAAGAAAATGCGAATGAAGGGCGAAACTTTAGGCGAAAGACTAAAAAATGCCCAAAAGAGATTTTCAAGTTATGATATTTATGATACCGCCTGGAAAGCGCATAAGATACGTAATGCCGTGGTGCACGAAACTGGATATGATTTAACAAAAGTGACGGCACGGAGCGTGCTAAAACAATATAAAGCGGTACTGAGCGATTTAGGAGGGATTTAAGTTCAGAGAGTCGGAGTTAATGAAGTTGTTAACGTCCATAAATAAATGGCGGTTCATTTTACTAAACTCGAAATATACATTTTGTCGCGGGGGCTGGTTCCGACAGTGTACCGGCTTACAAAAAAACTCCCAATTGAAGAAAAGTATAACCTGTGCAGTCAGTCAAGAAGAGCGGTAAGCTCAGTCGGGGCAAATATCGCTGAAGGATGCGGCCGATTTCACTTTAAAGATAAAACTAAATTCATGTATAATGCCCGTGGTTCGCTGTTCGAACTAGAACATTTCGTCATACTAAGTAGAGACTTACACTATTTTACTGAAGAGGAAGCAAACGGAGTTCTAAAAATAATCAATACATTAAGGATTAAACTAAACAACTACATTAGTTTTCTAATGAAACAGTCGCAAAGACAATCTCATTAACCAAACATTAACCATGCATTAACTATGCATTAACTATTCATTAACAATTACATTAACGTATTAGCACTGACGTTAGCTATTCTACAACTATGCCTTACTATCCAGTAATAGGTTTAGAAATCCACATCCAACTTAAAACGCAAACTAAAATGTTCTGCGGGTGTTCTGCTGAGATATGGCCCCCCGCTGCTAAAGCTTTGGGGGGTAAAGCTGCCGCGCCCAACACTCATACCTGCCCTACCTGTCTCGGTCTTCCTGGGGCATTGCCTACGATTAACAAAAGAGCGGTGGAACAGGTTATCAGGATGGGCCTAGCCCTAAACTGCACCATCAATCAAAACTCTTATTTCGAGCGCAAAAACTATTTCTATCCTGATTTACCCAAGGGATATCAAATTTCCCAGCACCGAAAGCCTCTGTGTGTTAATGGACAATTGCCGGTAAATGGTCAGATTGTTGGTATTACTGATGTTCATTTGGAAGAAGATACGGGTAAGTCAATACACGAAAAACTACAACCCACAACCTACAACCTACAACCTACAAATGGTGAACACACTTTACTAGACTTCAACAAATCAGGGATACCGTTAATGGAAGTCGTGTCCGAACCCGACATTCACTCAGCTGAACAGGCCGTAGCCTATTGCAAGTTAATCCAGCAAATTGTGCGATTTTTAGGTATTAGCGATGGGGATATGGAGAAAGGACAAATGAGATGCGAAGTGAATGTGTCGGTTGCACGGCTAGCCAGCGACATAGCGACACAGCAGGACAGCAATTCGGCCACACAGCCGCACAGTTGCACAGCGACACAGCTACACAGTAAGTTGCGTCAGAATCTACCACCTACCACCTACCACCTACCACCTTATAGAGTCGAAATTAAAAACCTCAATTCCTTCCGCTTTGTGCAGAAAGCAATTGAATATGAAATACAAAGACAAACAGAAGCACTGGAAAACGGTGAGCATCTAATACAGGAAACACGGGGATTTGATGAGGAAAAAGAAATTACTTTTAGTCAACGCTCTAAAGAACAGGCGCATGATTACCGCTACTTCCCCGAACCCGACCTGCCGCCGATGAAATTGAGCGATAAAGAGATAGAGCGATTAAGGGCGCAGATACCGGAATTGCCGCATGAAGCGAAAAGAAGACTAGTTGACAAATTGGGGCTAAAACCCTCACAAGCGGAAATTATTTCGCGTGAACAATCAACATTGTCCTATTTTGACCAATTAGTTAAATTAAACTTATTGACTGATAAAGCCGCGAATCTTATAGTTAATCAACCTGAACTCATAGAGCAATACTCTCCGCAGGAACTTGTAAACTATCTTGAGAAACAAGCCGTTGAGCAAATCGGCGATGAAAACGCGTTAATGCAAATTGCACGTAAAATCATTGAAGCCAACCCTAAGCCTGTTAAAGATTACAAATCCGGAAAAGAAACCGCTCTGCAATTTTTAGTTGGACAAATGATGAGAGAGACGAAAGGAAAGGCGGAACCACAAAAAGCGGCAGATATTCTGAAGGTCGTTTTGAAAAGAAACTGATTGTAATAGCGCAATTTATTGCGCGTTTTGATTTTCCAAAACATGCCGTGGGTAAGTAAACGCAAAATAAATTTTGCTACTACATAAACCTAATTTCGGATATCTCCATTAGCCTGTTGGGTTTAGAAGCAGAATCCTACGGGGTACTAATGTGGTGGGTGGGGGAAAGAGTCTCTCCCCCACCCGGTAGTGCTTCTGATTGGCAGACTAGCCAGGCTCGTTCCCAGCGAGAATTTGTAGTTTTACCGCAAGAGAAAACTCTTGCCAGCACTTCTTGCACAGACGACCCGCGACTTGTCTACTCATCCGCACGGGTATCAAATCAAAGCGCTTTTCCGACTTCGTTTTGTTCCAAAAGGACCCAAATTTCCTCAGTCGCCCACCCAACCTCTTGGAACCCTTAAGAAGTTGAGTTCGCGCTCCCCCGCTCAGACGACGCCACGGGACCATTGTAACTATGTCGGGATTGAGAAACCCCGCACCTTTTGCAATCGCTTGCTGAATTGGACGGGACGCTAGCCCTTGGAAAGAACCGTGGTCCCACACTCTTTTTAGAGCTGCCTTACTCCTTGGTAACTGATGCGGCATGTAACAACCTCCCTTTTATATTTTATGCGAAATTTTCCGAACTTGACACATTTTAACACAAGCCAACGCTATCAGTCAAATGGTGCGGAAACAGTCTCACTAAATACCCCAATCTCGAAAATATCAAAAAAATGGCCGTCGCGGATTTTCCGCGACGGCCATGTGCCAAGAGATTAGTTGTTATCTCAGAAACTGCAGGAAGCGCGCAGCCCTTACAAGCCGATCTACAAGATCAGCGTTCCCGGCTATTTGGTCCCAAGGATATCTTGCTACAGCACCTGGTGCCCCGCACCCCGCCCTTGTAGCAATCCGCTCTTTTTCATGAACGCTCAGTTCAGTCCACAAGATTTCCAATTGGTCTTTCCGCGTCCTTGCTCTCTTTTTCTTCTTTGCCATAATTTGCCCCCTTATATGCCTTATTATCTATATTCTAAGTGCAACCTGCCCACATTGTACCACTATCAGTCAACTAGTGCTGTCAATAGCTGCTTAATTTCCTTTGCAGGAACTGTTACTCTAAACAATTCTAATGTATGAAATATCGAAAAGTATGACTATTAACTAAATTCACGGGGAAACTTTCGAAGATGCAAAAAAAATGAAGGTGGGGGAAAGTGTTTCCCCCACCCGGTGGTGCTTGTTCTTGATTATCTTTTTTCGAACGCGCCGATTATGGCCATCTTGTCCACAAATGAAATGAAGTACCAAGACAGCCTGAACAGAGCTTCCGCGGCAGAAGCACCCCTTGCTGAAGTCGCAAGAGCTAAACGCCCAGGCAGCTTCATCTTATCCCAACGACGGCCATATTTCCCTAGCCGCCGGCGCAACTTTTTGCAGGCACCCCAAAGGCGTTGGCGCGTAAACCAGCCCAAATCCATCCAAGGCGACATTGCGATTTTCTGGGGATAGGCAAACCCAGCAATTTTCGCAATGGCGAGGAAAACTTGACGGTTGAGGATACCATCTCCGATGTTACTATCCCAATCATACGCTAATGCCGACTTTCTCTTTGGTATCACTGTTTGAACCTCCTTTTACGTTTTGTACGAAATTTCCGATATCTAGGAGATTATAACACAGACAGACGCTATCGGTCAGCGGCTCGCGACAACCTAATCACAATAGCTTTCAGGACATAAACTTGGAATGGGGCTTGAAGCAGGGGTTGGAAACAGAAGCTCACTAATTTGATCTTCTAACTGAGAAATGTAATCTTGCTGTCGCACAGCATTCTCTTCCAACTGCTTAGTTTTAACCCACCAGAAATACGAATTACCCAATGAAATTACTAAGGCCAAGGCAAGTAAAATTAATACCCACGAATACTGTTTTTCTAGTATCCCAGTTAAAAGGGGCGGTTTATTCTCGCCTTCTTGGGGCGTTACTGCCGAGTTTATCTCCGCTTCGCGGCTTGATTCTGACATTACTTTTATTATAAAATATCCAGACAGAAATTTCAAGCGGAAAGAAGGCTCATCAGCTGAAGCTGACATGTAGATAAAAATATGCTATAATCGGCTGAACACTGGAACAATTTGAAGTCTGGGCTTAGTTAAAATACAAGACAAGAGGGGGGTAACAAAGTGAGAAGATATGTATGCGCGATAATGGCTGTGGCACCGGGAACCGGGAAAACTGTCAGGCTGGCTATTATTGTAACTGAAGCGATGACGCAAAGCCTGGCCAGAAGAAACGGCATTGCAAGAGCCCTGAAACTTTGGCCTACTCGCCGCGGTTTCAATGGACACGGTGCCGCAGCCTTGGAAGCCAAAGGCGGGCCGTATCAGCCGGTTATAGCAATGGCAGCAGTAAGACGACACGGCAGAGGGTGGGAACCGGGAACAGCGATAGCCCTTTTATCCACACAAGGACGCCGGCCCGATCTAGTAAGGATAGGTCAAGCCAAATTGGACCTTGAGTTTCCTCAAGCTAAATGGCTCAAACGTGCCTACCTAGCTCGCACCCTGGAAACTCTTTAGTGTGACTGACCACCAAAGCCGCCGGGCCACAAAGCCCGGCGGCACAGCACCCCTCACTAACCCTGGTTATGCAAAAGTCCCCAGCCTGAAAACCGGATTTCTATCGATTGTTATTATACCTAAAATAATAAAGCTAAAGAGCAGTCTATAACTATATCAAGTCCCCGCGAAACAAGTTTGTCTAATCCCTTGTTGTAACGGCTCACCTGACTATCAGCAGACAGGACTTTAGCCTAGCGACAGAAAAACGTAATCCTCCCTGACGCGGTGCTAAAGCACCGCCGCTACAAATGCACGTAGGCTGGATGTTAATTAAAAATGTGGTAAATTTATTTTGCCGTTGCTATATATGCCCGAGCACCAAACAGTCACAATTGATGGATTGCCGACTAAGTACCGCAAAGTGGGCCAGGGAAAACCACTCCTGTTTCTTCACGGGCATCGGGCAGATACACGAAAGTGGCTAGTATTTATCGAACGACTAGCACAAAATTACACCGTTTATGCGCCAGAATTACCGGGTCAGAGCGCTAATACTCCACCTTTTCTGGACAGGAGCTGTGCCATGGAAAGGTACGCCGATTTTTGTTTTGAGTTCTGCCGAGTGCTAGGGCTAAAGCATATTCCGATAGTTGGCGCTTCAATGGGTGGAATTATTTCTATTCTGCTGGCAAAGAAATATCCTCAAATTGTACAGAAGCAAATTCTTTTTTGGACTCCCATTGATAGCAATTTCTTTAATCATGCCCGTATTAAACTGATTTCTAGCGCGGTGGCACATATTGCCAAAGGAAGAACCGTATTTAAGCTTTGGCGGACATTTCTTTATTCACCGCTAGTTAAGGTATTTCTTAAAATAGATGTAAAACCGGAAGAACACACTCTTGAAGTTATTAACCATGAGATTGAGCGGTGGAGAGAAGTTGATCTTCTCACTTGGAGCCGGTCAATGATTGATATCCTTAATACAAGCTTTAATGAGCGGGAGCAAATTACAACTCCGACTATAGCTGTGTTTTCCGCTCACGACCGATACTTTGATGTGGAGAAATCAATCGTCAAATACGAACAGATTTTTCCTCAACTTGCTGTTCATGTTGTAAAATCAAAATTTCATGTGCCTAAGGGTAATTTGACTAAGCAATTTGTTAGGGAATATGAAGATATTTTTAGGATCTTTATTCTTTATAGGGGTCACCCCTAAAACAGGGGTGACCCCTATTTCTTACTGTGATATGATAGAAGTCATGATAGGAAAAAAGAAGGTGATTACTAAAAAGAGCGAAGACTTTTCACGCTGGTACACTGATGTGGTTCAGCAAGCAGAACTGGCTGACTATGCGCCAGTGAAGGGCTGTATTATCTTTCGTCCCTATGGTTATGCCCTTTGGGAAGGTATTAAAAAAGCTTTAGATGCCAAAATCAAAGCTATGGGCGTAGAGAATGCCTACTTTCCACTTTTTATTCCCCAAGAATTTTTACAGAAAGAAAAAGAGCATGTCGAAGGCTTTGCGCCGGAGCTCGCGGTAGTTACTCATGGCGGCGGGAAGAAATTGGAGGAGCCTCTGATTGTTCGGCCCACTTCTGAAACTGTTATGTACGCTATGTTTTCCAAGTGGATTCAGAGCTGGCGGGATTTACCCCTAAAAATCAATCAATGGTGTAATGTTGTCCGCTGGGAAAAGCGAACTCTGCCTTTTATCCGCACGACAGAGTTTTTATGGCAGGAGGGACACACTGCCCATGCTGAGCATAAAGAGGCATTAGACCAAGTACACGCCGCGGCGCAAGCGTATGAAGAAATTTTCAAAGATTATCTGGCAATTTACGGTATAACCGGCTTTAAGAGTAATAGTGAGAAATTCGCCGGAGCCGCGGCAAGTTTGTCCTACGAGGCATTAATGCCAGACGGAAAAGCTTTGCAGTCGTCGACTTCTCACGATCTTGGTCAAAACTTTGCCAAAGCTTTCGAAATTACTTTTCAGGACCAGAAAGGCAAAAATCAATATGTTTGGCAGACTTCATGGGGATTGTCCACCCGAGCAGTGGGCGGATTAATTATGGTGCATGGTGATGACAACGGCTTGTTTTTCCCCCCGCAGATTGCGCCAATTCAAATTATTATTGTCCCCATTTATGGTGGCGACGAAGAAGGAGGCCTGGTCAAGCAATATGTTTCCGAATTGAAGTCTAAGTTGATAGAGTTTAGGGTCAAAGTTGATTCTAGGGAAGAATATTCGCCGGGGTGGAAATTTAATGAGTGGGAACTTAAGGGTGTGCCGCTAAGATTGGAAATTGGCCCACGTGAGGTCAAAAGTCAAACCGTTATGGCCATTCGCCGCGATACCGGAGACAAAACTTCAATAACTACATCTGAACTAACAGAAAAAGTAACGATGCTCCTTAAAACCCAGCAAAAAGATGCTTTGGAGCGCAGCCGCAAGTTTACCGAGGAAAACACTCATCTAGTGGATACTTACGATCAATTCAAGGAAATTATGTCCGGTCCGCGGGGATTTATTAAAGCCTTTTGGTGTGAAAATCCCGGATGTGAAGCTAAAATTAAAGAAGAAACCAAGGCGACCACGCGCTGTTTACCGCTTGACGCTGTTGAAGAAAAAGGCAAATGCGTTTACTGCGACGAACCAGCCACGCACCGCTGGCTCTTCGCCCAGGCGTACTAATCACTCCCACCTAAACAACTTCACCGCGAGAAACAACCCCCCAACTACCCATAAAGTCAGTGCGATTAATTGTGTCCGCACATCATAGAGAGTGGCATGTTCAATCATTGTTTTTCTTAGAGCCTCTGCTAAATAAGTTAGAGGCAAATAGTCAGTAATCTTTTGCAGCCACGAAGGAAAAGCCTCGCGTGAAAAGAAAATGCCGGATAAAAACATCATTGGCATCTGTATCAACTGCGCCATCGACATCGCCGTATTTATTGATTTAGCAACACCGGAAATAGCAAACCCTAAACTTAGAAATACCAAACTGCCCAAAAGCGCCGTAACAAAGATATAAAATAGATTGCCATAAAGATGAAGATCAAAAAATAGTTTGCCCAGAAGTATTATCAGTCCCGCTTGCGCCATGAGCAAGAACAGGCGGGTGAAAACCTGACTAACCAGAAAAAGAAGCGGGTTCATCGGAGTTACCCGCAGGCGTTTTAGAATATCCTGTTCGCGGTATTTAACCACAATCATCGCCACCCCAATAATACCCAACTGCATAATCATCATACCCACAATACCGGGGATCATAAAGTCCATATAGCTGAAGTTACGGCTGTCCACCGGTTCTTGGTTAAGCGCAAACAGCGTTGAACCTTGCGCGGCTTGTAAGCTAAATTGAGTAAGAATTTGATTAACTATGAGAATTCCCGTCCCAGTCTGTTCAAATTGTCCCTGATTAAAAAGCAGTTTCAACTCTGTTGGTTGACCAGTCTGCATGGGCTCTGCAACCGATAAATCTTGGGGCAAATATAATAGGAGGTCTATGTCTCCCTTTTCAATCTTTTCTCTTAATATAGGCTCGTCACCCTGTTGAACTTTGAGAACACTGGCTTCCTCCAAGGCGCCAGCAATCTGCTCGCTCAATTCATTTTGGGCTAAATCTACAACCCCGATTCTAATCGACCCGAGTTGATTAAAATCCATTAGACCAAAAATGGTCATAATGAAAAGAGGAATAAACAGCCCCCACATCCAGGCATGTTTATCGCGAAGAAACATCTTTAATGAAGAGGTGAATATGGGTAGTGTTTTCATGGGTAGTAAATCACTGTGACCGTCTCAACTCGACTTAACGTGATAACCAGCCAGGTTTTTTAATGTCAAATGCCAAATTAAAAATGTCAAACTATCCAGGAAATGAAATTCTTTTGACATTCGGATTTTGACATTGATTAATCATTTGGCATTAGTCATTTGACATTCATAGATTGCCCTGTATCCTCCAGTTACAAATAGACCAGGCAAAGACACCAGACTTTAATCACCCGCCCGACTACTCTCTCAACCCATGCCCCGTGAGATGCAAAAACACATCTTCCAAATTGGCTTCCTGCACTTTTCTTTCTTTCTTAAACCCATTTTTAAGCAATATCTTAATAAGATTATCCGGGGTATCAATAGCAACAATTTTCCCTTGGTTCATTATAGCTACACGATTGCATAGCTCTTCAGCTTCTTCCATATAATGAGTAGTCAAAACAATAGTAATGCCATCTTGATTCTGGCCACGGATAACATCCCAAAGATGATGCCGCGCCTGTGGATCAAGTCCGGTGGTTGGCTCGTCTAAAAATAATATTTCCGGTTGGTTGACCAGAGCCGCGGCAATAGAAAATCGCTGTTTTTGCCCGCCGGACAACTGCTTAATCCTCTGATTGGCTTTATCTGTTAACTCAACTTTGCCTAGAATTTCGCTAGGATCAATTGTACGATTATAAAAACTAGCGAAAAGATTAAGAAGTTCTTTTAAATTTAAATAATCAAAAAAAGAGCTGGATTGCAGTTGTACGCCTATAATTTGCTTAATTTTATGACTGTGCTGATGGCAATCTAGTCCGTTAATCAAAACCTCACCGCGGTCTTGTTTTCTTATTGTTTCGATAATCTCCAATGTGGTCGTCTTGCCAGCACCGTTAGGTCCCAAAATACCGAAAACCTCGCCTTTTTCAACCTCAAAAGACACTCCATCAACTGCCTGTGTGTCTCCGTAAGTTTTGTGCAAGTCTTTAACTTGAATGATGGGAGCTTGTTTAGACATAAGTAGGTATCAGGTAATTTTAGGTAACTGGGTAATTTTACCTGCTTCTGGCAGGTGGGTAATTGGGTAACTGGTAACTTATTCGCATTCTTATTGTGGCAGTTACGGGTCGTCCCAGCCGGAATTTGGGCAGATTTAGGCTTTTTTGTCCACTGACACGACACTGTGTAACTATACCACCATATCAATATACTTTACGTGTCAAGTGATTAATTTCACAAACAAAATTCACGCTCGGAAAGTAAGCAACTGATTAGCGTAGTAACGCAATCTTGCCGTGTACCGAATGGTACTGCGATCATTACGCGATTATTTGCAACGCGAACTGAAGTTCGCTATTACAATAAACACCACCGCAGGTAAATGCAGTGGCGGGGGACTGAAACTCTCGGGTTTTAAAGTTCGAGAAGTTTGTGTATGAGAGTCTAGTCCCCCGCCCGAAAAATGATTATCTAGGTTTGGGACGGCAAAGATATATCATCACACATAATACGCAGATGAGGAGTAGCGCACCATATGCAACCAAATCTGCTATATTCAAATACCAGCCGCCCATTAAATCCAGATAAATAGGATTTGCGCCCCCACCCCTGAGAATGCAACTCGCTAAATTAACAGCTCCTGCAAGCAGAAAAACAACCGACACTGCTATGGCCGAGTAACCAAACGGCCTCGATGAACAGAAAGCCAACCCCACAAATATAAAGAATACTGGTAGCGTTATAAGCGTGCAAATAAGCCTCGCCACTAATTCCACTCTAGTTACAATGTGAAAACCCTCCATTACTTCGGCAAATGGGCCAACCTTAGCAATCCATATGGTAAAGGCAATTGCTAAAATGACCAGAACGCCCCACACCAAGACCGTTCGCCACGTCTTTGTTTATCCTCCTAATTAAAGTTCTAGTTCGTATTATCGAGTTTCTGCCCAGATTATACCACAAGCCGATAGCGTCTGCAATTGCGCCAACTGAGGTTAAGCCACGGGAGTGAGCGGTCAAACGGCTAAGACGTTTTCAATCTTTGCAACCAACTGCCTACTACCTACCACCACCAACCTTTACCTTCCGATGTTAAAATACTCCCATGTCCAAATTTCAACTTGTTTCCAATTACAAACCTACCGGTGATCAGCCGCAGGCAATTGCTCAATTAACTAAGGGTTTAAAGGCAGGATTAAAACATCAGGTTCTGCTTGGCGTTACCGGCAGCGGCAAGACTTTTTCCATGGCCAATGTTATCCACAAAACTCAATTGCCGACACTGGTAATTTCACACAACAAGACACTAGCGGCTCAGCTTTATCAGGAATACCGCGACTTCTTCCCCGAAAATGCCGTAGAATATTTTGTTTCTTATTATGATTATTATCAACCGGAAGTATATATGCCCCAAACCGATACCTATATCGAAAAAGAATCTAATATCAACGAATTTATCGACAAACTGCGCCTATCGGCAACAACGTCACTGATGACCCGCGATGATGTTATTGTCGTTGCTTCTGTATCTTGCATCTACAATCTCGGTTCCCCTATTGAGTATGCCGAAAGGATTATTGAACTAAAAAATGACATGACGCTTAGACGGGAAGATTTAGCCAAAAGGCTCATTCAACTGCATTATTCTCGCAATGACTATGACTTTAAACGAGCCACATTCCGAGCTAGGGGCGACATTCTCGATATCTGGCCCGCTTACGGGGATGAAGGATTACGACTGGAAATTTTGGATAATAAACTCCGGGCCATCCAAAAATTTCATCCGACCAACGGCAAGGTTATCGAAAGCTTAGAATCCACGGTCTTGTATCCAGCCAAACACTATCTAACTGCAGGAAAGCGTACACAAAAAGCCTTGGAATGGATTCGAAGAGATTTGGTTAAAAGACTTAAAGAGCTTAAAGACAATGGTCATGAGCTGGAAGCCTATCGGCTAGAACAGCGCACTAAATACGACTTGGAGATGATTAGTGAGGTCGGTTATTGTAACGGAATTGAAAACTATTCCCAATATTTTGACGGACGCCGACCCGGTGAGCCGCCGTTTACTTTACTCAATTTCTTTTTAAAACAACACCAAAAGTTCTTGATAATTATTGACGAATCTCATATGACGATTCCTCAAATCCGCGGCATGTACCGAGGAGATCAGTCGCGGAAACAGACACTAATTGACTTTGGGTTTCGATTACCCTCGGCTTTAGATAACCGCCCCTTAAAACTGGAAGAGTTTCTGGAGCGAGCCCCGCAGATTGTCTGCACTTCTGCCACTCCCGCAGATTGGGAGCTAAATAGGGTTCAACCCTCAAATAGGGTT
>Ga0180007_10003075_pt1 | contig 18964 bp, 16 predicted proteins | sample MM_PC_MetaG_FD_121122 | JGI IMG/M metagenome (GOLD analysis project Ga0180007, IMG submission 121122) | Groundwater microbial communities from the Aspo Hard Rock Laboratory (HRL) deep subsurface site, Sweden - MM_PC_MetaG | ecosystem: Environmental > Aquatic > Deep subsurface > Groundwater... | reverse complement strand
GAAGCTGAAATCTCAAGTGACCTGCAAAGAGGAAAAATTATTAATCCATCAACGGAAGCAAAATTGGAAGATGCAAGAGCTCTGCAAGAACAATTAGTAAAAGGATCTGAAAGATTTTTCGAGTTTTCTTTTTACATAACTATTCCTGCAAATTCTGTGGAAGAACTAAATCATTTGACTAAACAGGTTGAATCAACTTTGGGATCTTTAATGATTGTAGGCAAACACGCTACCTTAGACATGGAAAACGGGTTTTTAACAACTTCTCCATTTGGAATGGATAAACTCATGATTACCAGAAATATGGATACTACCTCTCTTGCAACAACTTTTCCTTTTACCTCAGCCGAACTTTCCAGTGACAGAGGACTTTTGTATGGAATTAATGCCCAAAATGAGTCTTTCATTATTTTTGATAGATTCTCAATGGAAAACGCCAACATGAGTATTTTTGCAACCTCTGGTGCTGGAAAATCTTACTTTGTTAAACTTGAGGTCCTACGTTCAATGATGCTTGGAAATGAAGTAATTGTTATCGATCCAGAAGCAGAATATAAACCCTTAGTTGAGTCAGTAAGTGGAGAATTTATTTCATTCTCTTTCAATTCCGAATCTAAAATTAATCCTTTTGATTTAGCTCAAATTTATGAGGAAGGAGAAAACCAATTAGGCCTAAAAATTCTTTCTCTTCATTCTCTTTTTAAAGTAATCATGGGTAAAATTACTCCAACCCAAGAAGCACTTTTGGATAGAGCTTTAGTTGCCACTTATAGGGGAAAAGGGATTACTCAAGATCCCGAAACCCAAAAGAAAGAGCCACCTTTAATGGAAGATTTGTATAAAACTTTAATTGGGATGGAAACGGCTGATGCAATGGATTTAGCAGCAAGAATAGAAAAGTTTGTTAAAGGAAGTTTTGTTGGAATTTTTGATAAGCAAACAAATATAAATCTTAATAATCAATTAACTGTATTTTCAGTTAAAAATCTGCAAGACATATTAAGACCAATTGTCATGTTTGTAATTCTTGATTATATCTGGACAAGAGTAAAAAGAGACTTAAAAAGAAGACTTTTAATTGTTGATGAGGCTTGGCATATGATGCGGTATGAAGACTCAGCTCAGTTTCTTTGGAGTGTAGTTAAAAGAGCAAGAAAATATTATTTAGGTTTAACAACAATTACCCAAGACGTTGAAGACTTTTTAGCTCAAGATATTGGAAAAGCAATTGTTACTAATTCCTCCATGCAGCTTCTTTTGAAACAATCCCCTGCAGCCATTGATAAAGTGGGAGAAATATTTTATTTATCACAAGGAGAAAAACAACTTCTTTTATCAGCAAATATTGGAGAAGGAATATTTTTTGCAGGACAAAACCATGTACCGATAAGAATTGTGTCCTCTGAGGAAGAACATAAAATAATAACAACAAAACCGCATGAGGTTGAAAAACAACAAAACAATTCGTCCTGGACCAATAATCAAACACAAAAATGATTGCAAGAAATGACGCACAAATACTACTAGAAGGATTAAACTATCTAACAGAAAATACCAGCGCTAAAGCTTGGAGAGGAACATCAAGAAGCTCCTTTTTGGTTTCTTTGTCGGAAATCTTCTTAACAGATGACATTGAACAAATCAGAAGGGATCTTCAAATGATAAGCAGTGGTCAAATTTCCTCAAACACTACTCCCCAAGATGTTGTTGAAAGAGCAGAAAACCAGGGAATAACGAAAGAAAATTTGGAAGTAAGAGTACAAGAACAAAGATCACAAGTTAAATATTGGACAAATAAAATAAGGCAAAATCTAGCAGCACAAAAAACAGCTGAAAAAGAAGTAAAAACAGTAAAAACAGCAACAGAAGTTCAAAAAGAGACATCTCCTAAAACACAGGCCGAGACTATAAAAAAGGATACTGTAAAACAGGAAGTAAAAGAAGTACCCATTAGAGAAAAACCCCAGAAAAAAGTAACTGTTATCCCAGTTACAGGAGAAGAAAAAATAGAAAAAGAAATTCCAGTTGGACAAAAATTAGAAAACATTCAAATTAAATTTGACTCAAGCGAAGTTGGAAGTGTAAAAGATAGATTAAATGCAACCCAACCTTTTTTTGTTGCATCATTAAATTCCCAGAAATCAGAATTTGCTGATCTAAGTCCTTCTTTAAATTTAATATCAAAAGGAATTAGTTCCGAGGAATTAAATAATGCCGCCAATTCATTACCTGAAGGTCCTGAGAAAAATACAATTCACAGGATTTCCTACACCATGGAACGAATTGAGAAAATATTTCCCAATGAAGTTTCTCAAATCAGAAATTCTGTGTCTATAGATAACTTAGAAGTCCAAATACCAAAAGTCGACTTTAATCCATCTCCAAATAATTTATCATTAAGTCCTAATGCAAACTCTTTAGGGGGATATTCAATATCTGATGGGTCTTCAGGTATTGAAACAATCGTAGATTTTGCAAAAAATAAAGTTATAAATAAAGCTTCAAGTGCAATTCTTTCAAAGATAAAAACAAAAATTGGTGGAAAACTAGCAAAAACAGCAGTGGGAAAAGCCGCATCTTCTTTAACTGCAAAACTTTCAGGTACAGCAGTGGGAAAAGCTCTAAGTGCAATCGGAGCAAAAATTGGAGCAGCCCTAGGTTCCGTTGCACCAATCATCGGAAATATTATTGGAGCAATAGCAGGATGGCTTGTTGAAAAACTATTACCTCTAATTAACAAAATAAAGAATTGGCTAAAAGAAGACGGTCCAGCTATTCTTACAGCAGCAACAACAATAATGCTTCTTCCCTTCTATTATGTTGCATCATCAATCCTCGTTCCAATTTTAATAATATTAATTGCCATTCCAATTTCTATCGCAATAATTATGTTTATAATAAATTCAGGTGCATATATAGTACCTCCAAAAGCAAGTACACTTGGCGCTGTCGGTGCAATATCTGCCTATATTGACATTGTTAAAATTGCTGATCCTTCTGGTCCATTTCAAAATAGTAATCTTCCATTGGAGATAGAATATACAGTTACAGTTAAAGCAAAAAAAAGCGGTTTGGCAAACATTAGAATCGAAGATAAATGTAGTGTTGTTGCAGAAGGAACACCTATGTCCTGTCCAAATGGAGAACCTCAAGTTTCTACAATCGAAATACCCGAAACAATAACTGAAAGTACTCCTTTTTCTTTTTCTTATAAAAGACTATTCAATGATAAATTTAAAGACACTTTAACTATCGACATTATTACTATAACTGCAGACGTACCAGAAAAAGAAAATGCACAAGCGGCGACATCTGCTGCAATTAAAATAGGAAATCCTCCAGATGAATGTCCTTACAATGCTTGGCCTTTGGCTGGAGATGCTGGAATTAATAATGTTACCCAAGGACCTTTTGCTGTTGGATGTTCTCATCAAAACATGAGAGCAGAAGCGATTGATATAGGAGGGAGAGGACTTACTGTTCTTGCTGCCCACAGCGGTATTGCAACTGTAAAATATGATGATTGTTATGGAAAAACTGTTGATATTCAATCAACTTGTGGTGGAAATATTTTTATATCAAGATATTCCCATCTAGGCAATGTAATAGTTAATAACGGTCCCATTACACTAGGTCAAACACTTGGAACTACCGACAATACGGGTAGCTGTTCTAGAGGAGATCATTTACATTTTGACTTCAGAACCCTCGATGGAGGTAGAGTTAACCCTCCGATAATGAATACCCCCTTTCTTAAAAGAGATATCCCAACTGGATGTTGTAATCAAGAAAATGGAATATATTGTAATAAGTAAAATATAATTAATTATGAATATTAAAACAAAAATAATAATAATTATTCTTTCACTACTCTCTATTGCGTCTTTAGTCTTTCTTTATGTAAAGATTAACAAAGAGGAAATTAAAACAGAGGTATCACCAGCAAAACCAAGTATTCCCAAAAACTTTCAAGGTGAAATTAAATACAAAGTTAATATTCAAAAAAAAGATTTTGATTTTCCTGAAGAATTGCCTTTAATAGAGTTAATAAATGAAAAAATTGGAATCGCTAAAATTAAAGAAATAGCAAAAAATATTGGTTTTGCAGGAGAACCTGATGTAACACAAGATGTTTTTGATGGAGAAACTTACATCTGGAAAGATGATAAATCTATACTTTTCTGCTTCCCAGAAAGTGGATTAATCAGATTTAGTTCTGAAAATAACTTGCAAACTGATAATATTTCATTAACTGATGAAGAAATCTTTTCTATTTCAGAAAACTTTTTTTACAATAATTCATTTGTCGAAAAAGGTTCTTTTAAAATAAACAAAATAAAATATTTAAAATCAGATTCAATAACAGAAAAATTATTGGAAGTTGAACGAGAAGAAGCAGAAATTTTTGAAGTCATTTTTAATCCTATTTTTTCTGATTATGAAATAAATACCTACTGGACTGACCAACCTTTAATTTCTGTAAAATTACTCAAAAATGGATATATTTTTTCAGCGCAATACACAAATTTGACACAAGCTCAAAATACTCAATCGAAATATAAAATAAAAAATTATGATGAATTTAAAGAAACAATTGGAGAATCTACCTTAATATCTGTTAAAAACGTTAATTTAGCACTATCTGATCTTGATAAAAAGTCTATTGAGGAAATTGAAATAAATAATGTCAACCTTATTTATTTACAAGATTCCACAAGTTCTGATTACTTACAGCCTGTATTTAAATTAGAAGGAATAACTTCAATTACAGGATATGGAAGTGAAATTGGAACTGTTTTATATCTCCCAGCAATATCCCGAAATTAACCCTGAATCTTTACAGGCATTATTAAATGAAGATAATCAGAATTTTCTGGATCAGAAAAAATTCCTGGTGCATTAGAATTGGAAAACTTCATTTGGACCTCTTCTCCTTTGATTGAATGAATGAATTCTTCTAAAAATCTATAATTAAAAGCAATTTCTATGCCTTTCCCTTCTACTTTTGCATCAATTTTTGTTTTTTGACTCCCAGATGATTGGCTCTCTGCCAAAAGTGTAAGATCGCTCTTCCCAACTTCCATTTTCACTATATTTGCAGAATCTCTAGCAAATACAGATGCCAACTTTACTGCTCTTAAAAATTCTTCTTTATCTACATTTATTTTAATATTTGTAGCTTTTGGAATAATTTTTTCGTAATCCGGATATTCCCCTTCCAATACCCTAGTTGAAAAAACTGTATCATCCATTAAAACAATTACCTGGTTTTCCTCTTTCTTATATTCAAAGAGTATATTTTCTTTCTCAGTCGATGTTTTTATTAGTTCTCCCAATATCCCCTTAGGAAGAACTAAATTTTGAGTTTTAGTATTTCCGCTAACGGAGAGCTTTCTTTGTGAAAGCCTAAATCCATCTGTTCCAACCAAAGTAAGATCCTTTCCTCTAAAGATCATTAAAACACCAGTTAAAATGGGTCTAGTCTCGTCAATTGATGTTGCAAAAATTACTTGAGACAATGCTTCTGCAATTTTTTCTTTAGACAATGTAAAAGCTTTTTTTTCATCCACTTTTTGAGGTATCAAAGGAAGATCAGAAGTATTCATTCCAGAAAGTGTTGACGAAAATGAATTGGTAGAAATTTTAAGTTGTTCTTTTTCAGAATTAAGAGAAATCGTTCCAGGTTGAAGATTACTCACAATTTCTGTAATCACTTTTGCAGGAATTGCAATTTCTCCTTCTTTTTCTACCTGGGCTCCAAAGGAAATTGATGTCGACATCTCCAGATTAGTTGCAGAAACAATAAGTTTTGTTTTTTTTGTTTCAAGTTTAATATTTCCCAAAATTGGAAGCTGTGCTTTTGAAGTTGTAAACCTTGATGCATTTATTAGAGCTTTTGCTAAATTTTCTTGTAAAACTTTTAATTTCATGTCTTTTTTCGTCTCATATTATTTATCATATATATACTAGTAGTTCTAGTAGTAGTAAGTGTTGATAAGTGGATATTTGAATTTAAATAAGCACAAGATTCATTGTTTATAATGTGGTCAGTTGATTGTGGATAAAAATGTGGATAAGTTTGAAGCTGATGTTGATAAGTTGATAAGTGCTTATTTATTATAAACATTCATCCTCAAAGATTATTTTTAATCCCCAATATATCCTCACGAATCTTAACATCGGTTGATGCTAGATTTGTTATCTTATCAACAGCGTGCATAACGGTGGTGTGGTCTCTTCCTCCTATTAATCTGCCAACTTCTTGTAGGGGGAGATTGTATTGAGTTCTAAGTAAATACATTAAAACTTGTCTTGGAAGAGAAACGGGCCTTGCTCTTGAATCCCCCAGAAGTTGCCTTTTTCCTAAAGAATAAAATTCTGCGACAGCATTGATTAAATCATTTGGGTTAGTTTTTAATATGCGACTATTAGGTTCAACACCCTTTCCTAAAAGGGACTGAACAAAATCTTCTGATATTTCTACCTTTTTAAGATTTGACTCAGTCATTAATCTTGTAAGAAAACCTTCAATTTTTCTTGCTGCTTCAACATTCCCAGCAATTAGTTGAACTATTTCCATTGGAATATCTAGTCCTTTTTCTTTAGCTTTTATTTGAGTTATTGCACACCTTAATTCAAAGTCTGGAGGTGCAATATCTACAATTAGGCCTGCTTCGAATCTACTTCTTAATCTTTCTTCAAGTTTTGATATTTCGTCGGGGGGCTTGTCGGAAGTGAGTATTACTTGTCCTCCAGCACCCTGGACGGCATTGAAAGTATGGAAAAATTCTTCCTGTACAGCATCCTTTCCTGCAATAAATTGAATATCATCAACAAATAAAACTTTTAATTTTCTATATTTGTTTCGGAATGCTTGTGTTGTTTTTGTTCTAATCCCCTCAACAATATCATTTGTAAATTCCTCCCCAGTACAAAAATGTATCTTTGCATCGGGATTTTTTTGTAGTATCGAAACACCAATAGCATTCATTAAATGTGTTTTTCCGACTCCGACTCCACCCCAAACAAATAAAGGGTTATAAGCACTTCCCGGATTTTTTGATACTGCCTCCGCCGCCGCCCAGGCCATTTGGTTTGAAGATGAAACTGCAAAATTTTCAAAAGTAAAACCCGGTTTAATTCTTGAATATCTAAAAGAATTATTTATTTCTTCTTTATTATCTTTATTATTTTCAAAAAGTGGACTAATTGTTTCTTGAGAACTCATTTTTTCTTTATTTGGATTTTCCTTAACTATAAACATTAAATCACATGGCATCTCTAATACTTTTGATAAGGCATCTTGAATAAGGCCATAGTATCTATTTTCTAAAGTTGTTTTAACGAAGGGGGAATTACATCCTATTTGAATAATAAATTTTTTATTCTCCTTTTTGAGTTCTGAAATGTGAGTTTGAGAAAACCAAGTAGAAAAAATGGCAGAGGACACAGATATTTTTATACTCTCAAGAGAGTCTTTCCATATTTGATTTTTATTTAATTCGTCCATTTTGTTTTAAAAAACTATTTAGTAAGAAAATATTTGGGGCAAGATGTTTTCAAAAAGTTATTTTACTTATAATGATTATTTACAAAGTTATCCACAATCCGTCAACTACCAATATTTGTATAAAACTATATTAACCTGTTAAAATTGCCCTCTAGAAAGATTTTCTGTTCGAATATATAATCTAGACTATGTCAACAAAAAGAACATACCAACCAAGTAAAATAAGGAGAAAAAGAAAATTTGGTTTTAGAGCGAGAATGAAAACGGCGAAAGGTAGATTGGTTTTAAAAAGGAGAAGGCAAAAAGGGAGAAAGAAACTTACTCCCTAAGCTTCTTTTTTAGATTCCCTCTTTAATTAATATGTTAGCTCGTCAATTTAACCTAAAAGGTAAAGATAATTTTGAGAATGTTGAGAAAAAAGGAAAGATTTATCAATCTGAATCCTTTGGTCTTGCATATATAAAAAGAGAAGACAATGAAGGTTCAAAATTCGGATTTGTTATTTCTAAGAAAATTAGTGGGGAAGCGATTCATAGAAATAGAATAAAAAGAGCAATGGCTGAATCTGTTAGGTTTTCTTTAACAGATATCAAAAACGGATATAATTTTGTTTTTTTAGCGAAACAAGCTTGTATCAGAAAATCTACAGATGAAATAATGAAGGAAGTTAGAAATTCACTTGAGAAAGCAGGGTTTATAAAAATTATAAAAAATGAAAAAAATTATTAATTTTCTAATAGACATATACAAAAACTCATTGTCAATTTTATTAAAAACATTATTTGGTGGTGGATGTAGGTATGTTCCTACATGTAGTGAGTATGCTAAAATTGCAATTTCTAAAAAAGGATTAGTTAAAGGTAGTATTATGTCAATAAATAGATTATTAAGATGCAATCGTTTCGGTGGGTGGGGAGAGGACCCAGTGAGCAATTAAAATGAACATTTTTCAAATATTATTAATTCAGCCTTTGACAAATGGTTTAATTCTTTTTTACAAACTTTTGGGTGGAAATATGGGTTTATCGATCGTATTTTTTTCAATATTTCTTCGTATTGTTACCAATCCTTTAACTAAGCCTTATATGCAATCGATGAAAAAGCTGAAAGATTTTGAACCACAACTTAGCAAATTAAAAGAAAAACACAAAAACGACAAAAAGAAACTTTTAGCAGCTCAGACAGAATTTTACAAACAGAATGGAATAAATCCAGGGGGAGGGTGTCTTCCTTATTTACTTCAGATAGCAATTCTTATTGCACTTTTTAACGTTTTTAATAAAGTTTTGGCTGGTGGAGATATTGCTTCAAAATTAAACGAACTATTGTATACACCACTTAAACTTGAAGAGGGACATGTTGTTGCAACTAGTTTTTTGTATCTGGATATAACTAAACCTGATGTTTTTAAAATTCCTGGAATTGCATTTAATTTACCCGGACCTATCTTAATTTTGGCTGCAATTTTTCAATTTATTTCAGCAAAGATTACCCAACCCCATGTTAAAAAGAAAAAAACAGGTAAACAAGAAGATGATATGCAGACTACAATGCAACAATCTATGATTTATACATTTCCTCTTTTCACTTTACTTTTTGGAATGAATTTCCCTTCAGGACTTGCTATATATTGGCTTTTGTTCTCAGTTATTCAAGCAATTCAGCAATATAAAACATCAGGTTGGGGAGGATTAACTCCTTTCATTTCTAAATTAGGTTTGTTAAAATCTCCATCCAGTAAGGATAAAAAATAATGAGTGATAAATTAATTAAAGTTCTTGAAAAAAAGGCGGTTAAGCTTATTGAACTTCTTGGTTCAAAGGCAAAAGTTGATGTTTCAGAAAAAGAAGATTACTTTTTTGTTAATTTAGAGTCAGATGAAGAAACAGGTCTATTAATAGGAAGACATGGGGAAACAATAAATTCAATACAGGCAATTCTTGCCTTATCCTTAAGAGAAGAATTAGGAGAAAAGAAGGTGTTTGTTAATGTAGGTGATTGGAGAGAAAAACAAGAAGAAAAACTTAAAGAGATGGCAGAACAAATATACCAAAGAGTAATTGATACAGGTGAACCTCAACCGGTTTATAATCTTTCTTCTTCACAAAGAAGAATAATTCATATTTCTTTAGCTGAGAAAAAAGATGTTGAAACAGAATCTACAGGTGAAGGGGAAAATAGATACATTTTAGTTAAACCTAAGAAAAAGTAGGTGAATTTTATAAAAAAAATTCTTCATAGTTTTTATCCAAAATTATTTTATTTAATTGTTTTTTTAATTCCTTCACAACTCGCTTATCATTTTTGGCCCCAGTATTCATTTGTCTATGGATTAAGAATTGATTATCTTTCTGTAGCAGTTTATCTAACAGATATCCTGATTTTTGTTTATATTATTTTCTTTTTTTTAAATAATAAAAAGAAAATAATATTTAATAAAGAAAGCACAGTGAGTTTATTCGCTTTTATTATTTTTATAATAATAAATATTTTTTACTCAAAACAAAAAGAACTATCTTTTTTTAAATGGATTAAAATTTTAGAATATTTAGTGTTCTCTTTTACGGTTAGTAAGAATAAATTTTTAACAAACAATAAAATATACAAAACCTTTTGTTACTCGGTATTATTTTTTGGAATGATTGGCCTTCTGCAGGTAATAAGAGGTTCTACTTTGGGAGGTTTATTTTATTTCCTTGGAGAAAGGAGTTTCAGTTTTGTCACTCCAGGAATTTCACTTCTTAATATCTTTAATTTAAGTTTTCTTAAACCCTATTCTACATTTTCTCATCCCAACTCTTTTGCTGGATACCTGTTGGCAGTTTTTGTTTATTTGTGGTTTTGGAAAACAAAAAACAATAAAAACATATATCTAAAATATTTAACAATTTTCTTTATATGTATTTTACTGTTATTAACCTTTTCTATGGGTGCTTTGTTTTCTTTATTTATTGTTCTTATTAGTTCATTTTTTAGTCTTTTTAGTAAGTTAAAAAGAATTAAATATATAAGTCTTTTAATTATTGTAACTTCAGTTTTACTGCCAATAATTTCTGTATTTCTACTTAGATATAAAAATAGTTTTTCTGACAGTGTTACTGAAAGACTTTTACTTTCAGAAATGTCAGGTCAGATGTTTAAATCCAACTTTGTATTGGGAGTAGGTCTTAATAATTTTATTAGTTACTTACCGTCTTTGGAGGCTTTAAGAGTTCCCTTTTGGTTTTTACAACCGGTACATAATATTTTCTTATTGTTTACTGTTGAAACAGGGTTGGTTGGTATAGGAATATTTTTTCTAGGCTTTAATAAATATATTAACTACCTAATTCAAAATAACAAAAAAGTTTTTATCTATATTTTACTGTCAATATTTATGACTGGTTTTTTTGATCATTATTGGCTTACTCTTCAACAGAACATGTTGTTAATGTTTTTGTTTTTAGGTCTTTCTAAAAATAAACAAACTAAATAGACTAATAGGAATGAAAGGAAATCTATTATTACATTCAGATGGAGGTTCTAGAGGAAACCCTGGTCCTTCTGCATCTGCTTTTGTTGCCGAAAAAAATGGAAAGCTAATATTTAGCCAAAGTAAATACTTAGGAGTTCAAACAAACAACGCTGCGGAATATTTTGGAGTAAACATGGCACTAAAGTGGTTGGAAAAGTATTCTGATCAAAACAAAGTTCCCCAAGTTGTTTTTTATTTAGACTCTTTATTAATAACAAATCAATTAAATGGAATATACAAAATAAAAAGTGAAAGTTTGAAAAAATATTATTTGGCAATAAAAGAATTAGAGAAAAAAATAAAATCTAAAATAACATATGAACATGTTTGTAGAGAAAAAAATAAAATGGCTGACCTTTTAGTTAATAAATGTCTTGATAAAAATTTCACGTACGTGAAGACTTTTAATAAATGAAGTACCACCTGAAATAATAATTATTTCCACGTTAAAGAGAAATTTTTACAAAAAAGATTAATTGCTTTAATGCGGGAATTTATTTACGATAGATCTATCATGCCTCACAAATTGTTTGAAAATTTACAACACAGACCAACAATTTATTTGTTTGCGGACCCAGATAGTTTAGGACTTTCACTAATAGAACACTTACTTACTAATTTTTGCAATGTTACTGTCGTTACTTCAAAAGTAGATAATTGGAAAGAAAAAACAGATATATTAAAAAATAATAATAATTTTAAAATTATATCTGTTGATGAGAATATAAGTAGTTTTGAATTGTCTTATTCAATTTTTATTAACGTTTATCTTAATCGAAGTAAAAAGGAAATATCAAAAGTAATTGATTTAAATAATCATATTCTTGGTAAAAAGTTTATGCTTTTTCCATTTCAGGTTGAAAGTATAGAAGATAAACGGAATCTAATAGATATTAAGTCTTTGTTTACAAATAAGAATATAGATGTTGAGTATTTTTATATTGGGGATATTCTAGGTCCAAACATAAATAATCTCTCTTACATTTATAAGATAATTAATTTATTAAAAAAGGGAGTAGTTGTTAAAGATACGGCTTCTCTTTATCCTTTACTTGCTAAAGATATAGTTGGAGAGATATCTAGTAATCTTTTTTCTTTTGGTCCACCTTCAAACGAGATTGCATTAATTGGTAAGGATACATCTGTAGAAACATTTATAAATTATCTAGTTAACAGCAAATTTATTTTAAATAAACAGTTAAATTCATATGAACAAACAAGATTGAAGGTGGGCAAATTTACTGAAAATATATTTCAAATTAATTTTACTTATTCTATTAAAGATACAATTGAGTATTTAGAAAGAAACAAATCATTAAGAACTGAACCTGTAAAAAAAGCTATAAGAAAGAAGCAATCTTATAATTTCGTTTTTCCTAAAATAAATTTGAATTTAAAATTCGAAAACAAACTTAAATTAAAGTTCTTAAATATTAAGAAAAGAATTCTACCAAAAGCAGGTATTTTTTACGGATTATTTATAGCTATTGTTTTATTGTCCTTTCCCTTGGTAATAATGCTTTTTTCAGCATCCTCATTTATTATGTCTTTTAACTCCCTTGAAAAAGGGAATAAATCTTTGTCCGTCGTTCTATTTAATATAAGTAAACAATCCTCGCTGCTATCTAAGAAGTCTTTGGGTTTTTTGTCTAACTTACCATTGGTTGGCTCTATATATGAAGGTCCTTATGTAATATCTAGCTTAATTAAAGATGGAAATAAAATCGCTGAGAGAGGACTACATATATATAATATATTAGACTCTTTACCACCAAAAATTTTTGGGAATGACTTATATTCAATTTTGGCAATATCAAATGATGTTTATTTAGAATTTGATTCTTTATATAAAGAGATAAGTTTTTTAATAAGTGAAGTAGATTCCTTAAAAAGTCCCTTAAAACAAACAATTTATAAATATATACCTAAACAACGTTTAAATTCTTTAAAAAAGGTAGTACTGTTTTCAAGAAATATTTCAGACAGTTTAGATGATATTTTGGGGTCAAAGGAAAAAAGAACTTATTTAGTGTTATTCCAAAACAATATGGAATTAAGACCAACAGGTGGCTTTATTGGGTCTTTTGCATTGATTACTTTTGAAGGAGGAAGAATGATGGACATTAATGTCCAAGATGTTTATTCTGCTGATGGTCAACTTAAGGGGCATGTCGATCCACCTTTCCCAATAAAACAATATTTAGAAGAAGGTGGATGGTATTTAAGGGACGCGAATTGGGATCCAGATTTTCCTAGTTCTGCGAATAAAATAGAATGGTTTTTGGAAAAAGAAATTGATCAAAAAGTAGATGGAGTATTTGCTATAGATCTAGAAATAGTAAAAGAATTATTGAAAGTTACGGGTCCTATTAATTTAAGTGATTACAATAAAACAATTGATTATAGTAACATTTACGATGTTACACAGTTTGAGGTTGAAGAAAATTTCTTTCCAGGATCAAGAAAAAAATCTAATTTTTTAGCAGCACTCTCAAGAGAGTTAATAAATACTTTAGTAAGCAGTGAGAATATAAATAACCTAAAAATTGCAAAAGTATTTATAAATGGATTAGAAGAAAAGCATATTCAGTTATTTTTTCATAATGCCGACATTCAAAAAGAAATTTCCAATTTTAGTTTTGATGGGGGAGTAGTTTCAAAAAATTGTTTAGGCAATTGTTTTTACAATTTCGTATCTTATGTAGATGCTAATGTTGGAGTAAATAAAGCAAATTATTTTATTGAGAGGTCATCACTTTTGAATGTTTTTTTAAGTGATAGTAAAGTTACAAATAATCTAAGAATTACTTTAAAAAACAACGCAAATCCTGTCTTAGGAGATAAGGTAAGGTATAAAGGCTATATAAGAGTATTGGGTTTACCTGGATCAAAATTTGAAGATGTAAAAATTTTAGAATATGGTCAGGAAAATATTGTAATTCCAGAGATTGAATCTTTAGCAAATTATAAAGAAGCTGGTTCTTTAATTGTTGTAGGACCAGGTGAAGAAAAAACAATAGAGTTTACTTGGTCAAATACAATTGCTAATAAATTGGATTTCTACTTAGGCGGAGAGTTTGGAACCTATTTTAGAAAACAAGCAGGTACTGTAAATGATAAATTATCAATTAATTTATTTTTACCGAATAATATGAACATTGAAGGGAATTCTTTCTTTACCTTGACCAGCCAGGGTAGCTACGTTTATAATACATTACTTACGAGGGACGTTTTCCCTCTTATTTATTGGTAAATAGGAAAAATGGATAAAAAGGTTCTAAATGTAGAGTCAAGAACTCTTAAAGGAAGAAAGGTTAATAAACTTCGTAGAGAGGGAATAATGCCTGCTAATATTTATGGTAAAAAAATTAAGTCTAAGGCTATAAGTGTAAAACTTGATGATTTTAAAAAAGTTTTCAAAGAAGTGGGAGAAACTGGACTTATTTACCTTGAGATAAAAAGTGATAGTAAAAAAGAAGCAAGGGCAGTCTTAGTTTCAAATGTCCAGATGGATCCTGTCAATGATGTTCCTATTCATGTTGATTTTCACCAAGTTGATCTAAAAGAAAAAGTTACAGCAGATGTGCCTATTGAGTTAACTGGAGTATCTCCTGCAGAAAAACAAAGTATAGGAACTGTTGTTTTATATATTAATGAAATTGAAGTAGAAGCACTCCCAAACAATTTACCAGAAAAATTTGTTATAGATATTTCTAAATTGGAAGAAGTTGATCAAGCTATATATATAAAGGATTTAGATATAGATAAAACTAAAGTCGAGGTTAAGGCAGATTTAGAAGAAATTATTGTAAAAGTTGAACCTCCTCAAAAGGAAGAAGTTGAAGAACCTGTAGTAACAGAGACAGAAGCGGAGGGTGAGACAGAAGCGGAGGGTGAGACAGAGGTAGAGGGTAAAAATCAAGAAGAGGGCAAAAAAGAATCAGAGACTAAAGAAACTGAGACTAAAACAGCTGAAAGTGAACCTCCAAAAAAGGGAAAATAATTATTTAATATTTAAAGTTTTCCCAAACGATTTTATTATTTGAGAATTTGGATTTATTGATTTTGCAATATTAAAATACTCAGTCGCTTTATCGAAATCTGATTCTTGAATATTAAGTGTAATTAGTTCTAAGTAACCATTAAAGTATAAGGGATTTTCATTTATAAGATTTTCCAAATAAGATATTTTTTCATTTGTTAGGTTAATATCTTCAATTTCAGCTCCTAGTACTTTAGATTCTTTTGAAGAAACGTTTAGATTAATTGCAGTTAAGAATAAAATAACTAATATAAAAAAATATTCGATTAATCTTATTAAGTTGTTATTTTTTGTTTTGTTTATTTTGGGCATAGGCAGAGTTGAAAACTAATTATGAAGTTTTAGAAAGAATAATACAAGCAATTACTTTGGCCAAGAAGAATTGATAAGAAGAGTTTTTTCTTTTTCAAAAAAACCAATTTGCCAAATTTTCTCAGTTAGAAAAGGCATAAAAGGATGCAGTAATTGTAAAGATTTTTTAAGAACAAAAACGAGTGTTTTATAAGCTTCATTTTTTCTATTTTTAATTTTTTCTAAATAAATATCTGCAAATTTATGCCAAATAAAATCATAAATTTCATAGGCAGCTTCGCTTAATTTATATTTCTCAATTAAGCTAGATACCTTATCAATAGTTTTATTAAGTTCTTTTATAATCCACTTATCGTCTTCGTTTTGAATAGAAGACTTTGACGGCTTGATATTTCCATCCAATATAAATCTTGAAATATTCCAAACTTTATTGGCAAAACGCCTTTGGCCGTTAATATTTTCTTCAGAAAGAGAAATATCGTTTTCAATTAATGCCCCCCAAACCATACTCATTCTTAATGCGTCTGATCCATACTTTTCAACCATTTCTAAGGGGTTGATGACATTTCCTTTAGATTTGCTGATTTTTACCCCAAATTTATCTCTAACCAAACCATGTATTAAAACTTTTGTAAAAGGAACCTTTCCAGTAACGTATATACCAACCATAATCATTCTTATTACCCAGAATGGAATAATGTCATATCCTGTTTCCATTACTGTAGTTGGATAAAAATAATCAAAGTCACCCTTTTTTATTTTTAAAGTAGCAAAAGGCCATTGAGCTGAAGAGAACCATGTATCGAAAGTATCTGTATCTTGTTTTAAATTGGAAGAATTACAATTACTACATTTTAAAGGTGTTTTCCCGTCTGTTATTGTCCATTCAAGACAATCTTTACATTTCCATGCAGGAATTTGAATTCCCCAAACGATTTGTCTTGATATGTTCCAATCTTTCAAATTTTTAAGCCAGTATTTTGCAATTTTTTCATATTTTTTGGTAACAATATCAACTTCATTATTTGAAATTGACTTTAGAGCCTTTTGGGTTAAAGGTTTCATTTTTATAAACCATTGTTTTGAAATTTTAGGTTCAATTATACTTTTATCTTTGTAACAGATTCCTACAAAATGTTTAATTTTTTCTATTTTAATTAGTTTTTTTTCTTTTTCTAAATCTTTTATAACTTCTTCTCTGGCCTTAAATGCTGTTAGACCAATATATTTTTGGGGAGTATTAATCATTCTTCCCGAACCGTCGATAACATTTATTGTTGATAGGTTGTGTTTTTTACCAATCTCTAAATCAGTTTCATCATGTCCGGGAGTAATTTTTAAAGCACCTGTTCCAAATTTGGGATCAACTAATATATCTGAAATAATTGGTAATTCTCTTCCGACAAGAGGTAATTTAGCATTCTTTCCAATCAGACTTTTATATCTTTTATCTTTAGGATTTACAGCAACTGCAACATCAGCAAAAATGGTTTCTGGCCTTGTTGTGGCGATTTTGATAGTTCCATAATCTAAAAAATATAAGTTATCTTCTCGCTCTACGGAATTAACTTCCAGTTGAGAGTATGCTGTTCCGCATTTTGTACAATAATTAACTATTTTTTCTCCTCTATATATAAGGTCATCATCGTAAAGTTTTTTAAATGTTTTATATACAGTCTTAATAATTTTTGGATCTAGAGTAAAGGTGTTTCTACTCCAGTCGCATGAAGCTCCCAGTTTTCTTATCTGACTTTCCATATTTTTTTTATTTAGCTGAACATAGTCCCAAATCATTTTGTAAAGAGTATCTCTGTCAAATTCGAATCTTGATTTACCTTGTTCTCTAAGTTTTTTCTCAAAAACATATTGAGTTTCAATTCCAGCATGATCAGCACCAGGAAGCCATAGTGCCGAATAGCCTTTCATTTTATAAAATCTGATTAAAATATCTTCTATAGCTACAAAACGGGCATGACCAACATGAAGATTTTCATTTGCATTAGGAGGAGGCATAATAATGCAAAATGGTTTCTTTTTATTAGATACTTCTGGAGTAAAGCTTTTTGTATCTTCCCAAAGTTTGTATATTTTATCCTCAAATTTATTATGATCGTATACTTTTTCCATAAATTATTCTTTTCTAGCTTTAAATTATACTAAACCTTATCCATAATTGTTAGTTCTGGGTTAACTTTAATTTTTTCCCAAGGAATATATTTTTTATTAAAAAAAGCACAGGAAGCTATAACGGCTGCGTTATCTGTGCAATATTTGGGTTCAGGAAAAAATAAATCTACTTTAACTTTTTTACCCTGAATTTCTTTTGTAAGTTTATATCTTAATCTTTGATTGGCTGAGACACCTCCCGCCAGAAGAAGTGACTTAGGTTTGTATTTATCTAGAGCTGATAAGGTTTTACTAATTAAAACATCAACGATCGCTTCTTGAACTTCTGCAGCAAACTTAGACTGTAGACTATTTGTCATCTTTAAATCTTTTACTTTTCTAAAGACAGAAGTTTTAAGACCTGAGAAACTAAATTCAAAGTTTTTGTCATGAATCATTGGCCTTGGAAAAAGAGTGAGGTTGCTGTCGGAATATTCTTTTGCTTTAAGGGAGATTGATGGTCCGCCTGGATAGGGAAGTCCTAAGAGTCTAGCGGTTTTGTCAAATGCTTCTCCAGCTGCATCATCTCTTGTACCACCTAAATATTTTATGGATTTAAGATTTTTCATTAAAATTAAATCAGTATGTCCACCTGAGACAACAAGGCAGATGTATGGGAATTTAGGTAACTCTGTTTTTTCTATAAAATTTGCAAAAACATGAGCGACTAAGTGATTTACGGGAATAATGGGTTTTTTATAAACAAAGGAGAGAGTTCTTGCAGTTTCAACTCCAACAAGGAGGCTCCCGATGAGCCCCGGGCCTACAGTTACAGCGATTGCGTCAAAATATGTGTTCTTTATTGATTGTTCTAATACTGGAATAATGCTTTTAATTTGTTGTCTAGCTGCATTTTCTGGAATAATTCCACCTGTTTTTGCGTGCATTTTTTGGGAAGAAAAGACAGCATTTGAAATTATTTTTGTTCCGTTTTCTACTATAGAAGCGGAAGTTTCATCACAGCTAGTTTCAATTCCAAGAATTTTCATGATTATTGAGGCATAGTTCCTCGTAAGTATACAGCTTGCCAAGGTTGGTAATTTGAATAAAAAGTCTTTTTATAGATAATTTCATTATCTCTTTTTACTTGATAATCAAATTTTACCTTAGCTCCCCATGCTTTATATTCAATTTGTTTTATTGTTCCTTGGGGAAGTGTTGGATCATCTTGGTATAAATCTTCAGATGGGGGAGTTATACTTGATATTACAGGTTTTGAAACACTTACGACTCTTCCATCATCTGTTCCGTATATTTCAAAGGTTAGGTTTCTGGCTTTCTCATTATAGATAGACTGGATAAGAATATAATTTGGAGTATCGTTTTTGATAACTAAATCAGGGTGTGGTTCATAAACAGTTGCATCAAGTCCAGGAGCGGAGTCTTGTTCATAGTAGCCCACTCTATAAGCATGAGCTTG
>Ga0180007_10003074_pt1 | contig 18972 bp, 14 predicted proteins | sample MM_PC_MetaG_FD_121122 | JGI IMG/M metagenome (GOLD analysis project Ga0180007, IMG submission 121122) | Groundwater microbial communities from the Aspo Hard Rock Laboratory (HRL) deep subsurface site, Sweden - MM_PC_MetaG | ecosystem: Environmental > Aquatic > Deep subsurface > Groundwater... | reverse complement strand
ATTAACATACAAGGCCCCGCTGATGCCTTTGTTCCAGTCAGCAGGTTTATCAATGTATCCGCTCGGGTCGGTATATTTGAGTGGGTTGTTGATGCAGTAGCTGTAGCGGTTATAGCTTTGGGTGGCCGTGGCATCGGGGATGAAGGGGTCGGGGGCGCACAAAATAGTTGTTGGCGCAATACGTTTCGTCATGTCAATTGGAAATGCCGCGGCTATGAAAGGAAAGGATGTTACAACATGCATGAATGACGATTTTTCCACACCCAAAAATAGGCATTCTTACCAGGTATAAAAGCCTTATACCATGTGTTCAACTACAATAAGCGCCAAATTATTAAAAAATTCATCCTAAAATTATTTGCTTCACCCCCTCTGGCCGAGGCACGGATTGGCTTCGCAGAGCTCCCTACGATCGGTTGCAAATCCTCGCCAGCGGGTGGTGTTTTGATGCACCACACGGCTCAGGGGACAGCAGCAAGTGGTTGTATAAATTTATGAAGGCCTGATGACAAATAGTAACTGAGTGATAACAAACGAATCCAACCTCAATTGTACCACATAAATGCCGTTTTGGAACAATTCGGTATCCAAAATGAATGCCTCATCTCCTACCTCCCGGTTTTGTATGATTGGTTGTCCACTGACATGATAAACATTCAGCCATATGCCGGAAGATGAATGGGGTGGCACAACTGTCAGCTTACTGCTGTGGATGGGATTGGGAAACAATGCCATTGACGGTAAAGGGAGAACGTCTTCAATGGTTGAATTTACCGGGATAGGAGGGGTTAGCCAGATTTGCCCTGGAGGAAGTGAACAAAAGTTAAAGAATTGCCAATCAGGGGTAACAAATTTTGAACGTCCATTGCCGATGCCGCTGTTGGCCGACCAGTCGGGCAGCCAACCAATGCCCTGGTTAAGCCACCAGTCGGCGCCCATTTGAAGGATGTTTTTACAGGCGGTAAGGTCAATCGGACCACCGGGATTATCGATAATAAGCCTGGCTTCGCAGGAGGTGTAAACGGCATTTATGCTGTCGGGATTAACAGTAGCCCTGGACATATTTGGCCAGAAATGGAAATTATATCCGGTCCACGGACCAACGCCTACTACAACCGAAATACCACCTCCATTCGTTGATTCATCACGTATTCCGGCATCGATAGACATATTGCCGGCAAAGTCCTCAACGAAAGCCTCACCTGTTGGGTCGCCCGACTGCACCTCGAGCCAAGAACCATTTTTCATGTAAAGCTTTGTCACTACATTTCTGATCTGACAGCGGGTGTTTATTGCTGGACTGCCAGATAACGGAATGTATACCTGTCCCCACGCAGTCATTGCCCTGAACCATTCACCCTGGTTGTTCTGTGCCGGAACGACACAATTACCGCTTGCTTCACCTGATGCCCAACTGTAATTGGGAGGAACACCATGCAGGGCTGCATCCGGGCCAAGACTCATGTCATCGACAATTATCTGAACTGAATTTTGAGCTTCTACCAAACAATTCAGGCCAACGAAAAACAGGAAAACACATACGAAGCTCAGGTACTTTCTCATGAATTGATCAATTAATCAGTCAGTTGAAGACAAAAGTAGGTAATTTAGACAATCAGCTTGCAGTCGGTTAATGCAGTGATGTTTGTGACGAAACCAGATAGAGTCCCCTAATTACCGCCTGCATCTGGCGCATGTTACAATTGCAATACTGCCAAAGGCAAGGACTAATTTCATGCATTTACATCATAAATCTCATTCAAAAATAGCGATAATTTGTCTCGCCACGCCAGGCTCATCTTCGAAAGCATCGGTTCCTGTGCTGCCTCCGCCACCTCCAACCCGTAAAAAGCAGGCCCGGCCGTGTAAAATCCCGCGCGGCCTGCCTATCTTTGCCGCATGACAGCCGCCCGATCAGCAGCCGATGCAATGAATATGTATGGAAAAGAACGCATTCCCTTCCTGTTTGTGTTTGATTTCCTCATGCAGCACCCCCTTGTGTTTCCGCTCGACCAGATCGACAACCGGCAACTGCGCTATGCCATCAACGGGCAAAGCAACCAGACCGATTCCGGCCCTGCTCCCCTGCCACAAAACACCCACTTTTCCTTTGTGCCACCCGACAGGCAGGCGTTTCAGCAGGCCTTCGACAAGGTGATGCACCACCTGCGCCGGGGCGACACTTACCTGCTCAACCTCACCATGCCTGTCGATATCAGTACCAGCCTTGGCCTCGATGACATTTACCGGCTCAGCAAGGCGCCCTATAAACTCTGGATGCGCGACCAGTTTACCGTGTTTTCGCCCGAGCCCTTTGTCCGCATTGTTGATGGAAACATCTACGCGCACCCCATGAAAGGCACCATCGACGCAACCTTGCCCGATGCTGCGCGGCAGTTGCTTGCAAACAAAAAAGAACTTGCTGAGCATTATACCATCGTCGACCTGATACGCAACGACCTCAATATGGTGGCCAGCAACATCCGGCTTGAGCAGTTCCGCTATGTGGAAGAAATCGTCAGCACGCGCGGTCGGCTCCTGCAAACGAGCTCACGCATCAGCGGCCGCCTGCCCGATGGGTACCTCGGTCAGCTGGGCGACATCATGCTCAGCCTCTTGCCGGCCGGATCGATCAGCGGAGCACCAAAGAAAAAAACCGTCAGCATCATTCGCGAGGCAGAACAATACGAGCGCAATTACTATACGGGTGTTTTCGGCCTCTTCGACGGCCATCAGCTCGATAGCGGGGTGATGATCCGTTTTGTTGAACAACAGCCGGCTAAGCTGGTGTTTAAGGCCGGTGGCGGCATCACGGTGAACAGCAGCGCCGGTGCCGAATACGCCGAACTGATGCAAAAGGTATATTTGCCCGTAATTGTAAGCCCATGACCTACCGCTTCCCCTTTTTCGAAAGTATCCGCCTGAAAGATGGTGTTTTCGGACTGCTGCCGCTGCACGAAGCCCGCATGCAGCGCACCCAGGAGGCGCATTTTGCCCGGCAGGCTCCCATCAGGCTCGAGACTTTCCTGCAGGGTCAGGCCTTCCCCAGGCAAGGCCTGTTTAAATGCCGCATCGCTTATGGCCTGGCGCTCGATCGTCCTGAGTTTATTCCCTACCACAAAAAAGACTTCTGCAGCCTGAGGCTCGTTGATGCCGGTGACCTTGACTACCGCTTTAAGTCGACCGACCGTTCGGCCCTCGACGCCTTGTTTGCCCTGAAGCAGGATTGCGACGATGTGCTGATGGTGAAAAACGGGCTGATCACCGATAGCACGTATAGCAACATCGTGTTTTACAGCAAGCAGGGCTGGTTCACGCCCCATATGCCCCTGCTGCCGGGAGTGCAACGCGAACAGCTGCTGCGCACCTACAGGATCAGGCCAAGGCGCATCAGGCCCGAAGACCTGGGGAATTACCTGTCGTTTAAATTGATCAATGCCATGTTGCCGTTTGATGAAGCAGAGATACACGACATCAGCTGCATCAAAACCTGCTGAAAACGGATCGACAGGACCAAAATGTGTGCCTTTGCACAGGCCGCATTGAGACAATTTCGGTATTTTTGAACAAAAATTACGCAAACGATGAAAAAACTGTTTCTTCTGATGTTTATCATGGGCCTGTTGGTCAGGCCATTGCTTGCCGGCGAGGGCATGTGGATACCGTTGTTGCTGCAGCAGCTCAACGAAAAGGAAATGAGGGATATGGGCATGCGCATCAGCGCTGAGGATATCTACAGCATCAACCGTTCGAGCCTCAAGGATGCCATTGTATTGTTCGGTGGCGGCTGCACTGCCGAAATTGTGTCGGACAAAGGCCTCATCCTTACCAACCACCACTGTGGTTTCGGCGAAATACAGCGACACTCCAGTGTTGAACACGATTACCTGACCAATGGTTTCTGGGCCATGAGCCAGGCCGATGAGCTGTCTTGCCCCGGACTTACCACCACCATGCTGATGAAGATGGAAGAGGTGACGAAGGCCGTCCTCGACAAGGTGACAGCCGACATGACGGAGCAGCAACGCAATGCACTCATCAAGGAAAACAGCAGCCGGATCATCGAAAAAGCCACAAAAGAATCAGGCTACGACGCCGTTGTGCGCTCCTTTTATCAGGGCAACCAGTATTACCTGCTCTACACCCAAACCTTTAAAGATGTGCGCCTTGTTGGTGCCCCTCCGTCGAACATCGGCAAATTTGGCGGCGACACCGACAACTGGATGTGGCCACGCCACACCGGCGACTTCTCCGTGTTCAGGATCTATGTGGGCAAGGATAATAAACCGGCCGATTTCAGCACCGACAATGTACCTTACAAACCTGCCAGCCACATCCCTGTTTCGCTCGGGGGCGTCGGGGAAAACGACTTTACCTTTGTGTTCGGTTATCCTGCCCGGACAAAGCAATACCTGCCCTCGTATGGTGTTTCGCTCATCACCGAGGTGACCAACCCACCCAAGATCACCCTGCGTGAAACACGGCTGGAGATTTTCAAGCGCCACTCGCTTAACAACCCCAGGGTGAGGATACAATATGCTGCCAAGGATGCCCGCATTGCCAATGGCTGGAAGAAGATGATTGGCGAAAGCAAGGGCATCGACAGGTTGAACGGCATCGCCCGCAAACAACTGACCGAAGCCCGGTTTATTGACTGGGCCGCATCGGATGCCAACAAGGCTTATGCAGGCCTTCTGCCTGCTTTTGAAGCACGCTATGCACAGCTCATTCCCATTGCACTTGCTGCCGATTACATCAACGAAGCCGGTATGGGCATCGAACTGGTGGGTTTTGCCGCACGTTTCAGGCCACTTGTCGACGAAAGCATGAAGGCCAATGCCGATGCGCAGAAGATGACAATACTCACCGAAAGCCTGCGCAAACAAACCGAAGAGTATTTTAAGGATTATTACGAGCCCATCGACCGTGAGGTGGCCGCGGCCCTGCTGAAGCTGTATGCCGAAAACCAGCCCTCCGCTTTCAGGCCGGCTTTCCTCGACGATATTCAGGCTGACTGCAAAGGCAACTACACTGCCTATGTGGATAAGCTGTTTGCACAATCGGTCTTTACCTCAAAGGAATCGGTGCAGAAACTACTTGAAAACGTCACGATGAAAACAGTAAAAAAAATCACTTCCGACCCGGCCTATAAAATGTATGCCGATCTGTTCGGTTTTTACAACCAGCACATCAAACAGCCTTATCAACAGCTCAACGATGGCATCGACAGCCTGCAGCGGCTGTATATGCAGGGATTGATGGCCATGCAGACCGACACCCGCTTTTATCCTGACGCCAATTTCACCCTCCGGGTGACGTATGGCAAGGTGGAAGGCTATGCGCCTGCCGATGGTGTTTACTACAAGCACTTCACCACCCTCGATGGCATCATGGAGAAGGAAAACCCCGATGTGTATGATTATGTTGTCGAAGACAAGTTGAAAAACCTGTATAACACCCGCGATTACGGGCGTTACGCCGCTTCCGACGGGAAGATGCATGTGGCTTTTGCCGCCTCAAACCATACCACCGGCGGCAATTCGGGCAGTCCGGTGCTCAATGCCGACGGGCAGATGATCGGGCTCAACTTCGACCGCTGCTGGGAAGGAACCATGAGCGACCTGATGTATGACCCGGCCATGAGCCGCAATATTGCTGTCGATATCAGGTATATCTTGTTCATCATGGATAAGTATGCAGGAGCCCGGCACCTTGTTGATGAAATGACGCTGGTGAATTAACACCGACAAAACAACAACCCATGGCCAAAACGAAGACGGTTTTCTTTTGCAAAAGCTGCGGCAACGAGTCGCCGAAATGGGTAGGCAAATGTGCCGCCTGTGGCGAATGGAACACCTATGTGGAAGAGACTGTGGTGACGGGCAAGGCGGGCAAAACCACCTCAGCGGGACTGTCGGTCACCCGGTCGAAACCAGTGGCCGTGAAAGACATTGTTTCGGGTAAGGAGCAACGCATCGACCTGCAGAACCTCGAGCTGAACAGGGTGCTTGGCGGTGGACTTGTTCCCGGATCGCTGGTGCTCATCGGAGGCGAACCCGGCATTGGCAAGTCGACACTGATGCTGCAGGTTGCCCTGGCCCTCAGCAACACCAAAGTACTGTATGTGTCGGGCGAGGAAAGCCAGCAGCAGATCAGGATGCGGGCCGACAGGATCGGTATCCGCAACGAAAACTGTTACATCCTCACCGAAACCATCACAACGGAGATCATCAGCCACTTTGAACAACTACAGCCCGACCTGGTCGTGATCGACTCCATACAGACGCTTGTTTCGCCCCTCATCGATGCCACCGCAGGCAGCATCTCACAGATACGTGAGTCGGCTGCAGAGATGAATAAGCTGGCCAAGATGACCCAGGTTCCGGTATTCCTGATCGGTCATATCACCAAGGACGGCAGCATTGCCGGTCCCAAGGTGCTCGAACATATGGTGGATACTGTGATCCAGTTCGAAGGCGACCGCCATTATGGCTTCAGGATATTGCGTGCAGTGAAAAACCGCTTTGGATCGGCCTCGGAACTCGGTATTTTCGAGATGAATGCCAATGGCTTGCGCGAGGTGAACAACCCGAGCGAGATTCTGCTATCGCAGCGCGAAGAAAACGTGAGCGGTGTTGCCATCTCGGCCATGATCGAAGGCTTGCGCCCCATGCTCATCGAAACCCAGGCGCTGGTGAGCACGGCAGCTTATGGCACGCCACAGCGCTCCGGCACAGGTTTCGACCTGCGCAGGCTGAATATGCTGCTGGCTGTGCTCGAGAAACGCTCGGGATTCCGCCTGAGTTCCAAAGACGTATTCCTGAATATTGCCGGAGGCATCCGAGTGGAAGATCCGGCCATTGACCTCGCTGTGATTGCAGCCATCCTTTCGTCAGGCGAAGACCTGCCCATCGACACCAAATCGGCCTTTGCCGCCGAAGTGGGCCTTTCGGGCGAAATCAGGGCCGTGGGCCGCATCGAAGCACGCATCACCGAAGCCGATAAGCTTGGGTTCGAAAAAATCTATATCTCAAAATACAATGCCAAAGGCCTCGATCAGCAAAAGTTCACGATCGAAATTATACCGGTAGCTTCCGTGAACCAGCTGTTCGGACAGCTGTTCGGCTGAACTGCGCCAGCAATAGTCGCAGGAATATCAAATCCGCTTAGTTGTTGATGGTCACCAACCAATCGCCGGGTTCCGATATCAGAAAATCGAATTTCACATTCACTGCCATCGAATGCAGTTTGTTGGGTGTGGTATACGACACTTTGATGGTGACTGGAAACGTAACCTCATCGTAACCAATTGATTCGCCCAGTTTGGTTTCGTAACCCGAGGAGCTCGACATGATGAAGTTGGTGATTCCGGTATTGCGCATCCCGTTTTGGTTAAAATCGATCAGCACCCGGCTTTTGAACGACATGTTTTTCTGAAAGTTATACCGGTCGACGGAGGTTTGATAGAGCACCATTGGCTTGGGTGGTTTGGGACCGGCATACATGTCTTTCTGCCAGATTCCCTCCAGGATGCTGTCATTGCCGTTCACATGCAGCTTCATCACCCCTTCGCCATGGCGCTTCCCCATAAACCAGTCGCCGGTATAGCTGTCGCCATTGGCCCAGGTGTAAGTGCCTTCGCCCTGAGGCAGGCCTTCCGAAAAACGGCCTTCGTAGCGGTCGGTTCCCACAGCCACCCCTTTGCCCGAAGCGAGTCCTTTTTTGCATTTGCCTTCATAACTTCCGGCGATTTCTTTGACCAACACCTTGCACTTGTCCTGTGCAAAGCCGCTTAATGTTGCGATGGAAAAGCCAAACAGTGCAACAATACTGGCTTTCCTGATCATGTCAGATACAGTTTTCATAAGGTTTGTTTTGTTTATGGTATAAAAGTAATGCGTTTATTTCAACATGCTGTCTTTTGCAAACCAAAATAAGCTGTTTCGTGCCTTTGCAGCAAATCGGTAACTTTCTTTTATCAAAAACTCAAATATGGCTTATTTTTGCTTTGCCCTAGCCAGACTGAACACCGCATGTCGAAAAAAATTCGTGTACTGATTTTACTCGATTACCTTAACCTGATTCGGAAACGATTTCTGGTGATACTCGAAGCACTGGGTATCCTGTCGATACTTGCCGGATTCGTTGTGGTTTTGTTTCACATCGGGTTTCTACACAAGGATGACGAAATACAGGCTATCAATGGGTTATACAACATCATTCTGTGGGTTCTGGTCATCGAAACCATGGTGGAACTTGGATTAAAGAAATGGAAAAAACACGAAATCAAGAATAGAATCAGTAAGATATTCAGTGTGGTGCTCCTGGTATTTATCATCGAGGCCAGAACTGATTTTTTGGGAGTGTTTCCCGAAAGCTGGCTGTTGGAGAAGTGGTTGCAAAGCAATGTGCTGGTGTATATTGTGTTTATTGCGGCCCTGGTGTTCAAATTCTCGACAAACTCACTCGAACTCAGCACCCGCAACGTAAACCCAGCCCTGCTGTTTGTGTTCAGCTTCTTTTTCATCATCCTTTTCGGATCGGGCCTGCTAATGATGCCCAATGCCACCAACGCAGGTATTGGCTTCACGGATGCGTTTTTTACCGCCACAAGTGCGGTCTGCGTCACCGGACTGATCGTTGTCGACACGGCCACACATTTTACCATCCTGGGCCAGATTATCATTGGCATCCTGATTCAGATCGGAGGATTGGGAATCATGACATTCACAAGTTTTTTCGGCTATTTTTTCAAGGGAGGCTCGTCGATTGGCCATGAATTTCTGTTGAAGGAACTGCTTAATGAAGACAAGCTGGGCGAGATTTTCAATACGCTGCTGAAAATCATGACCCTCACCTTTTCCATTGAGTTGCTTGGCGCGGTGCTCATCTATACCAGCGTTGACCCTTCCTTTAACAGCAGCCAGCTGAGCCTGATTGGTTTTTCAGTTTTTCATTCGGTTTCCGCTTTCTGCAATGCCGGTTTTTCGACCCTGACCGATGGCTTGTATGATGTTGGTATCCGGACCAATTATCCGCTCCAGCTGACTATTTCGGGATTGATCATCATTGGCGGTCTTGGTTTTCCGATCGTGTTCAATTATTACCGCTTGCTCAGGCACTATGGCCGGAATTTCTATAACCAGCTCACCGGAAGGGGCCGTTACGTTCACCTTCCGCAGGTCATCAACATCAACACCCGCATCGTGATGATCACCACGGCCATTTTGTTGTTGGTGGGCACAGCGGTGTTTATGCTCACAGAATACAACAACACCCTGCGCGATCTTCCGCTTAACGGCAAGCTGGTCGGCGCATTTTTCGGATCGGTAACCACGCGCACGGCTGGATTCAACACCATTGATATGTCGGCACTGATGCCGCTTACGGTCATTGCCTGTTTGTTTCTGATGTGGGTTGGGGCTTCGCCTGCTTCAACAGGAGGGGGCATTAAAACAACCACTTTTGCCCTGACAGTGCTGAACACCACCAGCATCATGAAAGGAAAGGGCAGAATCGAGATTTTTAGCCGTGAAATAGCCAACGAATCAGTCCGACGGGCCTATGCAGTGGTCTTCTTATCGCTGGTGGTCATCGCCTGTTCTGTCATCATGATCATGGTGTTCGAAGGCAAAAAGTTTGGCCTCGACAAGGTAATCTTCGAAGTCGTATCGGCCTATGGAACTGTCGGGCTGACACTGGGAATCACCTCAAGCCTTACCATCGCAAGCAAATGGACACTCATCATCACCATGTTTCTCGGACGCGTTGGAACACTTACCCTGCTGGTGGGATTTTTCAGAAAACTGCGTAGTTTTCAGTACCATTATCCCAAATCAAATATCATGATCAACTAATTGAACGCATATGAAATTCATCATCGTCGGACTCGGAAATTTTGGATCTGCCCTGGCAATCAAGCTGACCTCACTGGGCCATGAAGTGATTGGCATTGATGGAAACCGGGCAAAAACCGAAAATTATAAGGATGTAATCACACAAACGGTAAACCTCGACAGCACCAACGAGCAGGCCCTGCTGACGCTTCCGTTGAAAGAGTGTGATTATGCCATTGTAACCATTGGTGAGGATTTCGGCGCATCGGTCATGACAACTGCCTTGCTCAAGCAGGCCGGAGTGAGAAAGCTCATTAGCCGGGCCATCAACCCGCTCCACCATAAGGTAATCGAAACCCTTGGTGTCGACTTCATCCTGCAGCCCGAAATTGATGCTGCATCGCGCTTTGTCGACAGCCTGCTGTTTTCCGGCGTCAGCCTGTCGTTTGATGTTTCTGACGATTATAAAATCATTGAAGCGCCTTTGCCAAAACGTTTCGAAGGGCTGAGTCTCAGAGAAGTGGATTTTCCCGGACGCTATTCGCTCATGGTGCTTACCATTTTAAGGCCGGAAGCGAAAAAATCAATCTTCGGAAAGGCCACAATGCAGCGAAAACCACTGGGTCTTGCCAAAGCCGACCATAAATTAATGGAAGGTGATGAAATTGTGCTTTTTGGCCGTCAGCGCGACATCAAGAAACTCCTGATGCCCTGAGGCACAACCTTGCGGTAAGCATGCATATTGAGCCTTTCGGGGCCGGCGGGGAAATCGGGTTTGTACATGGCTCCGACAAACTCACCATAAGATTGAAAATCGCGGTATTGCCTTGTTTCGACGTATTCAAGCTGCATCGAATCGCGCCTGAGGCCGGTGAAAAAGTCAGTGATCATAGCCGGTAGCTCGGGCAGGCGAATCTGTGTGGTGGTGTCCGATGTATAAACCACCCAGTTCAGCAATTCCTCACCGGGTCCAAGGTCCGAAAATTTCACGGCCAGCACATTGAAATCGCCGCTGGTATTGAGCTTCACCTCAGGGCCGGCACCAGAAACAATGTCGATGCCCACATCCAGTTTGTTGAATACAGCAGGGATGGGGCCAAAGCTTCTGTCGATAAAGCGGTTATCAATGGCAAGCGGATCGGGCAGCGAAATCTCGGTCTGGAAATCAGTAAACCTGTCGGCAGGGAAACTCCATCGGATGAAGTTCTGCAGCTGACCGTTGCCAAAATCAATGTGGCAGACCATGGGCAGCGATTCCGGTGTAAAGGCCTGCTGAAAGCCCGAAAGGGAAGCTTCACAAAAAGCAACATCGAAAGGAAGGCTGGTTGACTGTTCAGCCGCAGGAACCATGGCATTAAAATCGACCGGAACAAGCTGCCCGGGAACAACCTGGTCAATCCAAAAATAACGCGGCCCATCGGCATGCTTTTGCTGCTTCACCAGTACCGGATCGTTGTTGCGGTAAAGGTTCAGTTTGCTTGGGTTGGCCGAAGCCGTAAGGTTGTAATAGCCGGGTGTCGACAACAGAATGGCACCGTGGCCATCGGGCAGATTCGCGTATTCAACCTTTACCGTGCCGATGGTATCTGGATTTGAACCACCGATTTTCCAGCTGTCGCGGCTCACCTGCTGAAACGTTTGTATGTTCAGCAAAATGCTGTGCCAGTATATGTCGAAATGCAGGATGCTCACCTGGAAGGTTTCCGGAACGGCGACGCCTTCATCGCCCATGAGCACATAGCTGCCATCGGCGGCACATTCGGTTGCGGCAATCACCTTGCCGGCATGATCAGAAACAAACAGGTACGACTTGAGGGGCTGGGGTACAAAATGGTTGTAAAGTTCAACCTCCATCAAGGTGGTGTCGGGAGGCGGGGGAGTCGGTTGCTTGTCCTTTTTGCATCCGGCCAGTAAAACAGGAACAAAGGCCAGAAGCCATATGGTGTGCCATTTTTTCATACGTGATAATGTCAGGAGGTTATTGTTGGGGATCGAAAGCCTTAAGCCTGGGTTTGAAAAGCCCAAAATCGCGGCTCAGGCCGAGGGCAAACGAATAGCCTGGCGTAAGCTGTTTCCCGGTATAATGCTTGTAAACAGGCATGTCGTACACCAGCGTCAGGTTCCATTTTCCGGCAATGGCGTAGCTCAGTTGGGGTGAAAGCACCACCAGCGTGCTGCCTGTATTTTGCCTCACAACGCCATTGTCCCTGTCTTGTCCCTTGAACTCGCCCCTGCATTGCAACAAAAACATGAAGTTTGGGGCCAGCATTTTTGTGCCGAAAACAGCCAGGTAAACAACTGAACCGAACTGATAATCCTGCTTGTCGGAGAAATTGTAGTCGAATTTATTCATCGAAAAAAGGCGCATTTTACGCTCCGGAAATCCTTTGTTGAAGAACAGCAGTCCTGAAACGCCAAAGGCATTTGTTGATGGCTGCACATCGCGCGACAGCTGCACCCCGTTTTCGCGCTGTGGTGTGCGGCTGAAGGGATAACGCATACCCACACCGGCAGTAAGTTCGATGTTTTGCACAGGCTTGATCAGGAGGCCGTATTTGGCCCTGACTTCGCCATTCGACAAACCTTTTCCGGTTTCAGTGAAATCAATGTAATTGAACACCTGCGATTTGTTGATGAAATAGCCCAGGTCGGCTTCGAGGGTGAAGCGCTTGGTAAGGCCATAGCCCAGACCGATGCCGGCGAAATTGTATTGCGAATGCTTCAGGATATTGCCTGTGTCGACCTGTTGGCCGCCATGGTAATATTTGTTTGAATAGTTGTGTCTGAAAAATGAAAGCGCCCGGAGTTGACCTTCGCCAATGACCCCGATATACACCGAAGCCCCCACAGGACTTCCCGTGGCACAGCATTGTGCCGAAACCCGTGAGCCAGATACCAGACTCACCAATAGTGCCAGGATGATGGTACGCAACAGCCTAATTGACATGCATCTGCAGCGTTTTGATGGCGGAGTTGCCATGGGTGTCTTTTACCACACAGGTGATTGTAAACACATCGGAATGACAGACCGTCCACATGACGCTGGCGCCCGAACCGACGAAAGTGCCATAGCTGGCAGTCCAGTTGTAGGTGAGGCCATCGCCGGTAGCAACAGCGGCTACCTGTGTGATGCCATTCACCGGAAGTATGGTGTCGTTGGCGGTGAGGCTGACAAAAACAAGCGGGTTGGTGTTGGGTGTAACGTCCTTGTTATCATCTTTTTTGCTGCATGAAACCAGCAAAACGATCACAAGAAGTGGCAGCAGATAGAGGCTCTTTTTCATTGTAGTTGGCAATTGGTGCTGCGAATATATAAAAGAATTCATTGATTGTGTGTTAAATCAGAAAAATAGTAAATAATTACTGCAATAAGACATAGACATAGATTTGATATCTTGTTGTAAAAGAGCGCATTGATCTGGAAAGTGCCTGTTTGACCCTCACTGATCCCAAATCAATCGATGAGGCGTTTAACGAGCAGGTGGCTCTTTGCCGAGAAGCCGAAGAGGGTAAAGGAGAGGCCAATCAGCCAGAGGTTGGCCGACACAATGCGTTGGAGCAGATAGCGTTTGGCGAAATTACGGCGGTATTTTGCAGCAAGCACCTCGTCATAGGCATGCATCATGGCTGCCGAAAAGTCGTTCTGTTCAGCACAGTGCTGTGCATGCCATCCGGCCTGTATGCCCGAAAACACGGCCTGACCGATGCCATCGCCTGCCAGTGGATCGACCAGGGAAGCAGCATCACCGCACAGCATAAAGCGATTTCCGGAAACGGGTATGGTACGTGAACCCAAAGGGAGGCTGTGTCCCTCAAGCTTCCCGACCATTTCGGCATTGGCAAAGCGGTGCCGCAGGCCTGGCGACTCAAGGGCCATGTGAAACAGGTCGCGGATGTTGCTTTTGTTCTTGATAAGGGCACGCGACAACATGCCCAGACCCACATTTGCGGTGTTGTCGTGCATGGGATAAATCCACAGGTATCCCGGAACAATGCCTTTGATAAAATGAAACTCAAGCGTGGCTGGGGGCAGCCCGCTGAGGTGTTTGTAATAGGCCCTTACCGCAACGCCGTAATGGGCAGGATCGATCCTGGTGTCGGTGAGTTGTTTTCTGATGACGCTATTGCTGCCGTCGCATCCGATGACGATTTTGGCCCGAAAAACCTGGTTGTTGTCCGTTTCAACAGCCACTCCCGTTGCATCCACATCCACTGTATTAACAGCGGTTTCCATGAACACATCCAGGTTTGGCGCTTTGGCTGCCCAATTGAGCAAAAACGCATCGAAATCGGCTCGTTTACAGGTAAAGCTATCCGGATACCAGCGCCTGTCGTAGGCTTTTCCCTTTGGTGAAACCAGCCTGATCGTCCTGATGGGTGCGATGGTGTCAAGGTTTTGCAGGGCTTTGGCGCAGTCGGGATCAACGCGGCTCAGCCAGCGGACAACCCCCAGCGGGATGGCATCGCCACACACCTTGTTGCGCGGAAAACGTGTTTTTTCGAGGAGGGCCACCCTGAGGCCCGACGCCTGCAAGGCCATGGCACAGCAAGAACCTGCCGGGCCACCGCCAACAATCAGCACATCATATGTTTTTGACGTTTTTGTCATTCCGTTTGGTCATTCATAATTTGGTTGCTAAACAAACCTGAGGGGCTGGCATGCCTGACCCCTTGTGTTGTTTGGTGCATCAATACACAAGCAGCTTTTGCGTGTGGCGGAGTTTCTTGTTTTCGATGACAACCAGATAGCAACCCGGTAAAAGTGACTGCAGTCCCACTGAAAGCTGTCTGGTTCCTGGAGCCAACGTACGCGAAACAAGGCACTGTCCGCGCATATCGTAGAAGCTAATCGTGCATCCGGATGTAAGGGCTTCAGCTAAAACGATGCTCAGCTTGTTGCTTGCCGGATTGGGCAGCATGCTGAAAAACGCGGCTTCCGTTTCGTTCAGGCCCAGGCATGCTTCAACAGTGATCATTTCATCAAGCGAAAAGGTGTTTGTTGCTGAAGCATCAGTTACTGTCAGGCTCACCCCATACACTCCGGCAATGTTGTAGGTGATAACAGGGTTTGCGCCTTCCCACTGATCCGGTGTTCCTCCTTCGAAGGTCCAGTGATAGCTCAGGGGCTGTCCGCTGCAAAATGGCTCAAAATGCACGGTATTGCCCGGACAAAGCTGTTTTTTGTCGGCCTTGAAATTTGCCGCGAGCGGCTGCACATCGTAGCCAAGGAATTTCAGGTAGCGCCTGATCATCTCGGGCCGTTCGGGACTGTCGAACATAAATGTCCCGCCAAATTCGAATGACGAAGCAATCGTTTTGTAGTAAGCTGAGTCGAGGGCCACAGTGAAATCGAGGCCGGTGTTTTTATCTGTCAGCCATGGTACTGCAGGCGCGATGGCCAGGAGGTTTTCGCCCATGACCCATTCGCCGCGGTAATCGAACTGTATGCCTTCGGCTGGTGTTCCGGCATAGCCCAGCAGGGTGTCGGCCGGATGGTAATAGGCGCTGTCGGAACCCGACACATGCATGCGGGCCCTGAGCATGGTGGGCGGATCAAACTTAAAGAAGCGTCCGCCTTCGACGTACAGCCGGCCTCCCTGATCCAGAAAACTGACCATTAAACTGTCTTCCGCGGCCTTGATCACGTGGTTATACGGTATAAATCCAAGCGATAAAAACGCATATTTGTAGTTGAACAGTTCGGACTCTAGCAGACTGAAACGGTCAGTGCTGACGCCGAGGGCGTTGATGGCTGCGGCAATATGCAGCGCAGAGTTATGGTTTCCATCGAGGTCGATCACGGCAATGGGACTCTGACCGACAGGCAGTTCGAAGCTTTTCATCATGAGCAGGCTGTCGCCTTTGAGCACACTGAGGTTAAAGCGGAACACCCTGCCGGGAGGTGCAGAAGTGTTGATGCTGAGTGTGTAGGTCGCCGTTTCGACAGATAACCCCCGCAGTTCGTCGATGATGGTTTGGTCGCTGCCCGAAATCCCCACGAAAGGATCATCCGTTGAGGCCAGCAGCTGCAGCCGGCCTGCCGAAGCCCTTCCCTGGTTGTAAATCCTGAACTTCAAGGCGATCGTTTCTCCCGGGTCCGGAAGGCCGTTACCGCCGTCGGTGATTACGGGCGGACTCAGCACAATCACAGGCAGGTCGACCTGAAATTCCCCGAAGGCCTTATATACGGCATTTGCCTGGCTTGCCACAAACACCACCGCTGCTGTCTGTGGTTTGTGTAAGGTGTCGCTGATCACCAGTTGGAAATGCGTTTCATCCACCCAGGTCTCTCCGGGGGCAATGCTGATGTTGCTAAGCGGGTTGCCGCTTAAGGTGGCGTTGGAAGTGGCTGCATATGCCGAAAGCGCCATTCCGCCCAGGGTTTCGTTTCCCAGGTTGCTGATGGCCACACGCAGCTGTACGGTGCTTCCGGGAGGAATCAGGGTATCGGAGCCGATGGCTTCCACCGTAAGTTGTGGGCCGGTCGTCAGCGTAATCAGCCTTTCGCTTGTCAGCCGCTGCGCGTCCTGTGCCCTGACGATGATGGTTTCTGCCAGGGGCCTGCCCTGGACTTCATAGCTCAGTAAGCCATCCGGCTGCATACTCAGCTGTCCGGGCAGCACGGCCTGCTGATAGCTGATCATCAGTCCGTCAGCAGGTAAGGTTCCGCTGAATTTGCTGTAGCGGGTGCTTTCGCGCTTGCCCTCACTCAGTCCGATCACAGGCAGCAGGTTCGTGGGCTGCACGATGCTGCCATAGAGGTGTGTTATGCTTCCGTCGGGGAAAATGGTGGTTGAAAAACGAACACCGGCATTTTCGAGTGTCCAGCTGAAAACGACGCTGTCTACGGTGGCCGAAAAGGCCAATGAGTCGAGCGCTGTCTTCAGCCCCAGGTCCTTGTTCATATAGCCGGCAATGGCCCGCACCTGACAGAGGTAATTTTCATCGAAAAGCAAATAATAATACGGCATATCCTGCTGATCAAAAAGCAGATAGCCATTTACGTGCATATACAGGGTGTCGTACACCTTGCCAAAATACGGGAAATGGAAGGGCAGTGGAACGGCAGCAAAACCATTGCTGTGGTTTGTTGGCTCCACCAGTGTTCCGTGCGGAGGATCATAAGGCGCCATGCTGTCGGTTTCATAAAAAAGCGGCCACAGCGACCATTGGTAGGGTGGTGTTCCACCCGTGGCAGTAAATTGCAAGGTATTCGCTGCATCCGGATTGATCAGCACCGGTCCTTCGGGATGAATGCTGATGGGGATGCTGCCTGTGCTGACCACGACTGAAGCGAGGGTCATGCCATTATCCACAATGGCCAGTGGGGTATCGGCCGAGGCAAAGGTTTGGGGTTCCTGTCCGGAATAGCTGATGACCGAAGCTTCAAGCAAAGCCCCGTCGCCCGAATGGTCGCTATCCTTCTCGCTGACCATCAGGAAGATGCGAAAAGGCTTTCCTTGTTCTGCATGGCTCAGCAAGGGTGTGATATCGAGGCCAAGCTCCAAAGTCTTCGAGGCCTGGTCGCCGCCCCCGCCCATAAAATAGTCGCCGCCCTGAAAATTGAAGACAGCGAACGACATGGTTTGGTCGGGAAAATAGCGGCTGGTGTCGGTGGCTATTCCTGCCTGAAGCTTCAGCCTGCCGCGTTTGTTGTGCCTGATGCTGGCTTTTATTGTCAGCAGGGGTTTGGCCACGGTATCGGGATATAACACATGCACGGCATTGTTCCAGATGCCGCCTTCGCCGTATTTGATGGCCAGGGTGCGGTAGAGCATATAGCAGAAGCCATCGTCGGCCCAGTTTGGACCGTAGGAGTTCACGAATTTCAGCCCGCCGATTTCCCAGTCGCACATATCCACGAGGCCATCGCCGGTGATGTCGAGGTCGTTGGTGAACTGTCCGTCGCCATTCACATCGTAGCGGATCGAATCGTTGAATCCCACAATGGTGAGGGCATGGGTGGCCTGCGGGCCATAAAGGATCTGCACGTGTTTTCCGGCTTCGGGAGTGCCTTCGGGAAGAGGCATCGGACTGTAGGCCTGTCCGGTATAGAAGTTGGCTACCCCACCCACGGTGGCATCGGCGAGGTGGTTGTGCAGCCAGTGTTTCAGCACCAACAAACCTTCGGGGGTGCCGGCCCTGATGGCGTTAACACCTGAGATGCGGTTGTGCATGGCCTGAAAATACCCTTCGTATCCGCTCATCCAGTGATAGCTGTCGTTGGTGGTGATGGGGCCATAAACGGCTTCGCTTGGGGTTCCGGCTTCATACAGGATATCGAAGGTGTGGAAATAACTCACCCCTTCGCCATAATAGGGTGCGGTGGCATTCATGAAATTCCACACAAAATGATCAGGATATTGGTTGATGCTGGTGTCGGCAGCTGTTCCGCGAAGGCGGTTGATTTCGTAACAAAAGTTATAGGCCACTGAAGCGGCCTGTCCGCACGAGGCGCCCTGTTGCGAAAAAACGGGCCTCAGGAAAGGCTGAACGGCGTTATCGACGGCGTCGGGCAACACGATGGCACTTGCCCCATCGGGAAGCTGCAGCAGGGGATAATCGGGAAAAGCAAGGCCGGGCTGCACAGAGCGCTCCATTGATGGCGCCGGCCCGGATTTTTCAATCCGGTGCGAAGGTTCAGGCTGCTGAGCAAACACCACTGCAGCCAGCGTCATAAACACCGCTAAGGTGAATCCGTTTTTCATGCGAAATGTTTCAGCTGCTAAGGTAGTTATTTCGGGCGTTCGGGAAATGGCCGGAAGAAATTATGCAGATCAGTCTGCCTGCACATTAACCTAAAACACCTGGATGTCGGATGAGTTTAGTAATTGTCTGTTTGGCCGGATTCGGACAGCAGCGATGGGCTGGCAACCAGGACAAAATAAACAAGCCTAAGCTTTTCTTTGAAAAAAAATAATGTGTACCTTTCGCTGACCAAAAAGTGCACAATACATGCCATTTTGGGTGGATATGTGCACCTTTTAGGGTAAAAGGGTGCACATATAAACGAGTTAGTGGCAAGGCTAAGACGACACAACCCGACAGACAAAATCGGGTTATATTTGACAATTTGTATTTTAGTAGTTGCTTAAATAAACAAATTGACTATCTTTGCACTATGGACAACATTTCT
>Ga0180007_10003073_pt1 | contig 18977 bp, 19 predicted proteins | sample MM_PC_MetaG_FD_121122 | JGI IMG/M metagenome (GOLD analysis project Ga0180007, IMG submission 121122) | Groundwater microbial communities from the Aspo Hard Rock Laboratory (HRL) deep subsurface site, Sweden - MM_PC_MetaG | ecosystem: Environmental > Aquatic > Deep subsurface > Groundwater... | reverse complement strand
GAAAAGAGAAAACTGAATAAATATTATGGCCGGCGGAGCTAAAAATGAATGGTTCGCCGGCCCTTTTTAATACGCATTTTCAAACCAGGCATTTTATGACATTTTCACGCCGCCGCTAACACTTGGTGATTATCTCAAGCAGTGCCACTATTTTTGTCACCACCCGCCTTGGAAATTTTTTAGTATTTCTCAAGCTGCCGGGCATCCTTGAGCGCCTGATTTCATTTGGATTCAATATTTTTCCGTTTCTTTCCATCTGGGTGTTGTTTTTCTTTTTTTATGTGATAATTCCCAATAAACGGGTAAATGTAAAGGCTGCGGTTGTGGGTGCCATTGTGGCAGGGACTATTTTTCAGTTTATCCAGATGTTTTATTTGAAATTACAGGTGGGAATGTCCAGTTACAATGCAATTTACGGCAGTTTTGCCGCTCTTCCTTTGTTTCTCATCTGGCTGCAGACTTCCTGGGCTGTTTTATTGTACGGAGCAGAAATTGCCTTGGCGTGGGAAAACATCACGACGCTTGATACAGATGAGCTGGAGTATGACCAAACCAGCATCCGTTTGCAAAAACTGATGGTTCTCAGAATTGTCCTGTTCTGTGTAAAGCGTTTCGCACAGGGGGAGACGCCTGCCACAGATATGGAGATATCAAAGGAATTGAAGCTTCCCTTGAAGATTGTCAAAGCTCTGTTGGAAAAACTTTTGGACTGCAATCTTTTGTTCGGCGTCTCTTCTTTGTCCAACGCTGTGGGGTATTCTCCTGCAATGGATATTGAATCATTAACCATCATGGATGTGATCACTGCCTTTGAGCAGCCAAAAGACAAGCGCCTCCAGGTGAGCGGTACCCTTGAATTTGAAGCATTGGAAGAGAGTTTGAATGCGTTTGTCCATGCGTCACGGGAATGTCCCGGAGAGCGCAAACTTAAAGATATTTAGCGTTTATTCGGTTGTGATCTTAAAAAATTCTTTAATGTCATTTTCTTTTCGCCTGAGCTGGTCAATGGTAAGGCGCAGAACAGACTCATTCACCCCTATTTTTTTGGGGGCATTTTTAATGGTCACCGGCACGGGATTTCCGCTGTGACCGATCCCTGCCTTCTGTGTCAGATAGTCTGCCAGATTGATGATCAACGCTTGATGTCGAAATTTTACAGGGGAAGATTCCGGGTTGTGATGGAATCTGCAGGGGACAATGATGGATTGGGGAAAATTCCACCGCTTCATTAACAGGGCCGACAATACGGAGTGGTCCAGTTTGAAGATTGCCGTTTCGGCAAAGTATAAGGGCTTCTTGTTTTCCATGGCAAATTGTCTGACCTTCATGTATTCCTGCTTAAAATACATGGTGAAAATCACCTTCCCCATATCATGGAGAAGGGCAGGGATGAATATTTTGCTTGCAATGGCCGGATTGGTTCTTTTGGCCAGCTCTTTGGACACGGTTGCAACCCCTATCCCATGTATCCATAGTGCTTTCATGTCCAGGGTCAATCCTGCTTTATCGGTAACAGCAGATAAAATACCCATACCCAGGGCAATGCCGATAATCTCATCAAACCCGATGACGGTGATGGATCGTTTTATGGTTGCGACTTTTGTTTTTTGTGCATAATAAATGGAATTGGCCAGCTTTAACAATTTGTTTGTCATTCCCTGATCGTAGGAGATGACATCTGCGAGTTCTTCGGTGGTGGTTCTTTCATCGGCGGCCACACTGATTATTCTTTCTATAACCACAGGGAGTGTGGGAATATCACTCTCCCTTTTTTGAATCATTTCCAGAATTTGGGTTTTTACGTCCATTTAGTCCTTTTCGCCGAACCTATTTAAAAAAACCTTTTCATATTGCAGGCTTTCTTTGGGGTGCCCCTTTTTAGCCTCGTCAGGATACCCTATCGCAATGACGGATTCAATCATTATATTATCGGGTATGCCCAAAAGTTCTTTAATATAGAGATCCGCGCTTTTGGATGGACCGTGGTCCCGTTTTCTGATCTGGATCCAGCAACTGCCAAGGTCTAGAGATTGTGCAGCCAGATGGATGAAAATTGAGGCGATGGATGCATCTTCTACACAAACATCGCTGGCGCTGGGATCTGCGCACACCACTATTCCCAGGGGGGCATTTTTCAAAAAGCTTGAACCATGGGGCTTTGCCTCTGAAAGTTTTTCAAGAAGATCCGGTCGGTTCACCACAATAAATCGCCAGGGGTTGAAGCTTCTTGAGGAAGGAGACCTTAAAGCCGCCTCGATGAGCGTGTCAATTTTTTCCGGCTCAATGGGAGTGGTTTTAAATTTTCGAATACTTCTTCGCTGTTCAATCAGTTCCAAAAACATATTTTTTTCCTTTTTGAATCAATGAAACCCTATCAATGAAATCGGGTGATATTAATATTCCCCTTGGCCTGCAGTTGGTCAAATTTTTTTCTCAAAAATTGTTTAAATTTATTTCGGGTCACGGGCCAGAGCAGCATCAGTCCGAATGCGTCTGTCATCAGTCCGGGTGTAATGAGCACAAGACCTGCGATGAGGATAATCACGGCATCCAGAAGATCTTCTGCCGGCATGATTCCCTGCTGAAGATTTGTCCTGACTTTTATCATGGTATGTATGCCTTCCATGCGGGCAAGCCAGGCGCCGGCAAAACCGGTAAGGATGACAATCAAAATGGTATTGAACCCACCAATGAGTGTCCCCACTTTAATTAAAAGATAAAGCTCAATTACCGGTATCAAAGTAAAGCATAAAAATAGTCGAAAGAGCATTTTTTTCTCCCAAAGGGTTTATATCGTTAAGATATAATGATGCTGAAACCGTTTTTGTCAAGGAGAACCGGCGGGGCGTTTGAATTGAAAGACCAGAAGTCCCAAACCGAAGATCACCATTGCCGCGCACAAAATTTGTCCCATGGTAAAGATCTGCCAAAGAGTATTTAAATGGGGGTCGGGTTGACGGACAAACTCAATCAGGAAACGGACGGCGCCGTATCCCACAAGATATAATGCACATATGCGATGTTTTGTCCAAGGACGGCATTTGACGCTCCACAATAGTATAAACAGGAAAATACCTTCAAAAAAAGCCTCATATAATTGTGAGGGATGGCGCAGGGTATGGGTGGCGTCGGTGGGAAAAAACATTCCCCAGGGCAGGGTGGTTGCTCTGCCGAACAACTCGGCATTCATAAAATTACCAAGCCTGCCGAAGGTGTAGCCCAGTGGAACCGCAGGGATGATGAGGTCGGAAAAATCCCAAATGTTCATCTGGTGTTTGCGGCAATAAATAAAGAATACCACCCCGACTCCCAGAAGGCCTCCGTGGAAAGACATGCCTGAAAGGCCGGTAAATTTAATCCCATTGGAAAGATTAAAGGGAAGAAGAATCTCCAGGGGATGTTGCAGATAATAGGAAAAATCATAGAAAACGACATAACCGAATCTTCCGCCGAGAATGACCCCCACTGCGGCCCATACAAAGAAATCATATACGCGTTCTTTGTGGATGGGCCAGGCTTCGGTTCTGATCCGGTATGCCACAAGCCAATAGACGCTGGCAAAGGCAGCAATATACATGAGGCTGTAATACCGCACCTGGAAGCCATTGATTTCAAATAAATAGGGACTGATTTTATAGGGTAACCCCTGCCACCAGTTCATAGCCGATCCTTTGATGATAAATATTATCGGGTTAAGCCAGCCGGTCGATGGAAATTCTGGCAATTATTTCCTTCTTTCATTTCAATGACTTCCACCCCCAGCCCATCGGCTTGCCCCCGCTGATGACCGTTCATGGTTCTGATCCCTGGCTGGACCATCCGGACCGCCATTCTTTTCAAGCAGGGCATCCACACGATGGGTAATGGTGTCAAAGGCAAAATCCCTGTCAGAGCAGTCCACGTTTCCCGCATCATGCAGTCCGTTTAAAGATTTCAGGTCAACCCCCTGTTCTGTCCACAGGTTGGAAGATTCGGACCAATGTCTTTAAAAGGTTTCATGGTTTTTTTCTTGGGAGGAAAGTGGATACAGAAAACGGGAAGGATCCCAGATATCTGGGTTCATTCGTCTGGCTGTGGAAGGAATCAAGCGTTTAAGGAAGGTATCCCGGGAGACCTCAACCGCCCCCATATTGAGCAGATGATGACTGGTTACCTGGCAGTCGATCATATCAAATCCATGACGCGTTAAAAAAGCGGCAAGGGCTGACAGGGCAATCTTTGAGGCATCCCTTTCATTGCTGAACATGGATTCTCCGAAAAAAACCCCACCCAGACAAACCCCGTAGAGTCCGCCAACAAGAGAATTTCCATGCCAGGCCTCAATAGAGTGGGCATATCCGTGTTTGTGCAGTCGGATATAGGCATCTATCATTTCTTCAACAAGCCAGGTCCCGTTATGGCCGCCTCTTCTTGGCTGGGAACACGAGACAATGGTTTGTTCAAAGTCATTGTCAGTTGTGATCCTGAAAGGCGCTTGTTTGATCTTTTTTTTCAGGCTCCTGGAAATATTGATGGCTTCGGGAAACAATACCAGGCGAGGGTCCGGGGACCACCACAACAGGGGTTCATTTTTTGAAAACCAGGGGAAGATACCGTTTTGATAGGCAAGCAAGAGCCTTTCCATGCTCAGGTCTCCTCCGATGCACAGAAGCCCGTCGGACCTGGCAAGCCAGGCCGGTGGGAATTCGTTTTTTTCTGATAACCTGAAAAGGGGCATTCAGCTTTTAACGTTAAAGGTCAACTCTTCGTTCTTGAGGCCGATGGAAAGCTTCCCTCCTTTTTCAAGTCTGCCAAAAAGAATTTCATCGGTGAGTTTGTCTTTAATGGTTGTTTGAATGAGCCGGGCCAGGGGTCTGGCCCCAAACTTGGGGTCATGGCCTTTGCGGGCCAGAAAAGCCCTGGCCTTGGCTGAATAGGTTAAGGAGATGCCCTTGGCTTTCAGCATGGCTTTGAGTTCTTCCATGTTCTTATCAACGATCATCTCCATCACCTGTTTTGACAGATGATTGAACTGAACAATGCCGTCCAGTCGATTTCTGAATTCCGGGCTGAATGTTTTTTCCACTGCCTTGAGCCCTTTGGAGTCCGTATCAGCGGCCTGGGAACTGAAGCCAATGCTGTTGGCACTCATTTCCCTGGCGCCGGCATTGGAGGTCATGATAAGGATGACGTTCCTGAAATCGGCAGACTTGCCGTTGTTGTCGGTCAATGTGGCATAATCCATGACCTGGAGCAGGATATTGTACAGATCCATGTGGGCTTTTTCAATTTCATCCAGCAATAGGATTGAGTGGGGATGTTTTCTGATACTATCGGTTAAAATACCGCCCTGTTCAAAGCCGATATAACCCGGAGGCGCTCCGATCAGCCGTGACACTGCATGTTTTTCCATGTACTCGCTCATGTCAAACCGCAAGAATTCAATTCCCATATTGGCAGCCAGCTGTTTTGCCATTTCGGTTTTTCCCACACCGGTCGGGCCCATGAACAAAAAAGAACCAATGGGACGGTCCGGCGCTGCAAGGCCTGCCCGGGATCTTTTGATGGCCGTGGTAAGGATTTTGATGGCATCATCCTGGCCGTAAATAACCTTGAACAGTCTTTCCGGAAGGGATTCAAGGTTTGCCTTGTCCGTTGATGTCACACTGGTGACCGGTACTTTGGCAATCTTTGCCACAATGGTTTCAATATCTGTTAAGCTGACATTTTTACGCTTGCCGGATCCTTTAAGGCGCAGATAGGCCCCGGTTTCATCAATCACATCAATTGCCTTGTCCGGCAACAGCCGGTCATTGATATATTTGTCAGACAGGTAGGCTGCCGCTTCTATGATTTTATCCGAATAATTCAAACCATGGTGTTCTTCGTAATGGGGTCGCAGTCCTTTTAAAATTTCGCAGGTTTCAGCCACACTGGGTTCGGCCACTTCAATCTTTTCAAATCGTCTTGAAAAGGCCCGGTCTTTTTCAAAATGGTTTTTATATTCTTCGTAGGTGGTGGTGCCGATACACTTGATATCCCCCGAGGAAAGGGCGGGTTTCAGAATATTGGAGGCATCCATTGAACCGCTGGTGGTTGCCCCTGCCCCCACCACCGTGTGGATTTCATCAATGATCAACAGGGCGTTTTCTTTTTGTTCCAGGGCATTGATCACATCTTTGAGCCGTTGTTCAAAATCGCCCCTGTATTTGGTTCCGGCAAGAAGGGCACCCATGTCCAGAGAGAAAAGCTCACAGTCTTCCAGAAGATCCGGCACCTGCCGGGCATGGATTCTCAGGGCCAGCCCTTCGGCAATGGCGGTTTTACCAACTCCGGGGTCTCCCACAAGGATGGGGTTGTTTTTTCTTCTGCGGCAAAGGACCTGCATGACCCGGTCCATCTCATTTTCACGCCCGATGAGGGGATCAATTTTGTTATCCTGGGCTTTTTGCAAAAGGTCGCAGGTAAAGGCTTCAAGGGGATCTTTTTTCTTCTGGCGTTTGGTCTTGGGATCTGCCTGCCGGAACATTCTCTGGGAGAGGTCCTGGCTGTCCGTGGATTTTTTGTCCTGTTCACTGGAATGGGAGATATGTTTGAGAACATCCAGCCGGGTAATACCTTCAGATTCGAGATAAAAGGCTGCATGGGAATCTTTTTCCTGGAAGATGGAAGCAAGGATGTCTCCGAGATTCACCTCGCTTTTTTCAGCAGATCTGGCATGGTTGATGGCCCGCTGAATCATCCGCTGGAATCCGATGGTCTGCTGGAGAACATACTCATCCTTGGTATCTATTTTGGTTAGTTTTTCATCAAAGAATTTTTCCAGCTCTTCTTTTATCTGTTCCGGACTTCCGCCGCATTTTTCTATGGTTTCCAGGCCGGTTTCATGGTTAAGGATTGCATAAAGAACATGTTCAACACATACGTACTCGTGCCTTCTTTTCTTTGCTTCCCGTACAGCAAATCCCAGCGCTGTACTCAGTTCTTTGCTTATCATGGTGCTACTCCTTTTCCATTGTGCTTTTTAAGGGAAAGCCTTTATTGCTTGCAAGGTTGTGTACGGTCAGAATTTTTGTCTCTGCAATTTCCAATGGATAAATGCCACACACTTCTCTTCCCTTATTATGTACATTAAGCATTATTTGGTTTGCTTTTTCAAGTGATTTTCCAAAAACATTTACAAGAATTTCCACAACAAATTCCATGGTTGTATAATTGTCATTGTGCAAGAGGACTTTATACATGGGGGGATGGCCTTCTTTGGATTTTGATGAAATCCCTGTTTTTGTCGTTGAATTCGTGGATGTCATATTCTTCTCCTAAGACATACAGCATTTTTTATATTTTTTACCGCTGCCGCAGGGGCAAAGATCGTTTCGTTGAATTTTTTCGTGACTCCTTTTTACGGGCTGCTTTACGGACGGCTCATCGGAGTGGGAAAAGGTCAGATTCTGTTGTTCCACCTTTTTTATTTCATCCACACGGGATGGGTTCGTTATCTGAATTTTATACACAATATCCACCACTTCTGACTTGATCCGCTCCATGAGGCCATGGAACATATCAAACCCTTCTTTTTTGTATATGCGAAGGGGGTCCTGCTGGGCATATCCCCGAAGTCCGATGCCTTCTTTTAAGTGGTCCATGGACAAAAGGTGTTCTTTCCACCGGGAATCAACGGTCTGGAGGATGATAAACCGTTCGATTCGTTGCATCTGCTCTTCCCCGATGAGGGCTTCCCTGGCAAGGTAGTGCTCTTTTGCCATGTTAAAAATAAAGTCAGACACCTGATCCTGGGAGTAATTTTCCCGCACAGCCGGGGAAAGATCAATTTCTGAAAAATTAAACATTTTTTTTGCACCGGATTCAAGGGCTTCCAAATCCCATTGCTTGATCGGGGTCTTTTCATCGGAAAATTGGTCTACCAGTTCATATGCCTTGTCCTCAACCATTTCCAGGATCACCGATTTCAGGTTGTCTTCCTTCAGTGCCTGGCGGCGCTGGCGGTAGATCACTTCCCTTTGCTGGTTCATGACATCGTCATATTCCAGTAAATGCTTTCTGATTTCAAAATTATGGCCTTCCACCTTTGACTGGGCATTTTCAATGGCTTTGGAAATAAAGGTGTGCTCAATATGCTCTCCTTCTTCAATACCGAGTCTGTCCATGACGGCATGTATCCGATCGCCTCCGAATATTCTGAGCAGATCATCTTCCAGGGACAGATAGAATCTGGAACTTCCCGGGTCCCCCTGCCTTCCGGAACGGCCCCGAAGCTGGTTGTCAATCCGGCGGGATTCATGGCGGGATGTGCCCAGGATATGCAACCCTCCCAGTTGTGTGACACCTTCCCCCAGCTTGATGTCCGTCCCACGCCCGGCCATGTTGGTGGAAATGGTGACCGCTCCTTTTTGTCCGGCATTGGCAACGATCTGGGCTTCTTCTTTATGGTGCTTGGCATTCAATACGTTGTGGGGCACCCCTTTTTTCTTGAGTTTGTTGCTCAGGTCTTCCGAGACGTCAATGGAAATGGTTCCCACGAGCACCGGCTGGCCTTTTTTATGAAGGGCGATGATCTCCCGGATGGCTGCATCATATTTTTCTTTCTGGGTCTTATAGATCAGGTCGGGGAAATCCTTACGGATCATGGGCTGGTGGGTGGGAATCACCAACACCTCAAGGTTATAGATTTTTTTGAATTCAGGGGCCTCTGTTTCCGCCGTACCGGTCATTCCGGACAGTTTGTCATACATCCTGAAATAGTTCTGGAAGGTGATCGAAGCCAGTGTCTGGTTTTCATTTTCAATCTTAACATTTTCCTTTGCCTCAAGGGCCTGGTGCAATCCTTCGCTGTAACGCCTTCCTGTCATGAGCCGTCCTGTAAACTCATCAACGATCACCACCTGGTCATTTTTAACAATATAGTCGGTATCCCGCTTGAACAGCGTATGGGCTTTCAGAGCCTGGTTGACATGGTGAAGGATTTCGATATTGGCAGGGTCGTATAAATTTTCCACCGACAGCAGCTCTTCTCCTTTGGCAATCCCTTCTTCCGTCAGGGAAACGCTCTTGGATTCTTCATCCAGGGTATAGTCGATATCCTTTTTAAAGGCGGGTATAATGGTATTCACCTGGGTATAAAAATGGGTGGATTTTTCAGCCTGGCCCGAAATGATCAGTGGGGTCCTGGCCTCATCAATGAGAATGGAATCCACCTCATCCACAATGGCAAAGTTCAGGGGGCCCTGGGCGAGATTTTCCTTTTCAAATTTCATGTTGTCCCGAAGATAGTCAAACCCGAACTCGTTATTGGTCCCGTAGGTGATGTCCGAGCCATAGGCCGTTTTTCTCTCCTGGTCGTCCATATCATGGAGAACCACCCCGACACTCAATCCCAGGAAATTGAAAATTTTGGCCATCCAGTCGGCGTCACGGCGGGCCAGGTAGTCATTGACCGTGATGATGTGGACCCCTTTACCGGCCAGCGCGTTTAAATAGGCCGGGAGTGTGGACATCAGGGTTTTTCCCTCACCGGTCTTCATTTCAGCAATGGTGCCCTGGTGGAGAGCAACCCCGCCGATGAGCTGTACATCAAAATGGCGCATGCCAAGGGTCCTGACAGAAGCCTCCCTCACCAGGGCAAAGGCTTCGGGTAAAATGTCATCCAGGGTTTCGCCCTTTTCAAGCCGATGTTTGAATTCATTTGTTTTGTCGGCCATCTGCTCGTCGGACAGAGACTGCATCTGGGGTTCATGGGTATTGATTTTATCTATGATGGGCTGGAGTGTTTTTAAGATCCGCTCATTGCTAGAACCAAAGATTTTTGTGATGAATTTTAGTACCATTAAATTCTACCTATCTGTTAAGTGTGTGACCGTTAAAACTTTCCTGTAAACATATAAGCATTAATATAGAAAATAAAACAATAAATTGAAATAAATTGTTTCTTTTGATGGAGTGGGGGGTGCCGGTTGCCGGAGCAGGCGTTAATTCAGAATGTATTTTAAGGGGTTGACGGGGAGTCCGTTGATGCGAACTTCGTAATGGACGTGGGGTCCGGTGCTTTGCCCTGTGTTGCCAAGAAGAGCGATCGTATCACCTCTTTTTATGGTTTGACCCGGTTTGACCATAATTTTTTCAAGGTGCCCGTATTTGGTTACCCTCCCATATCCATGGTCAATGATGACAAGGTTGCCAAAATACAATTTGCGGGCCGCATAGGAAACTTTACCATTGGCGGTTGCAATAATTTTTGTTCCCACCTGGTTTGAAATATCAAGGCCGGAATGGAAGGATTTTGCGCCGGTGAAGGGAGATTTCCTATACCCGAAGTTGGAGGTGATCCAGCCGTTAGCCGGCTTAATGGACGGGGTTGATGCCAGAAGATTCTTTTTTTTCTCAAGCTGCTTGATGAGATCATCAAAATTAAGCACCTGTTGCTTGGCCGCAAGGGCGGTCTGGTTCACCTGTTGATGCATTTCCCGGATCAGGCTGTTGTGCCGGGCCTCCAGGGGCAGGTCCCGGTCAAGTTCATTTTCCGGAAGTCCGCCGATACCGATGAAACCCGAGGAATTGCCGACTTTTTGGATGTCGGCAATAAGCCGGACCTTGCCTTCCAGTTTTGATAAATCGTCCACCTGCTTTTTAAGCAGTTCAATGTTTTGGGCAAATGTCTGGATTTGACTTCGCTGGTTGAAAATTTCATTTTGCTGGGTACCGATGGTCTGGGTCAGGGTGGAGGTGTCAAAGGATAGGGTTTTTAATCGGTAATAATCATAGCCCAGATAGCCAAGACCGCTTGAGGCTGTTACCGCAAAGAAGATGAGAAAAACTAAAAACAGCTTGTGAATGGAAATTTCTCTGATATTGGAACCCGAACTGGAATGAAACCATATTTTTATTCGTTTTCTCATTGTCTCTTTTCTATTTTTTAAATGACCATATGTCAAGCATATATTTTATTTATCATAAAGGGGTCTGAACATAGTTCAGCCCCCTTTCATCCGGTAGTCCGAACAGGATGTTCATATTTTGAACCGCTTGTCCGGCTGCGCCTTTTAACAGATTATCGATGGCAGATACCAGGATGATTCTGCCGGTATTTTCATCAAAATGGCATCCGATATCACAGCAATTGGTTCCCCGGACATGGGACATGGCAGGGAAAAAACCTTCCGGCAGCAGTCTGACAAAGGGTTCTTCGGAATAGTATTTTTCGTATGCCCGTCGGATATCTGTAAGGCGTGCGGATTTGACAGCCTGTCCGTAAATTGTGGAAACCATTCCCCGCATCACCGGCACCAGGTGGGGAACAAAGGTGATCTTGATATCCTGTTTTCCATGGAGGCTTAAAATCTCTTCTATTTCCGGAGTGTGACGATGGTTTCCGATTTTGTAAGGTGCAAAGGATTCATTGACCTCACAATAGTGGGTGGACAGGGACAGGGATCTGCCCGCACCGCTGACCCCTGATTTTGAGTCGGATATAATGCCGTCAGGTTCTATGAGGTTTTCTTTGATGAGGGGAAGCAGGGCCAGCAGAATCGTAGTGGGATAGCAGCCCGGGTTTCCAATGATACGGGCGGTTTTGATCTGGTCCCGGTAGATTTCCGACAGACCATAGACGCTTTCTGCAAGAAGATCCTTGGCCGTGTGGGGCTGGTAGGCCATTTCATAGGTGCCAGGATTTTTGAACCTGAAATCAGCTGACAGATCAATGACCTTTATGCCCTGTTCCACCAAAGGTGCTGCATGGGCCATGGACACCTTATGGGGCAGGGCAAGAAACATGAGATCCACCCTGGATGAAAGGGTTTTGGCATCCAGTTCTTCACAGATCAGGGATTCAAATCCCCTCATGGAGGGGAAAATGTCTGTCAGGGGTTTGCCTGTGTAACTGCCGGAAGTAATCGCTTCCAACCTCGCCTCTGGGTGGTTGGAAATCAATTTAATAAGCTCTATTCCTGTGTAGCCTGACGCGCCTGCTATGCCGACCTTGATCATAATAATTTGCCTGCCTGGTTATGGATTATTCATTTTGATACATCCTTTTAAGATAGAAACACTATTTTTGTAAACCCAAATATTCAACCAACGTATGATTTTCTCCTTCCAGGCGCCCATTAATAATGCCACTGATTTTTTTCCAGTCGCCTCCCCCAAGCCCTGCACCGATTTTAGGATAGCCGATTGCCTTGCCTGAAAAATCGGTTTTAATCCGAGCGAACAGGCAATCAATGGCAGAATAATCTGCCAGAATCATGGATCCGGCATACTGGAATTGGGTGTATCCGTTTATGATGGTCAACGGTTTCTGCTGGACCTGAAGTGTTGCCTGTGAATAGGCGCCCAGCTTTTTTATGTCTCCGGATACGGTTTTGCAGTCTGCCTGGTATGCCAGTGGAAAGGTCTCCCGGATCTGTCGTGCAATACCGGCATCCATGCTGCAAAAACAATTGCACCCATGGATGATCACCTCAAATTTTCCAGACAGGGCCAGTTGGATCAGATCTCCCTTTATCGTTTTCATATTTTCCCCATTTTGGCTTGGTTTTTATTTAAAGTCTTCTGCCATGCGGCTGCAAAAATTAAAAAAATATACCGCTAGTTGATATCCTTCGGCAATACATGATAGACAATATTTGTTTTTTCCTAAGATTATAAATGGGTGTCAGATGGTTGTTGAAAAGAGATTAAAAGTTGCACTGGTCCAGGAGTCACCGGTTTTTCTGAATTTGCCTGCAAGCATCCTGAAGGCAAAAGCGCTTATCGGAAAAGCAGCCGCTACGGGTGCCAAAATGGTTGTGTTTCCGGAAACATGGCTGCCGGGATATCCTGTCTGGCTTGACACGGCAAAGGAAGCGGCCCTTTGGGATCATCAAGGTGCCAAATCATTGTACAGACTTCTTTGTCAGAATTCTTTGGCCTTGGGATCTGAACCCTTTCGCCAATTGCAGTGTATTGCAGGAGAAAAAAGAATTCAATTGGTCATGGGGTGTCATGAGATCAACGGCAATACCCTGTATAACACCATGGTTTTTTTCTCAGCCAACGGCCAGGATTTTCAAATTCACCGGAAACTTATTCCCACTTACAATGAACAAATGATCTGGGGCAGGGGGGATGGGTCTACCCTGAAGACACTGGATTCCGAGCTGGGACCCATTGGCGGCCTTATCTGCTGGGAACATTGGATGCCCCTGGCAAGGGCTGCCATGCATGCAAGAAAAGAGGTTGTCCACGTTGCCCAATGGCCTTCGGTCATTGAATTGCATCAGCTGGCTTCCCGGCACTATGCCTTTGAAGGCCGGTGTTTTGTTTTGGCCTGCGGATGTGTCTTGTCTAAAAAACAGGTTCTTGAGGGATTTGATTCCCTGGAAGAAAACGAACCGGAAGCCAGGCGTATGCTTGAAAATATGGCAACAGGAGCGGACGATCTGCTCATGACCGGGGGCAGCGCCGTCATCGGCCCCACAGCAGCCTATATCACCCCTCCTTCCTATGACCCCCGGGCTATTGTCTATGCGGATCTGAACCCTGCTTTAATCCGGGAAGCGGCCATGGTGATGGATACCAACGGGCATTATGCGCGGCCGGATGTTTTTTCCCTGTCGGTCAATGATGCCCCCATGGGGCCCGTTGATTTCTTGACCGAAAAATGACTTGATCCCATTGCTTGGGTGAATACCGATCTAAAAAAAGCATCCGGACGGATAAAAAAAACCTGGCCGAAGTGGTCCGGTCTAGTGGAGAATCTGGCTGAGGAAAAATTTTGTCCGTTCGTGCTGGGGATTTTCAAAAAAATCAATGGGGTTGTTTTCTTCGAGTATCATGCCGGCATCCATGAGCAATACCCTTTGTGCAACGGTTTTGGCAAATCCCATTTCATGGGAAACCACGATCATGGTCATGCCTTCATCGCTGAGTTGCACCATGACATCCAGAACTTCCTTGACCATCTCCGGGTCCAGGGCAGAGGTGGGTTCATCAAAGAGCATGACCTTGGGTTTCATGCACAGGCTTCTGGCAATGGCGACCCGCTGCTGCTGCCCCCCGGACAGCTGGCCGGGAAATTTTTTGGCCTGTTCGGCAATTTTAACCTTTTCCAGGTAAAACATGGCAATTTCTTCAGCCTCTTTTTTGGGGGTCTTGCGCACCCATACAGGTCCTAGGGTCAGGTTCTCCAGGATGGTCAGATGGGGAAACAGGTTGAAATGCTGAAAGACCATGCCCACTTCGGTTCTGATTTTTTCAATGTTTTTAAGGTTATTGGTCAGTTCAATGCCATCCACAATAATTTTCCCCTTCTGGTGTTCTTCCAGCCGGTTGATACACCGGATAAGGGTGGACTTGCCTGAACCGGACGGACCGCAGATAACAATTTTTTCCTGTTTTTTGACGTCGAGATTGATATTTCTCAAGACATGGAAATCACCATACCATTTATTTAAATCTTTGATTTGAATAATGGTTTCGTTGTTGCAGATATCATTTTCCTCTGGGATGGAATCGGTCATTTTATCTTCCTAAAAAAATTAATTGCGTTTATCTGTATCAAGTTCCCGTTCAAGTTTTCTTGAAAAATTGGACATTGAAAAGCACCCTAAAAAGTACATCAAAGCCACAAAAAGATATAATTCCGTTGAGAACCCCATCCATTCCGGATTCTGAATAACGGTTTTGGAGGTCATCAGAAAATCGTACAAGGCAATGATCACAACAAGGGAGGTATCTTTAAAGGCGGAGACCAGTACGCTCAATGTTGGTGGAATTACAATTTTAAGGGCCTGGGGAAGGATGACCAGGCGCATGGTCTGGTAATAGTTCAGACCCAGGGCATCGGCGGCCTCGTATTGTCCCCTGCCCATACCCTGGAGGCCTCCCCTGACAACTTCGGCAACATAGGCGGCCGTAAAAAAAATGATGGCTGCCTGGGCCCGCAGTATCTTGTCAATGGTGACGCCTTCGGGTAAAAACAGGGGAAAAATGATGGAAGACATGAACAAGAGACTGATCAGGGGAACCCCCCGGATCAGTTCAATGTACCCGACGGACAGATAGCGGATCATGGGCATGGCGGAGATGCGGCCCAGTGCCAGGAGCACCCCAAGGGGGTAGGCGGCTGCAAGGCCGAAAACAGAGAGCAAAAGGGTCAGGGGCAAGCCTCCCCACTTCATGCTGTCCACGGGAGCAAGCCCCAGAATGCCACCCTTCATTAAAAAACCCATGGAGATCAGTCCAATGATCCATGCATAGCCCAGGGGTTTGGACCAGTATTTTTTATTGTTTGAAAAGAACAGCAGGACAAACAAGGTTATCATGGCTGTAAACGGCCGCCAGTGAAGTTCATGGGGGTAGAAACCAAAAATAATGAACCTCAGGTTTTTTATGACCACCGACCAGCAGGCCCCCTCACATTCCTTGCACACAGGCCCGCTGGTGAACCAGACGGCATCGATGAAGGCCCATTTGACAAAGGGCGGCACAAACCAGAGCAGGCCGGCCACTATACCAAGGGTTAATATGGAGTTGAAGAATCCGTTAAAAAGGTTTTCCCGAAGCCAGCCAATGACCCCCCGTTTGTCCACCGGCGGCTTGATGCTGTCTATATATGCTTGGTCGATTGATACAATACCCATATGCACTATCTTTCAACAAGTTTTGATTTTTTATTATACCAGTTCATGAAAAGAGAGGTGGAGATGCTGAAAATCAGGTAACACCCCATGATCAGGGCGACCCCTTCTATGGACTGGCCGGTCTGGTTGATGGTGGTATTGGCAACGGAAACAAAGTCCGGAAACCCAATGGCAACTGCCAGGGAAGAGTTTTTGGTCAGGTTGAGCATCTGGCTTGTCAACGGCGGAATAATGACCCGCAATGCCTGGGGAAGGATGACCAGGTTCAGGATATGGCTGCTTTTAAGTCCGATGGACATGGCCGCCTCTGTCTGCCCCTTACTCACGGCCTGGATGCCTGCCCGGACAGCTTCGGCCACAAAGGCCGAGGTGTAGATCACAAGACCCAGCAAAAGTGCGATAAATTCAGGAGACAGCATGATACCGCCCTTGAAATTGAAGCCCTGAAGGCTTGGCAAATCCATCTGGGTGGGGGCACCTGACACAATCCAGGTGATCACAGGAAGGCCCAGGGAGAGTGTCATAAAAGACCAGAATACCGGGAAATCCCTGCCGGTTTCAAATTTTCGTTTTTTTGCCCAAGCCTTGATGCCAAAGGCCAGAATTAACCCCAGCACCAGGGCCAGCCCCATATAGGTGTGGGCCGGGTGGGCTGCCGGAACGCCCAGGGCCACCCCTCTGTTGCAGATGAAAAGGCCGGCAAAGGGGTTGAGAGCCGATCTGGGAGAAGGAAAGGTTTCATAAAAAAGGGCGTACCAGAAGAAAAGCTGGAGAAGAATGGGGATGTTTTGCATGATTTCAATATAGGCGGTGGCAAGCTTTCGGACCAGCCAGTTGGAAGACAGCTTGGCAACACCGATAAAGACACCGATGATAAGGCTGAGCACAATGCCGACAAACGAAACCTTCAGGGTGTTGAGTGCGCCCACAAGCAGTGCCCGTCCGTATGAATCGGCTGCCGAGTATTTTATGGGACTTTCACCGATCTCAAAGGCGGCTTCTTTTTTCAAAAAACCAAAACCCGATGAGATGGATTGTTTCTCCAGATTGACCAGGGTGTTGCTGACCAGATACCAGGCCAAAAGCCCCACCATGAAAAGGGTGAGGGCTTGGTAGAAAATGCCACGTTTGTCCGGATCAAGCCAAAAGGGGATTTTTTCTTCTGTATTCTTCATGGGTTGCAGGTACCAGTTTAAAAAGGTGGCCCTGGGGATACCCTCCCCAGGGTCACCTTTTTTAGATTAAAAGAACTATCTGATGGGGGATGCGTACATCAGGCCGCCTTCTGTCCAAAGGGCGTTGAGGCCACGCTGAAGTTCAAGGGGCGTTTTCGGACCCACATTGCGGTCGAAAATTTCACCATAATTTCCCACCTGTTTGACGATATTGTATGCCCATTTGCTATCAAGCCCCAGGTCTTCGCCCAGGCCGGGAGTCACGCCGAGAAAGCGCTGGATATCGGGGTTGCTGGATTTGAGCATCTCATCCACATTTTTTGAGGTAATGCCGAACTCTTCTGCCTGGATCAATGCCATAACGGTCCAGTTGACAATATCAAACCATTGGTCATCTCCATGACGGACAACCGGGGCCAAAGGTTCTTTGGAAATAATTTCGGGCAGCAGTTCAAAGTCGGCAGGGTTGGGTGCAACGGATCTCTGGGCCGCCAGCTGGGAAGCATCAGAGGTCAGGACGTCACAACGGCCTGCAAAAAAAGCCTTGTTCAGTTCTGCTGTGTTTTCAATGACAACCGGAGACCATTTCATGTTGTTGGTTCTGAAATAATCTGCTGCATTCATTTCTGTAGTGGTGCCGGGAAGAACACAAACGGTTGCTCCGCCTAAATCCTTGGCACTTTTCACACCCAGTTTTTTGGCAATGAGAAAGCCCTGGCCGTCATAATAGTTGGCATGGGCAAAGTTGAGCCCTGATTTGGTTTCCCGGGACAGGGTCTGGGTGGTATTTCTGCAGAGCACGTCAATCTCTTTGGACTGAAGGGCCGGCAGGCGCTGAACAGCGGTCAGGGCAGAAAATTTAACTCTGGAGGCATCGCCGAATACGGCTGCGGCAATGGCTTTGGCCGTATCCACATCCAGGCCTTTCCATTCTCCTTTGTCATCGGGCATGCTGAAACCGAAAACACCGCCGTTAACCCCGGCTTTGACATACCCCTGGGCTTTCACATCTTCCAGAGTACTGGCCATCGCCCAGGTTGACACGGTGATAAAGGTTGCACAAACGACTAAAATTTTTAACAATTTCATAGAGACTCCCCCTTTGTTTATGATGAGTTGATGCACGAACTACTGAAATCCTCTGCCAGTATTAACACACTCGCATATTTTTTCAAGATTTTTCTATCGGAATACATTTTCCATCCCGGATGTGCTACCCCGGTTCCGGGTGCCCCGGGCAACAGGATACCCTGATTGTTGGTAAAAAGAATGTAAAAGGCATTGTCGTGTATTGAATCCATTGGGGGAGGCGATCTATGATGAATGCCGTGTGTGTATATGCGAAAATTTTCAGGGAACCGGTAAATGCCATTTCCCATATGATAGGCGCCATCGGGTCGGTTGTCGGCCTGATCCTCATGGTGGCCTTTGCAGCCACCAGGGCAGATGTCTGGCATGTGGTTTCCTTTTCCATTTTTGGTGCCACCTTGATTCTCATGTACACCTCAAGTTTCCTCTACCATGGCCTGCGCATATCTGAAAAAGCCCTTTTGATATTTCGCAAGATTGACCATATCATGATTTTCATGGTCATTGCAGGGTCGTATACACCCCTTTGCCTTTTGCCCCTTCGGGGGCCCTGGGGCTGGAGTCTTTTTGCCACGGTCTGGTCCATTGCAGCCATTGGGATCTTTTTAAAAATTTTTTTTATTCATACCCCCCGGTGGGTTTCCACACTGATTTATCTGATCATGGGCTGGTTGTGCATGGTGGTCATTTATCCGCTGGTGAAAACCGTTGAACCCATCTGCCTTTTCTGGCTGGTTCTGGGCGGGATGTTTTACAGCACCGGGGCTCTGATCTATGCGTTCAAAAAACCCGATTTATTTCCCGGGGTGCTGGGGTTCCATGAAATATGGCATGTTTTTGTCATCCTGGGCAGTGCCTGCCATTTCTGGCTTTCCTTCCGATATTTGATGTATATCAATTAAACTTGCTTGACGTAATTTAGTTTTTTCTTTGCAAAAGTCACGGCCTTTGGGTGGTATTTTGGTTTTTCCATGCTTATGGTATGTTTGATTTGGGGCGTTTGGGAGGCGTTAAGGAAACCAGTAAACCTGAAAAGGATGCAAGACAATTGATAACAAACCCCAATCTCAAATTTGATGTTAAGTCCTGGATGGTG
>Ga0180007_10003072_pt1 | contig 18981 bp, 19 predicted proteins | sample MM_PC_MetaG_FD_121122 | JGI IMG/M metagenome (GOLD analysis project Ga0180007, IMG submission 121122) | Groundwater microbial communities from the Aspo Hard Rock Laboratory (HRL) deep subsurface site, Sweden - MM_PC_MetaG | ecosystem: Environmental > Aquatic > Deep subsurface > Groundwater... | reverse complement strand
CAGGGGTAAAAATAGCTGAATAGAAAAAATAAGAAAGGGAATAATAATGAATTTAAATAATGTTTTTAATCGGGATGAGAGCACTTCATCCGGACCGACAATCAGCGCGAATATATACAATCTGGTAATTGGTTTGGTATTATGCTGGGGTTTTTTTATTAATTATCTGATTGTTAAAAATATCGCGTATCAGTCTATTGCCCAAATAAATCCGATTTTATTTTTTATCGGATATCTGGGCAGTTGTTTTCTGGGCATATCGATGTTTAAATCATCGGATAATCCTTTAATTAGTTTTCTGGGCTATAACTTTGTCGTAATTCCTTTTGGCTTTGTGATTAATTTGATAGTTTCTCAGTATGATCCGCTGATTGTTCAGGAAGCGATCAGGGTTACCGGGATGGTAACTGCTTTTATGATGCTTTTGGGTACGCTGTTTCCGGCTTTTTTTAGAAAGATTATTGGCGGGTTGACTATTGCTTTGTTTGCCGTGATAATTATTGAGTTGATTGAGGTTTTTATCTTTAAAATGCATCATGGTTTTTTAGATTATGTTGTTGTCCTGATTTTCTGCGGTTATATTGGCTTTGACTGGGCCAGAGCCAATAGTATTCCAAAAACTCTGGATAATGCCGTAGATAGCGCGGCATCATTGTACATTGATATTATAAATCTGTTTATCCGGATATTAAGAATCATGGGCAGAAGAAATAATTAAGGCATGTCTATTATTGGTTTAAGCCTGTAGAACCAATAAAAATTTCTGGTTTGGAGTACTTTCTTGATCCAATGATGCTGGCAATCGGGATGTTGATTTTAGTTGAAATTATTGTTTTGAATTTTTCTGCGCAGTTAAGAAATGAATTATTTGATTAACAAGTTTGCCTGGACCAGTGTATAAGCCTAATCAGAAGATTGTCAAGTAAGATAAATAAGGAGACAGGTATGGATAAAATACAAGTTGCATATACTGTTTTAGGATCACTAGGTTTAATTCTGGCGACTCTGGGCTACCTGATAAAATACAAGAAAATGATTTATTTGGTTGCCGGAGTTTGTAAGAATGATAAAAGGATTAAAGATAAAATCGGCTTTGCTTCTTTTGTCGGAGGTAATGTTATGGTTTTGGGCATTGTGTTTTTCATCGGCGCTTTGATGATTTATAGTAATTCTGAACATAAAGTATTAATCGAAACATTTCTTTTGCTGGGCTTGTTTATGGTATTTAGCATAACTTTTAGAAATTCAAAAAAGTATATTAATCAAGAAGAAAAGCATGGGAAATAATAGAATCAAAATGATATGGTTAGATGCCTAGATGAAAAATATTGTTCTTGCCACAATCAATGCCAGATATACTCATTCTTCGGCTGCTTTAAGGTATTTGTATGCTAATCTGCAAGAGCTCCAGGATTTAGCGATTATTCAAGAGTATGACATATCAGACAATCCCCAGCAGATCGCCGAGCAGATTCTGGTTTTAAAACCCAAGCTTTTATGTTTAGGGATTTATATCTGGAACGCGCTTGAGTCATTTGCTGTGATTGAAATTGTTAAAAAGGTTTATCCCGAGATATTTATTATTCTTGGCGGACCAGAAGTTAGTTATCAGCCGTTTCGAGTTGACTTTAGCCGGGCAGATTATATTATTCAGGGTGAAGGCGAAATCGCATTTTACAATTTAGCCAAGGAATTGCTAAATAATAATAGACCGAGTAATCGGATATTTTCACCTCAAGCAGTTGATCTTGAGCAAATTAAACTGCCGTATGCATACTATACTGAAGACGATATTAAGAATAGAATAATTTATGTCGAAGCATCGCGCGGATGCGCTTTTAACTGCGAGTTTTGCCTGTCGTCAATAGATAAGCAAGTAAGATATTTTAATTTGGATAAGGTTTTGGCTGAGCTGGATAAATTATGGCAAAGGGGTTGTCGTTCTTTTAAATTTGTCGACCGTACCTTTAATTTGGATATTAAAGTAACTAATCGGATCCTTGATTTTTTCTTAAATAAGCCAATGCCTTATTTTGCGCATTTTGAAATTATTCCAGAGCATTTTCCCGAAGATTTTAAACAAAAAATCAGACTGTTTCCGGCTAAAGCGCTGCAGCTGGAAGTTGGCATCCAAACTCTAAATCCTCAGGTAGCTCAGAATATTAAAAGAAATCTGAATATGGAAAAGATTGAGAAAAATTTAGTTTTTCTGGAAACGCGGACTAATGCCCATTTGCATGTTGACTTAATTGTTGGACTGCCAGGTCAAACTATCCAGAGCTTTGCGGATGATCTGAATAAATTAGTTTCAATTATCAGTTCTAAAATTCAGCTGGGTGTGCTGAAAAAACTTTCAGGAACTACAATTTCGCGGCATGATCAAATCCATGGCATGGTTTATTCTGATCTGCCGCCTTATGATATCTTAAAAAACGATTTAATTTCTTATGAGCAAATTCAGAAATTAAAACGCATGGCTCGTTTTTGGGAAATAACTTATAATAGCGGTAACTTTTCTAATAGTATTAAGCTGCTTTGGCCAGAGGGTGATGTGTTTAAAGGTTTTTTTGGCTTTTGTGAATGGGCTTATAACCAGACTCAATCAACGTATCAAATATCGCTAAATAGACTGGCAGAATTGCTGTTTATGTATATAATAAAGTTACAGCCGAGATCGGACAAGGAAAAGACGGAATTAGCAAATTTAATGGTCGATGATATCTTAAAACGCAAGCTTAGGAAAATTCCGGGATTCTTACGCGAATATGCGTCAGAAATCCCGATTATTAAAAAATCAAGTTATGGTATTTAATTGGTTAGTTAAATAAAAAAGAAAGGATAGTTATGAGGGATTTTCTCTGTTTTAAGAAATTAGTTACTCCGATTATTGTGCAGATTTTATTTTGGATGGGGATAAGCGTATGGCTGTTTAAAATGTATGGTTTGGTTAATGAACTGAGACTGGGACAAAGCAATATCATGACTGCTGTGACTTTGATCGTGGTTTGGCCATTAACTTTAAGATTATATTGTGAACTTATTATGTTGATTTTTAAAATTAATGAGAATCTTATAAGCTTGAATCATAAAAATAATTCTTAACTAAGTTTTAGAATGAATTAATGAATGAAATCTGAATTAAAATGGAGAGATATTATGAATTTAATAATGTTGTCATTTATTGTTCCGATTGTTTGTCTGACATTAGCACTGGTCACGTCAGTGCTGAAAATTATTAAAAGAATGAGTTTGCAAATCGATCAAATGGAAATTAAATTATTGGATATTGAAAGTCGGATGCGTTGATCTGTGCTAATAGTTTAATTAGGGGGGGTAAATGAAATTTTTCAAAACAGTGTTTTTGTTTTTTCTTGTGATGGGATTTTTCATGTTTAAGCCGGAATTCATTCTGGCGAAAGATTTAGATGTTGATTTTATTCCGATAAATCATGCTTCGTTCATAATTAACTCGGCTGCGGCAATTATTTATATTGATCCCGTGGGTGATGTCGGACAGTATCGCGAATATCCTGCTCCGGATATGATTTTAATAACGCATAGTCATCAGGATCATTTGGATTCTAAGCTGGTTAATCAGCTTAAACAGGAAAACACTCTAATTCTCGGACCTGAAGATGTAATCAAACAGCTGGGTTTTGGTGCTGTGCTTACTAATCTGGAACAGCGGGAATTTAAACAGATTCTGGTACAGGCTGTGCCAATGTATAATACCACAGCGGATCGGCTGCAGTTTCATCAAAAAGCCAAGGGTAATGGGTATATTATTACTTTGCTGGGAAAAAGAATTTACATTACCGGAGATACTGAAGATATTCCGGAAATGCGTCAGCTGAAAAATATTGATTACGCGTTTATTTGCATGAATCTGCCGTATACTATGACTGTAGAGCAGGCAGCATCAGCTGTGCTTGAATTTAAACCAAAAGTTGTTTTCCCTTATCATTATAAAGGTCCGGACGGATATAGTGACCTAGAAGGGTTTCGCGCATTAGTAAGTGTGGATAAATCGATTGAGGTAAGATTAGAAAATTGGTATAAAAATTAAGCGGAATCTGATGATACAGTTGATAAATTAAGACAGATTAAGAATTTGTCAATCTTACTTAGCTCATGGGCTGATCCTGAATTTGGCGAAAAAATTTATCAAACAATGGATGGATCATTGGATTATTTAAAGATAATTCATAATGTGGTTAGGCAAATAGCGCGGGAGTCTGATTTAAACCCTATGCAGCTTTGCGCTAAACTTGCGCAAAAACTTAATCTGCCGGCTGGGGCAGTAAATCCCTTGGTTGCTTTATCTTTGCAGTCTAATTTAAAGGAATAATATTATGCTAAAAAAATATTTTAAATATATTCTAATATTATTAAGTTTTATTTTAATAATCGGCTGTTCAAAACCAGAAAACAGTCGCAAGGGCCTGATAGCTTATTCAACTGATAATACGCCTATTTCCTATTCTGTTTATGGTAAGGCTGATACTTGTCTAGTTTTTGTTCATGGCTGGAGTTGTGATAGCCGTTATTGGGATTTACAAGTGCCGGCATTTATTTCTAAATATAAAGTTGTTACAATTGATTTAGCTGGACATGGACATTCAGGATCTGAGCGGAAAAAATATACAATGGATTTATTTGGGGATGACGTTGCGGCAGTTATAAATAAAATAGGGGCCAAGAAAGTAATTCTTATTGGACATTCAATGGGCGGCGCGGTTATTGCGCATGCAGCAAAAAAACTTCCGCAGAAAGTTGTTGGGCTTATTGGTGTAGATACTTTGCATAATGTGGAAAATAGGTATACAGCGGAGGAATTAGAAGCATTGATTGGGTCATTCAAAAAAGATTTTCAAAAACAGGCTGCGGGTTTTGTGCTCAGCATGTTTCAGCCGGGCACTGACCCTGCACTGGTTGATTGGGTGGCGTCAGATATGTCCGCCGCCCCGAGTGTTCCGGGCATAAGCGCAATTAGCGAATATTTAGGGGAGTTTGTCAGCGGTGATGCCGCGGGAATATTCAAGCAGGTAAGACTGCCGGTAAGAATAATCAGCGCGGATTTATGGCCAATTGATTATGACGCAAATCGAAGGCATATGCTCAGTTTTAACGCGGTGATTATGCCGAAAACAGGGCATTTTTTGATGATGGAAAGACCTAATGAATTTAATGATATTTTAGCAGATACAATTGAATGGATAATGGAATAGATTTAATTTTCCTGGTCTAATATGAGAACAATAGTTTATGTCAAAAATTGATATTCCCTCATGGATTAAAGAATCAGAACGTAAAACTATAATCGATACCAAAAGAGATGTGACGATAATTGTTATAGTGTGGGTGCTTTTAATCGCGATTGCTTTTTCTATCAATCTTTCTGGCGCGATTAAAGAAAAAACTCAGACTTTGATGCAAACCGCCAGGGTTATTTTTCAGGAAATCGTAATCACTCGGGAGTGGAATTCTGGTCACGACTGGGTTTATGTTCCGATTACTGATAAAACTCAACCTAATCCTTATATAATTTCTCCGCACCGCGATATTACTGCGGAAACTGGATTAAAATTAACCCAAATTAATCCGGCTTATATGACTCGTCAGTTGTCCGAGATATCTAGCAAAAGCCACGGCCCGAAATTCAGGATTACCAGTCTTAATCCTATTCGTCCGGAAAATAAACCAACTGAATGGGAACAAAAAGCGCTTAAATTATTTAAAAACAATGCTCAAGAAGTAGGAGTGCTGATTAAAGATGAATCAGGTAATCATTTTATTTACATGGCTCCATTAATAACCAAGAGTGAATGTTTGGTTTGTCATGTAGAGCAGGGATATCAGGTGGATGATATTAGGGGTGGGATAAGCGTTATTTTATCTTCAATTACTCCGTTTAAAATAATGCCGCTGGCTTTGGGGTATATTGCTATTGGAATATGCGGGGTATTTATTATTGTTGTTTTTGTGGGAAAACTGGATAAAGCTTATCGTGAATTACGCAAACAGTCAGTCACTGATCCTTTGACTCAAATTCCCAATCGGCGTGATTTTACTATGCATATTATCCAGGAATTTAATCGCAGCAAACGTGAAGGTTCTAAACTTTCAATTCTCATGTGTGATATTGATAATTTTAAAGCATATAATGATACTTATGGGCATAAGCGGGGAGATGAATGTTTACAGATTGTGGCCAAGGTGATTGAGCAGACATTGAATCGCCCGGCTGATTTTTGCACGCGTTATGGCGGCGAGGAGTTTATTTTGATTCTTCCGCACACTGATATTGATGGAGCTGCTCATGTTGCGGAGAAAATGCGGCAGAATATTGTGAAATTATCTGTAGCGCATGAAGGTTCGCCAAATCATAAAATAGTCACATTAAGCTTAGGCGTTGGCACTTGTTCTTCTTTGGATATGGTTTATGAGGATTTGATTAAAAAAGCGGATATCGCGCTGTATAAAGCAAAGGCTAATGGAAGGAACAGGATTGAAATTTTTCAGGAACATTTGCCTGAGCAAACAAAAGAGGATAATGAATAGTTGATTTTTTATTTTATCTGATTAGATTGGTGATTAGATTGGCTGTTTTTTTCTTGATTATCCGATATTTTTATGTTATATTAAACTAAGTACTAAATTTCCCTGCCATGCTTGTGGCACCTGGTAATTTTATGAACCAATAAATGATTAAAGGGAACCTAACTTCGGCTGACTTGTGAGTCAGTTGAGAGGGTACCCACCTAGGAAACTAGGTTCAATAGTTGCCAGGTACTCACGGCAAAGTGGGGAATTTTTTTATCCTTTAAAATTTTCCTGAAAATTATGCAAGATAAAAACGATCTTTTTAATGGCAAAAGCCTGGATAATCCAAGAAATATATCAAAAGATGCTCCCCTTGCTCTACGAATGTGTCCAAAAACATTGGACGATTTTGTCGGGCAAAAACATCTCTTAGCTGAAGGAAAACTATTACGCCGTCTGATTGATTCAGACAAGATCAGATCACTTATCCTATACGGAGCTTCTGGTACTGGAAAAAGCGCGTTGAGTTTTTTAATCAGCACTCTGACTAATTCTAATTTTGTTTCTGTGCATGCGGCTGCGGCTGGGGTGAAAGAAGTAAAATCTGAGCTGGCAATGGCCAAGAAGCTAAAAACCGCTACTGGAAAAAAAACCATTCTGTTTATTGATGAAATTCATCGTTTTAACAAAGCTCAGCAGGATGTTTTGCTTAATGATGTGGAATTGGGCAATGTGATTCTTATTGGCGCTACTACGCATAATCCCTTTTTCTATATTGTGCCTGCGCTTGTTTCCCGTTCGCACATTTTTGAATTTAAACCGCATAATCATGAGGATTTATTTTTAATTCTCAAACGGGCAATTGCCGATAAACAAACCGGGTTCGGCAACATGCCTTTAATTGTCGAAGATCAGGCTTTAAAACATTTATGTTTATACAGTGATGGTGATGCCAGACGAGCGCTTAATGCTCTTGAGGTGGGAGTTTTGACTACTCCGCAAAGCGCTGATCAGAAAATTCATTTTACGGTCGAAGTTGCTCAGGAGTCAATTCAAAAGAAAATTGTAAGATATGACCGCAATGGCGATGATCATTATGATACAATATCCGCATTCATAAAAAGCATGCGGGGTACTGATCCGGATGCTGCTTTATACTGGCTGGCTAAAATGATTTATGCTGGTGAAGACCCGCGGTTTATTGCTCGGAGGATTTTAATTTGCGCTAGTGAAGATGTGGGTAATGCTGATCCTAGAGCTTTGGAGATTGCTAATGCCGCTTTTCAGGCAGTGGAAGTTCTTGGTATGCCGGAAGGCCGCATTCCATTGGCGCAGGCAACTGTTTATGTAGCTTGTGCGCCAAAAAGTAATGCGGCTTATCTGGGGCTGGAATCAGCTTTAAAGGATGTGGCAGATTATGTTGCTCAAGAGGTGCCAATACATTTAAAGGATGCGTCGTATAAAGGAGCAGAGACTTTGAATAGAGGAAAAGAATATCAGTACGCGCATGATGGTGAAAATCATTATGTAAAACAGGAATATATGCCGCAGAGTAAAATTTATTATGAACCAGGTTCTATAGGCTATGAGAAGAAGATAAAAGAATGGTTGGATTATCTAAAAAAGAAAAATTAAATAAATATCTGCAATGTATAACTGTTAAAAAAAACAAAACTTTGCTTGAAGTATTTTTAACGAGCATGCTTTTTGTTTTTTCAGTTGTTTATAAATTGATACTGATTATTAGATTGTATTTTTATCAGTGGGGTTTTTTTTCGGTTTATAAGTCTGGCTTAAAGGTGATCAGTGTTGGTAATATTACTGTCGGGGGGACGGGCAAGACTCCGTTGGTTGCGTTGATTGCTGAATTTTTACTGAAGAGAAAACAAAAAGTTACGATTATCAGTAGTGGTTATAAATCTATGGATTCAGAATTAGGATTAGTGGCTGATGAGCCTTTGATGCTTACAAAACAGTTGCCAGAAGCTAATATAATCATTAGCAAAAACCGAAAACAGGCAATCATCACCTTGAAAAAAAACAGTGATGATAGTGTTGTTATCCTCGATGATGCGTTTCAGAATTGCGCGATTGAGAAAAAAATGGATATTGTCTGTGTTAATTGTTTGAATCCATTTGGCAATGGTTATATTATTCCCAGGGGAATAATGCGGTTACCTTTTTCTTATTTAAAGCGCGCGGATATTTTTATTTTAACCCATTGTTCAAATCCCGATAGTGATATCTCTAATACTCTAGATGTCCTGCGCAAGCATAATCGTAACGCTTTAATATGTAAAAGCAAGCATGTTCCGGAATTTTTTTATGATTTTTATTCTAATGAACAGCAAAGTCTTAACAGTATCCGTGATAAAAAAATTGCTATTATTTGCGGTATTTCTCACCCGGATAATTTTAATAATATGCTTGAGTCTTTGGGCGCGGAGATTAGTTTGAAATTTTATTTTCCAGATCATTATAATTTTAGGCTGGAACAGATAAAAGATATTTTATCCGATTGTATGTCAACGGGGATTTCCTTGCTTGTTACTACAGCTAAGGATGAACCGAGGTTGAAACTTGTTTTAAAGCAAGATGAATTTGCTAGGTTTAATTTGAAGATATTAGTGTTGAAAATACGAATTATTTTGGAGGAAAATGAAGAAGGATTCGCTGCTCGATTATCTTCTATATTTACCACTTAGTCTGATTATTCTAATGACCAGGCTATTGCCGATTAAGGTAGTGCTGAGTTTTGGAGTTCTGGTTGGTAGGTTAATTTATGTTTTTTCAAGCAAAAGAAGGAAAGTTTGTAATAATAACTTAAAAGCTGCTTTTGGCGCGAGTATGAGTTATAAGCGTAGAGAAAAAATAACAAAGACTATTTTTAAGAATTTTGGGCTAAGCTTTGTTGAGCTTTTTTTAATGCCGAGAATGAGTGATAAGTTTTTTGGCAAACATACCAGTGTCTGTAATATGCAGAGGGTTACTGATGCGCTGAAAAAAGGTAAAGGCATTGTATTTCTTAGTGCTCATTATGGTAATTGGGAATTAGCTGCTAGCATCTCAGCGCATAATGGATATAAAATGCATGCTTTAGCTAGAGTACAAAAACCCTATTTTCTTAATGATATGCTAAATCATTTTCGCCAAGTTCGAGGCACTACTGTTATTCAAAAAGGTATGCAATTGCGGGAGATTTTGAAAAACCTTAAAAATAATGGTATTGTTGGTCTGATCGGCGATCAAAGCGGAAAACAAGGGAAAAAAGTTGATTTTTTTGGTAGACCGATTTTTTTAGCTGACGGCTCGTTTAGAATTGCGGCGCAAGCTGGCAGTGTGGTTTTACCGGCTTTTAATATCAGGCGGAGTCATGGTTTTTCTCATGAGTTGGTTGTTGAAAAGCCGATTGAAAAAAAAGAAGATGAAAATATTGAGGAGTTTATTGATCGTGCGGTACTGGAATATCGAGATTTATTGCAAAAATATATTATTAAGCATCCACATCTATGGCTGTGGGGCAATCGCCGCTGGAAACACACCAGTGCTAGAAAGGTTCTAATCTTAAAAGATGGAAAAACAGGACATTTACGCCAGGCGCAAGCTGTAGCTAAATCAATTGCCGGACTAACTTCTCCTGTGAAAATAGTGGAAATTGATTTGGCTTTTAAAAATAGTTTTACTGAAAAATTACTAAATTTACTTACTCTTTATTGTCGGAGATGTGTGAGATTCCCGCTGGTTTTTCTTAACTTGGCTTTAAAAAAGAGTTGTTATGAAAAAATTAGAGATTCTTATTCAGATATTATTATTACTACTGGTTCTTTAACCAGAGCTGTTGGTTTGCTGCTTGCCGTGGAAAACATGTCTAAAATTATTAGCGTAATGAAACCTGTTCCTTTTACGGAAAAAGATTTTGATTTATCAATTATTCCAGCGCATGATTTTCCTGCTGAATCAGACAAAATTGTGGTTAGTAACGGAGCTTTAAATATTGTGTCTGCTAAATATTTAAAGGATATGCTGAATAAAATGCCGGATAAAGTAAAAAAAACGCAGTCTTTGAAAATTGGTTTATTGATTGGCGGTAATTCAAGCTGTTTTACTATAAATATTGAAATTGTAAAGAAAATGGTAAGTCAAATAAAAAAATTCGCTGATGAAAACAATGCGAAGATTTTATTTACAACATCACGCAGAACACCTAAAGAAATCGATGCTTATTTGCATAAACAATTTGATGTTTATCCAAATGTTATATTTAAAGTGTTTCCCAATGAACATAATCTTGATCATAGTGTGGGAGGTATTTTAGCTGCTAGTGATATTGTTATTGTTACCAGTGAAAGTATCTCTATGGTTTCAGAAGCGGCTAGTTCTGGAGCCTATACCATAACCTATCCCTTGCTGAAAAAAGTAAAATCCAGAAAGGTTAAGCATGATTTTTTTATTGAGAATCTTCAGAAACAGAAAATAATTCGTACTGCTGAATCGGATAGTTTGTTTGATGAGTTAGTAGATTTTAAATTAAAAAAGTTTAACTTGAAAAAACTTGACGATTGTCATGATTTAGATAAAGCGATCAGTGAAAAGGTTATTAAATGAGTCCGATGAATATTTTACAGATTCTTCCTCAACTTGAAAGTGGTGGTGTTGAAAGAGGCACGATTGATCTTGCCCAGGCCCTTATTAGTAAAGGGCATAAGGCGATTGTTGTTTCAGCCGGAGGCCGGCTTGTTGTGAAATTGGAAAGTATTGGTGCTATACACTATATGTTGCCAGTTCATAAAAAGTCTTTGTTTTCTGTTTTATGGTGTGCTGCCAAGTTGGTAAAAATCATTAATAAAGAAAAGGTGGATATTGTTCATGCTCGTAGCCGAGTGCCTGCCTGGGTTAGTTTTTTTGCTATATCGCAAACCAAGGCCACGTTTATTACCACTTGCCATGGTTATTATAGTAAGCATTTTTTTAGTAAAGTAATGGGCTGGGGGAAAAGGGTAATTGTGATCAGTCAGATAATTGGCAGATACATGGCTACTGACTTTCATGTTTCTAAAGAGAGAATGCGTTTAATTTATCGGGGAGTTGATCTGAATCAATTTAAACTAAAAAAAATATCTGACTCGGAACCTAATAAAGATAGAAAAACTATTGGGATAATCGGGAGAATTACACCGCTTAAAGGGCATATTCATTTTATAAAGGCATTGCCCGGAATATTTAGTGAATTCCCCCATGCAAGGGCTTTGATTGTCGGGGAAGCGCCGAGTAATCGGCAGGATTACTTTAATGAGCTCAAGTTTTTAGTTGATGATCTTAATTTGAAAAATAAAGTTGAGTTTTTAGGTAATGTTAAAAATATTCCTCAGGTTTTAGAAAAACTGGATGTTTTGGTTCTTGCCACGACAACCGAGGAGGCCTTTGGCAGGGTTATTATTGAAGCTGGTGCTGTTGGAGTTCCGGTTGTCGCAACACGAGTAGGTGGGGTTGTCGAGATAATCGAAAATGAAAATAATGGGTTATTGGTTGATCCCAGCAACCCATATGAAATTTCTCAGGCTGTTTTAAGATTTTTGAAAGATAGTAAATTGGCGAAAAAATGCGTTAAATCTTTGCATGAAAAAGTAGTGGATAGTTTTTCGCTTGAGTCTATGGTTTTAAAAACAATTGAGGTTTACAACGAGACTATTGAAAAAAAGCGGATTCTAATAATAAAATTTGGGGCTTTAGGCGATGTGATTTTGATATCGGCTGCATTAAAAGCTATTCGGGAGAAATTTCCTGATGCTTATCTAAGTTTATTGGTTAAAAATGAATTTAAATCAATTGTTCAAAGATGTCCTTATCTGGATAATTTAATTGTGCTTAAGAAAAAGGGATGGTTATATATGCTTAAGCAAGTTAAACTGATTAAAAAAAAGGATTTTGATCTTTCCCTTGATTTTCAAAACAATAATTTAAGTCATTTGATTAGTTTTGCTGCTGGAATAAAGCAGCGTTTTGGTTATAGGAATAAAAAACTGGGTTTTCTTTTAAATAAATCAACTGTGTTTACTAAACCTGATTGTGATCCGGTTACTCATCAATTTAAAATGCTGGAAAAACTTGATATTCACCAGCCATCGGACAAGAAACTTGAGATATGGATTGCCGAAAGAGATAAAGAGTATATAGATCTCTTTCTAAAAGACAATTGGCTAAATAAAAATCAACCTTTGATTGGGATCAATCCCTTTGCCAGTCAAAGATGGGTGTCTAAGTCCTGGGTGGTTGAGAACTATGCAAAACTAGCGGATATGCTATCAAATAAATACCATGCACGAATTGTTTTCACTGGAACAGCTAATGATAAGATAAAAAATAAGCAAATTATTGCGCTTACAAGCTGCAAGCCGATTAATGCAGCGGGTAAAACTTCAATTATGGAGCTGGCGGCAATTATTGAAAGATGTTCGGTGTTTATTAGTGTGGATAGTGCTCCATTACATATTAGCGCTGCTGTTAATACTCCCTTTGTCGCATTGTTTGGTCCTACTGATCCGACAAGACATTTGCCATATTCTAAAAAATTTGCTTTAATATGTAAAAACCTTGAATGTAGTCCTTGTTATCGTGCGAAGTGTTTTCGTAAATCATGTATGTTGGATATAACAGTTGATGAGGTTTTTGAGGCTGCGTGTAAACTGCTAAATAAATGAAGATTAGGATATAAATGAAGATACTATTATTAACAACGCATATGAATTTTGGAGGAATAAGTTCGTATACTTTTTCTCTGGCAAAGATTTTGGTTGAAATGGGCCATGATGTTCACTGCGCATCGGCAAACGGCGATATGTGTGCCCAGCTTAAAAAAAACGGAATTCATTATTTTCCGATTCCGATTAATACTAAATCAGAGCTTAGTCCGATGGTTTTAAGTAGTTTGATCAAACTTTTAATTTATGCGAGGAAAGAAAAATTTGATATTGTGCATGCTCAAACCCGAGTTACGCATGTATTGGCTTGGTATTTTAGTAAAATAACGAATACTCCATTTGTGACTACTTGTCATGGTTTTTTTAGGAACAATCTTGGACGGCAATTATTTCCTTGTTGGGGTAAAACGGTATTTGCTATAAGCGACGCGGTAAAAAAGCATCTAATGATTGATTTTTATGTTTCTAGTAAAAAGATTGCACTTGTGCCAAATGGAATCGCTGTTGAAAATTTTACAGTTTCTGAGAAACGGCTTGATCCATTGCATAAAGACAGGACCGTTGGCATTATTGCCAGGCTTTCTAGTGTTAAAGGGCATGTTTACTTGATTCAAGCTATGGCTGAAGTCATAAAAGAATTTCCCGATGCTAGACTTTTTATTTTTGGACAAGGCAAAATAAAATACGAACTTGTTCGTTTAGCTGAAAAACTGAAAATTAGTGAAAAAGTTTTTTTCCTGCCAGCAGTGTCTAATACTGCTGAGGTTTTGCAGGAAATAGATATTTTTGTTATGCCTTCAGTTCAGGAAGGGTTGGGTTTATCTATTCTCGAAGCACAGGCAAGCGGTTTGCCTGTGGTAGCATCAAATGTTGGCGGTATTCCTACTATTGTTAAGCATGATGTTTCAGGCTTATTGTTTAATCCTCAAGATCCTGTATCTTTGGCTGGTGCTATTTTAAGATTAATGGAAGATAGACACTTGGCTATGCGTTTAGGGCAAAAGGGGCGTAAGGATGTTGAGGCGTTTTTTAATTTACAAATAATGACTAGCAATGTTGAGCAAGTCTATAAAAAAGTTATTGGTATATAATGAAAAAGAAAATAATTATCATTAATGTTATTTTAACTATTATTGTTTTTATTTCGCTATTTTTTTTTATTGATAAGTCTTATACCGTTCCGGTATTAATGTACCATAGTATAAATATTGGTTCAGATAGTTCTAGCTTGATTGTTTCTCCTGACACGTTTATAAAACAAATAAAATTTTTAAAAGATAGAAATTTTCAATTCATGTCATTAGCCGATTATGTTGAGTTATTAAAAAGTGGGAAAAAGCCAAGAAGAAAATCGATTGTGATTACTTTTGATGATGGATATGAGGATAATTATATTTATGCTTTTCCGATTCTTAAGGAATTGAATATTCCTGCGACTGTTTTTATTGTTACTGATTGGGTAAACAATGAAAATATGTTGAATTGGTCTCAAATTAAGGAAATGAAAAATAGTAATCTGGTTGAAATAGGTAGTCATTCTATTACTCATGATATGCTAACTGAAATGCCAAAAGCTGCGATGATCCGGGAGGTAAGCCAATCAAAACAAATATTGGAAAAAACGCTTGATGTGCCAGTAAGATTTTTTGGTTATCCTACTGGAGCGCATAGTGAGTTTATAAAAGAAATGACAAAAATCGCTGGCTATAAAGCGGCTTGCGCGACTAGTGTAGATAAAAGAACTGCTCATAGTGATCTTTTTGCTATCCGGAGAATTAGGATATCTCATTCCGCGGATAATTTATTTATATTTGGCGTGCAGGTTTCTGGCTACTATAATTTTTTAAAAGATCGAAGAATAAAGAAGGGGAAATGGAGAAAATACTAATTATTAATGTTAATTGGCTGGGAGATGTTATCTTTTCTACTCCAGCACTTAAGGCAATAAGAAATCATTTTCCAAAGGCTTATATTAGCTGTTTGGTCATTTCTCGTTGCGAGGAAGTTTTAAAAAATAATCCACGGATAAATGAAATAATTGTTTACGATGAGGATGGAAAACATAAATCTTTATGGACTAAAATTAAATTTATTAGATATTTAAGAAAGAAACATTTTGATACTGTGTTTGTCTTACATCCTTCGCTTAAGAGAGCAATGATTGGTTTTCTTGCCGGGATTCCAAATAGAATCGGATACAGCACTAAAAAAAGAAAATTTCTTCTTACTCAGGCTATTCCTGCTAATCCAGAATCAATGCATAAGATAGATTATTTTCTCTATCTGTTAAGTCAGGCCGGGATACCCATCGTTGATCGCAAATGTGAGTTTTTTTTAAGTGAACAAGATGAAAAAGATGCTGATTTAATTTTAAAACAAGTAGGCCTTACCGCGAAAGATAGTTTTGTTGTCTTAAACCCCGGGGGTAACTGGTTGATGAAACGTTGGCCTGTTAAATACTTTTCTTTGCTTGCTGACTGGCTGATTCAAAAGAAAAAAATTAAAGTTGTTATAGCTGGGGCTAAAGGTGATAGAGTTCTTGCTCAGCAAATTGTTAATAAAGTAAAATCGAAATTGTTTGTAATAACAGGGTTAACAACATTGCATCAATTAGCGGCAATTATGGTTAAATCAAGATGTGTAGTTACTGCTGATTCAGGACCAATGCATATTGCTGTTGCTGCAGGTGCTAATACTTTAGCGATATTTGGTCCAACAGCTCCTGAGCTTACGGGACCAATTGGTCAATCAAATGCAATAATCTTGCGGCATTCGCTAGGCTGTAAAGTCCCTTGTTATAAGTCTGATTGCGAGAGTAATTTTTGCATGGAGAAAGTTACTCCTCAGATGGTATATGACGAGCTGATTAAATTTTTATAAATGGGAGTAGTATATGGTAAAAAAAAATTTATTATTAAGCGTTATTTTTATTGGTTTATGTTTATGCGGCTGTAGTGGAAAATTTAAAAGTAGAAACAGTTCTATTAATTATGATGTACTGCAAGTTGATGTTGAGGAAAGCAAAATATTGCCGCCAATTGGGAAACTTACTATTGGAGAAAAGCTTTCGTATAAAATTAGCTGGTTAGGGCTTAGCGTTGGCGAAGCTACTTTAATGGTTAAAAATACGGAAAAAAATGATGGCCAGGAAACCGCGCTTGTGGAATTAACAGCTTATACTACTGGTTTTTTTAGATTAATCTATAAAGTCGATGGAATAATCCATTCTTATGTAGATATGGCTACTTTTAAGCCGATTAAATATGATTCTGATACGCGAATTAACAAAAAGATTATTATTAAAAAAATGAAATATGATTTTAATGAACACAAGGTTTACGTCGAGGATAAAAAGAGTAAATATGTTGTAGATATTAATGATGCTATATTAGATCCTTTGGGAGTCTTTTATTACTTTAGAAAAAATAATATTATTTTGAATGAACCAATAGATATTTTGGTTAATGGTGGAAAAAAGAATTTTCCGGTAAGGGTATTTAGTCGGAGCGAACGGCTTTTAAAAGTTCCAGCTGGCACTTTTTGGGCATTTCAGGTTGAGCCTACTGATGAATCAGAAAGACAATTTGATGATGCGTTAAATGCTGAGGGAAGTATGCGTATTTGGTTTAGTTCAGATGAACGTAGATTACCCCTGCTTATTGCTTTAAAAGTTCCTGTTGGTTCGGCTATAGCCACTCTAATGGCAATTGAATATACAGAATCTAGTTTGACGCAGAATTAGTGCTGTGCTAAAATAATCTATGATTTAAATCTTAAATAGAAAAGGATATCTAAATGTCAATAGAGGTTAGTCGTGTTTCAGATATAATGAAAAAATTCCACAAATCGAATATTCTTGTAATTGGAGATTTGATTTTGGACAAATTTATTTGGGGCGATGTTAGTAGAATTTCTCCTGAGGCTCCAGTCCCTGTGGTTCACGTAAGTAAGGAATCTTCTATGCCTGGGGGGGCAGCAAATGTATCATGCAGTATAAATGCTCTAGAAGGAAAAACATCGATAGTGGGTGTTATTGGTAATGATGGCGATGGGAGGACAATTAAGAAACAGCTGAAAAGATTTGCCGATATAACTGGTCTAATTATTGATGATCAAAGATATACGATTTTGAAAACAAGGATTGTTGCAAGACATCAGCAGTTAGTTCGGGTTGACAGAGAGCAAATAGGTGAATTAAGTAAAAAAGTTTTATCTAAGATTCTCAGTTATGTTCATAAACATGCTAGTTTATTTGATGCTATAATAATTGAAGATTATGGAAAGGGCGTTATTAGTCCTAATCTAATTAAAGAAGTAGTATCTATTGCCCATAAAAAAAATATAATTGTTACTGTCGATCCTAAAGAAGATCATTTTTTATATTATAAAGGAGTAACTTGTTTGACTCCCAATCAGAGTGAAGCAGAAAAAGCAATCGGTATAAAAATAATTGATGAAAAATCTTTATTTGCTGCGGGAAAGAAATTCTTGCGAAAACTAGATTGTTCTTCAGTTCTAATTACACGAGGAGAACATGGCATGTGTTTGTTTGAAAAAGGCAAAAAACCATTTCAAATCCCTACTCGTGCGCAGGAAGTTTTTGATGTTTCTGGAGCAGGAGATACTGTTATTGCTGCTTTCACACTGGCTTTAGCTAGTGGGGCAAATATGCAGGAAGCTGCACATATTTCGAATTATGCTGCAGGCGTAGTTGTTGGAAAGGTTGGAGTTGGTACCTGTACACAAGAAGAACTTATGAAAAAAATAGTTTCATAAGATATATCAAGGAGGAAATAGGGATGCTTACAATTACAGAGATTCAGGAAATACTTCCACAGGAATATCCATTTTTATTGATTGATCGAATTTTGGAAATAGAAGAAAATAAACGGATAGTTGCGATTAAGAATGTGACGATGAATGAACATTTTTTTACTGGGCATTTTCCTAAAGAGCCGATTATGCCAGGTGTATTAATACTGGAGGCTATGGCTCAAGCAGCAATTGTATTATACGCAAAAAGTAAACATATAGAAAAAACAAAAGTTAAATATTATTTTGCAAAAGCAGATATAAAATGGAAATCTCCAGTGCTTCCAGGTGATCAATTACGTATTGAAATTGATTCAGAAAAAATGCTTCTATCTGGGGGGATAATGAGTGCTAAAGCTGTTGTCGGAGAAAGAGTTGCGGCAGTTGCAACTCTTGGATTTAGTGTTAAACATCTCGCTGATAAAAAAAATTAAAAAAAAATTAAAAAAAACGCTTGACAGTATTTAGTTAAAAAGGTATACTCTCACTTACGTTCAAAAGAACAGAGGTACATTGATAAGTAACAAAAGTATTTGTAAAAATGAAAATCTTTACCGATGGTTTTTGTAATGAGTTTTTCTGAGGAGACTAATATTTAAATCACCCGAAAAAACTTTAGCTTTATACAAACAGGGACATCATAGGATGTCCTCTTTTTCATAATTGCTCTTTGTAAAATTAAAAAAATATATAGCCAAGCTCAAGTCAAAATGCCAATGAGCAAACTTTTCTTTTGGAGAGTTTGATCCTGGCTCAGAACGAACGCTGGCGGCGTGGATTAGGCATGCAAGTCGTGCGATCCTTCGGGATAGCGGCAAAAGGGTGAGTAACGCGTGGAAAATCTACCCTTAAGTAAGGAATAACCCTTCGAAAGAAGAGCTAATGCCTTATATGACCACGAATACACAAGTATTTGAGGTGAAAGGTG
>Ga0180007_10003071_pt1 | contig 18991 bp, 13 predicted proteins | sample MM_PC_MetaG_FD_121122 | JGI IMG/M metagenome (GOLD analysis project Ga0180007, IMG submission 121122) | Groundwater microbial communities from the Aspo Hard Rock Laboratory (HRL) deep subsurface site, Sweden - MM_PC_MetaG | ecosystem: Environmental > Aquatic > Deep subsurface > Groundwater... | reverse complement strand
TTCCTGAATTTCTTAAGATTGCCGCAGAGTATACGTAACAAAAAAAATCCGGTGGGACCGATTCATGCCCTCCCATGGATAACACTCACCAGAGACAACATATTTCCAAACTATACGTATTCCAGGCTAATATCGAATGAATGTTGCAAAATATTGCAACATCGAAGGGATCACTTGCCTCGATGATCGGCAAAGGGTGTATACAGGGGATCGCCGATCAGCACCATCTTCCAGGAGAGGTGAGGCAGGCTGAAAAAATAGCTCTCCACCAGATTTTTTCCGCCCAGGAGAAAGGCAAAAAAGAGATCCGGCGGCGGAAAGGCGTTCACGTAAGGTTCCCCCACCGGGCCGATGGTGGCGGCCGCCCCTTTTTCCAGCATCCTCTTGCACCAGACCTGGCTTCCTTCCTTTTTCAGCGTGCTGCATTCGCTGCTGGCGATATGATAGCCCACTGCCCCTTTCTGCCAACTGAAGGCGTCAATGTATTTGGCCAGGCTGTACCAGCCGCAGTAGAGTGCGGCATCGCGCGTAACGCCCGGTTGAAACAGGGCGCTTTGTTCATCAACAACCACATTACTCATCCTGCCACTCTTTCTGACAACCTCTGCGGCACGATGAATGGCCCGGTCATACCAGGCGTAGCTGTTCACCTGCTTCAGGCCGGGATCCGGCCAACGGGCATCAAAAAAGGCATCGCCGCGCAAGCCCTCCTTTTCTGCTGACAGGGCATCAGTGATCATCTTTCGGACAAGCTCCGGGCTTGAGCCGTCAAGCCGACTCACCATGAGCACATCCTCTTTAGCGAAGGGCAGAAATTCGTCATGCAGATCCCGATAATAGGGGTTCGGCAGCCAGTGGGCCAGGGGATGGGTCTGCAATACCAGGGTCAGTTCGGAATCCACCGCGGCCCGCATGTCATTTACTTTGGTGTAATAGGATATCTGATTTTTAATATCGCTGATCTTGCCGCTTAACGAATCAAGCATGGATTCGTCTTTGCCGTGATCAAGCGACAGGGTGATTTCCTCTATATTTTTCGATAACTGGGCAATGGTTTCGCTTCCCTGGTCGGAAAGGGCCGGGGTGCTGATTTTCAGCGGTACCCCGTACATGGTCACCAGACAGCGGATAGTATTTTGGGGGGAATGCTGGTTGAGAAAAGAGAGGACGGGCGCGGCTATGAGATTGTCATAATCGCTGCGTTGGCAATCTTCCGCCGGATTCATGTCGATGGTGATGAGATTTGCGGAGGGGATGCGGCGCTGGTCCATATAGAATCTGGCCAGGCTGATGCTCTCCGGCTCCTGTTTGTTGGCAATAACGGCTATTTCATCGGCGGTGAGGCCATAGCCAGGCATAGCTGTCAAGACGATGGCGCCCAGCAGCATGATACAGGAGAGCAAGGTGGCCAAGGATGCTACCTCCTGGCGGCGAGAACGATATCGATTATGCTATCAAGGAAAAGGTAACGGCCAATGACAAAAAAGATGATTGCCAGAAACGCTGCGGCCGGCACGGTAATCAGCCATGATGCGAAGATCTTTTTGGCCACCGACTTGTTGATGCCGCCATGTCCGCGGGCCAGGCCGATGCCCATGATGGCTCCCACCAGGGTGTGGGTAGTGGAAACAGGCAGGCTGAGCCGGCTGCAGATGAGCACGGTGACGGAGGCGGCAATATCGGCCGCCACGCCGCGGGATGGGGTGATCTCGGTAATTTTGGTGCCCACCGTGGCCATGACCTTGTAGCCGAAGGTGGCGAGACCGAAGACAATACCTGCGCCTCCCATGAAAAGTATGGGAAGGGGCACGCCGACCTTCATCTGCACGGTGCCGTGTTTGATGATATCGACGATGGCGGCAAAAGGACCTATGGCGTTGGCCACATCATTTGCCCCATGGGCAAAGGCCACGGAACAGGAGCTGACAATGACCAGCGGCACAAAGATCTTTTCCACCTCTTCAAGCTGTTTGGCAATGGACAGGGTTTCCTTGCCCCGCAGGTGGCGGCTGATCCATATTTTTGCGATAACGGAGCAAATCAGGCCGAGGACCACGGAGATGATGATGGAGGTGGTACCGGTGAGCCAGGTTAAACCGCTGATGATATGATTGAGGCCCTTGTAAATGGTGGCCAGGGTATTGACAAAGACTACAAAAAACACAATGGGAGGGGCATATGTTTTTGCCGCCTCAGCCGGTTTTTCCCGTCCTAGGATGAAGGTGCTGATAAATTTAAAGAGACTAAAGGCCAATATGCCGCCAACCAGCGGAGAAATAAACCAGCTGGCCACGATCTGGCCCATCTTGTGCCAGTTGACGGAGTTCCAGCCGGCGGCAACAACACCGAAACCCGCTACAGCGCCGACAATGGCATGGGTAGTGGAAACGGGCATGCCCACCCAGGTGGCGAAGTGCAGCCAGAAGGCGGCGCAGAGCAGGGCTGCGGTCATGCCGATAATGAGCAGGGCGGCGGCTTCACCCTCACGCAAAGCCGGCAGGGCTGCTAACATGTTCGGGTCGACTATTCCCTTACGGATGGTTTCCGTTACACTGGAACCGACCAGCACCGCTCCGGAAAACTCGCAGATGCCTGCCAGGATAATCGCCTTTTTGATGGACAGGGATTGCGAGCCCACGGCGCTGGCCATGGAGTTGGCCACATCGTTGGCACCAATCGTCCAGGCCATGTAAAAACCGATGAGACCCGTGAAGATGATAATGACAACATCCATGCTTCTTAAACCCTTATTATATGAGAAAACCCGTTAAATGGGTCGGTGGAAAAGGAACTGCCTGTTATTTAACAATCATTGCCCGTAAAAAGTCGCCCGCGTTTTCGGCTTCATTGGCAATGGCGCCGATCTTCAGCAACATTTTTTCGTAGAAGATGATATCAATGGTGCCGATCTTGCCTTCCAGTTTATAAATATCGATGCTTAACGAGCGGGCCAGTTTGTCGGCCTTCCACTCCTCTTCACCAAGACCTTTGATGAGGGAGAGAACCTGACGGGCCTCGGCGCCGCCGAAGGAGGCTTCGGCCAGGTTTTTGATTTCAACGGCAGCGGTGAGGAGACTGCCGCTTACCTGAAACATCTGGTCAACCAGATCAAAAAATTTATCCTGTACATGGGGATGCAGTTTGGTCTGGCGGATGCGGAGAATAATGGCAAAGTCCTGGGCGTAGTCAGCCATTTTTTCCTGACATTCGAGAAAACCGTCCAGTTCCTCACGGTCCACCGGCAGGAAAAAACGGCGGGGGAGATCCTCCCGGATCTGGTGTTTGATAAGGTCAGCCTCGTATTCGAGCTTGGAGACCTTATTTTGCAGTTCATGGATGAGCTCATAGTTTTCATAGATCAGGGCCTCCATGAGCGGCTTGATCATTTCCAGGCACTCATGGACCTTTTTTGCATGCTCGACAATTGGGCCGAAGGGGGATTTTTTGAAGAGATTTGTGATGATTGCCATGGTTGTATCTCCTAACGATTATCGAAAAATCTATCAATTTGATAAAAAAAAGAACAAAAATAATGTATTATGCGGGCTTAGTGCAGGAATTGCAGATGCTAATTTTTAAGTTGCGGACAACCTATCATGAAATACTTAAAAAATCCAAAAAATCAAACAGATTTCTCTCTCCCTGTTTATGGCGGCTTTCTTCAGATCAATGTGCTGTCTGGGGCGCCGGATAAAAATCTGGCCAGGGTGCAGGAGCTTCTCGCCAGGCTTGCCCCTCCGCCAGGAGCGATTGTGGTGCTGCCGGAACTCTGGTCAGCCGGTTTTTTTTATGAAGAGCTTGCCGCCCAGGCGGCGGTGACCGGCGACATGCTTGCTGCTCTGGCAGAGCTTGCCGCCCGTTATCAGATATGCCTGGCCGGGTCGCTGCCGGAGAAAAGGGTTGCCCAGGACAGGGTGAGTTACTGCAACACGCTGTATTTCACCGGGCCTGATGGCGTGCTGGGCACCTATCGCAAGCAGCAGCTCTTTGCCCCCATTGAGGAAGACCGCCATTTTCAGCCGGGTGACACTCCACTGCCGGTTCGGACCCCTTGGGGCCTCCTGGGCGGGCTGGTATGTTTTGATCTGCGTTTTCCGGAACTTGCCAGGGGCCAGCTGGCCCAGGGCGCTAAGGTGCTGGTGGTGAGCGCCCAATGGCCTGCGGTAAGAAAAGAACACTGGCGCATTCTGCTTCAGGCCAGGGCCATAGAAAACCAGGCCTTTGTCATTGCCTGCAACCGTTGCGGCACAACCGGCGACACGCTTTTTGCCGGCCATTCCATGGTCGTTGCCCCGGATGGGGTGGTCCTGGCCGAGGCGGGGGAGGGAGAGGAGTGCGGCGGTGCAGGGCTTGACCGGTCACTTATAACTGATGTCAGATCCGCATTTCAGACCGCAGGCAGAACCCCTTACCGTTTTCAGGATCAGGACAAAATTTGCGAACAGCACAGGCTGCCGGAGAAAATTGCCTGTTATCGGGAGGCGGGCGGAAAAATGGTTTTTACCAACGGCTGCTTTGATATTCTGCACGAAGGCCACGTCACCTATCTGGAAGCGGCCCGGCGGGAAGGGGACTATCTGGTGGTCGGTTTAAACAGTGATGAATCGATCCGGGCCATCAAGGGGCCTGACCGGCCGGTGAACAGTGAAACGAGCAGAGCCCGTCTGCTTGCCGCCCTGGGTTGCGTTGACCATGTGGTTCTGTTCGGCGAGGAAACCCCCCACCGGCTCATTACCGCCCTTATGCCCGATGTGCTGATCAAAGGAGCGGACTGGCCGGTGGAGCAGATTGTCGGGGCAAAAGAGGTGCTGGCAGCCGGCGGGGAGGTGAAAACCATTGAGCTGGTCGGCGATTTTTCCACCACCGGCCTGATCAAGAAAATCAGAAAGCTGTAGCTGGGGTGTTAGATCAATCCCTTCTGCCTCAAAATTCTGGTGATGTCAGGAATTCTGAGGTTGATAATTATTTTTTCTTTGCAAAACAAAATTATCGATGTATGCTTACAATTCGATGAACTAAAAAAAGAGCAAAGAAAATGATGATAAATGAGGAGGGACAAGTATGAAGAAGAAATTAGCAGTGTTGGCCGTGGGTGTAGCCATCAGCCTATTCGCCGCCCAGGCGGCAACTGCCGCGGTGGTCACTATCGATTCATTTACAACCTCCAACGATCTTTTTGGGTTGTCATACAGTGAGTATAACTCCGGGACCACCACTTTCTATCTGGATGTAAGCGCCTTTGTGGCCGAGGCCCAGTCCATAACGGGAACCCCTTCTCTGGACAGAAAGTTTGATACCATTTCTTTCAAACTTCTGGCCGCCCCGAATGAACGCATAACAAAAATCAGCTATGCGGAGGCTCTCGAAACCAGTGTCTCGTACACCGATGGTATTGCTTTTACCGCATCCACCGGATCCGCTGTGATAAACAATATCAGCAACGGGCTAGGAGAATATATTTACATGTCAACGGGAACTTCGGCTTCCTTTTCGATGTCGACCAGCTACGATGTTCCCGGTATGGAGAACGAGGTGGATGTAAGTATCACCAATGATATCCTGGCCTTCGCCTTTGGCGACAATGCCAATGCCAGGGTGCAGAAACAGTACGCCATGATGGAAGTGAAATCTTCTGCCGTTCCCATCCCTGCCACCCTGTGGCTCTTCGGCAGCGCCATCACCGGGCTTGCTGCCTTGAGACGTAAAGGTCAGCAAGCCTGAGCAGACACCTTCGCACTTTGAAATAAAAAAACCACGCCTTTAAAGGCGTGGTTTTTTTATTTCAAAGTAGGGAAAAGGGGTCACCCATTATCCTCGCAGCAAAGATCCTGCCAGCCCTCGGCCAGGTCTTCGCTGCAGAGGCCCAGTTCTCGGGCAAACTCACCCAGGGTCTGCCCGCTGCAGTTGATGCAGGAACTCTCACCATACCGCACAGCACTGATCTCCTGCTCCAGGAAAGCCACCAGGGCTGCGGCAACCTTGCTGCGCACATGGTCGATAGCCAGATTTTCCGCCTCGGCAAAAAGCTTCATGCGCTGCCAGTTGATGGCGCTTCTTTTCATTCCGCGATAGATGCTTTTTTTTCTGTTCTCCGGCTGCAGGTCACGGAGAATGATGGTCTGATAGCGGTTGATGACCGCCTTTTTCAGGGGGAGGTGGTCTTGTTGTTCCAGGAAAAGGCCCGGTCCCTCCGGGTCTCTGCACAAAAAGTACAGGGAGCCGTGCATGGCCACCTCCGGCATCTCGCCGCCGGCATCCTCAATAATGAAAACCTCATCCTCCAGATACATTTCCTTGCTGCTCATCGGTCATTCTTTGGCGTAAAAAGTCACTTTGAATTCATGCACGCACTGTGCGGGCAGCTTACATGTCTGGTGGGCTGTATAGCATGTAACCGTTGTCTGATCCAGGGCTTATTCTCTTTTTTTTCAGGCGCCGGGGAGAATCGTTCAACAGCCGGTAAAATAAAAGGGTAATGTTTCCGGCGACATGTTGAGTCCCTGTTTATTGGCATTTTCGTTAACATTTTACAAACGATGATGCCCTGTTCATTTTTTATTAAAGGTACTGGCTGGTTATACCGATGTTTGATTTTACAGGAAAAGAAAAGCGCCGTCCAGGAATGATTCTCAGATACTGATTATCATTGAGCGGACAGGAGTGTGTTTTCTGTTTTCCCATCCGGACAACAATTGATAAGGATAACCATATGTCTCAGGTAAAATCACTGCTGCTGTTTTCTGTTTTTTCCCTGTTTGTTTTTTGTGGGCAGGCAAAGTCATTTCAGTCTAACGAGGCGGGGATGACACCGGCCTACCTTGAACCGGAAAGATTCCGCGTCTCAGTCGATGCCGAGAAAGGCGAGGCGTATGAGCTGAGGCACAAGATTCAGTGCATGGCGGAAGACCTGGTCATGACCCTTGAGGACCCGGATCCCCTGAACGGTACCCTGGCTGACGGACTCGTGGTCACCACCTTTGTCGATATCAACAATCTCTACAGAACATCATCATTCGGCCGCTATGTGGCCGGACAGCTGATGAATGAAATGCAGCGTTATTCCTATCAGGTCATTGAGATGCGGAAGAATCTCAGTGTGGTGGTGCAGGAGAAAAGAGGCGAATTCGGCCTGTCCCGCAACCCGGAGGAGATCCCTTCTTCCCATGAGGCCGGCGCCATGCTCACCGGCACTTATCTGGTGGGGGAGAGGGAAATTATCGTCAACGCCAGCATTGTTGATAACCGAAGGGGCGAATTGCTGTCCAGCGCTACGGTTATTTTCCCGCGCAATTCCCTGGGCAGCCTGATGCTGCAGGACACCGCTGCTGCCAAAAAGCAATCGGCCGGGGTGATTTACATGAAAAAACTTGAAATGTGATATGAAAACCTATGTACTTTAAAATGTACAGTTTGCATTTATACAAAGGGGGAAACAGATGAAGGCAATCAAGATAAAAGTGGCGGTGTGCGCGGCTCTGGTGGCGTTTATGAACTTTGCAACTGCCGGCTGCGCCCCTGCCGGTGACATGGCCGGCCAGCAGGAGACGGCAATGGCCCCCCAGCCCAGTGCCACGGTTACGGAAGGCCAGATAGTAATGCCTGCCCAGCCGACTTCGACCTTGCCGGAAAGCCAACCGGCGATGACCGAAAGCAAAGCTGCCTTCCCCAACGCCTATCTCAAGATTGATGAAAATACCCAGGGCATGCCGGAAACCAGTAAGATGCCCACAAATCCCGAACCCCGCTACCGGATTTATCAATACATGCCGGAAAGCTCCCGTTCCCAGGCAACGGAAAGCCAGCTCTCCGATATTTCCAAAGAAGTGGCCGGCAAGGTCTATTACGAGCTGAAAGAGGACGGAGAAAAGAACTATTCCGCCCGGGTTGCTGTTGTTGCAGCCGTCCCTTTGTCTGATCTCAAGCGCGATACGGAGTTCGGCCGGGTAATGGCCGAGTATCTGCTGACCGACCTGGCTGACCGGGGGCTCAAGGTGACTGAACTGCGCCTGGGCAAGGAGATCAACATTATTGCCCAGACCGGTGAATTTATTTTGACCCAGAATATCGGTGAACTCGCCAATATTGCTCCCGAGCTTGATTATGTGGTGGTGTCGACCTTCAGCAATACCCGAAAAACCTTGATCATCCAGGGAAGAATGGTGAGCCTGCAGGATGGGCTGGTAAAATCATCCTGGCGCTATACCATGCCTTTAACCAGGGATCTGCTTGCCTTTTTTCAGGCAGGAGATCAGCCATTGACCATTGCTGTCAGGGGAATAAACAACTAACTGCCGGGCCGGGAGTATGATCAATATGAAGACATTGCACAAAAAACTGTTGGGATTTGCTGCAGCACTGCTGTCCTTGCCTTTGCTGTCTCCGCCTCTTGTTCCATCGCTGTGGGCCATGGATGAAGCAGCTGGGGACATTATTGTCCGGGACGATTATGCAAAACGGATCAGCTACCATCGCTATTCCAATCTGGCTGAACTTGTTACCCTGATATGTGATGATGCCAGCGGGGTTTTCCAGGGTTTTTACGGGGCGGAAGCGGTGGAGGTGTCACCGTTTGCCGTGGTCAGCGATTACAAGGTCCATAAAATGACCATGATCGGCATCACCCTGGCGGATCAGATGGCCGCCATGATCAACCGTGAACCGGGGGCAACCTACCTGGCAGAAAATAAATACACCCAGAAAATGGAAGGTGTCATCGAGGAGATGGATGGTTATCTGCGGGTTCATATTAGCGGCAGAAATCTTCGCGGTGAGGGGCGGTCCTATGTGGTGAATGTGGAGATGTCTGAACCTATCTACAGGTTTTTACATTCGTATGTTGAAAGTTATAAAAATAACTGACAAAGGGTCTGGCCATGGCGGACGAAAAACAGACAACCTCTGATCTTGATGACTGGCTCGAAGATCTGGACGATTCTGAGGAATTTTCCGGTGAACTTGATCAGGAGAACATTGATGCCCTGCTGAGTGGCGGCTTAGAATCCGGCGATGTTGAACCGGATGCACAAGAGGCGTCGGCAGACAATGCTTCGGTGGAGCTTGATCAGGCCAATATCGACGCCCTGCTCGGCGGGGACCAGGATATTGAGAAGAAAGAACCGGCACCGGTGGAAGCTGCCGCTCAGGATGATGCCTTGGTGGAGCTTGATCAGGCCAACATCGATGCCCTGCTCGGCGGCAGCGGGGATGACGAACCGGCCGAAGCCCCTGATGATAATGTCTCTCTGGAGCTTGACCAGGCCAACATTGATGCCCTGCTCGGCGGTTTGGAGGAAAGCCCCGGCCAACAGGCTGCTGCCCCTGCGGAACAGGAGGAGGACGTCAGCGATGAACTGGACCAGGCCAATATAGACCTTCTTTTAGGGGCTGATGATGACGATTCTCCCCAGTCCGGCGATTTGGGAGAGCTTGATCAGGACAATATTGACGCGCTCCTGCGCGGTGCTGACAAACAGGAAAAAGAGCCTGTTGCCGGTGACTTCCTGGCAGCCAGCCCAGCCGGAGAGGTTGGTCTTGGCGAAGGGCTGGATGTGGATCAGGATGAAATTGATCAGCTTTTTTCAGGGCTTGACGATGATGAGGCTGAAGAGCCGTTCCCGTCCGAGGAGATGGATCTTGCCGATGTGCTGGAGGGCGATGACGATTTTCTGGAGGTGGGCAATGCCGAACAGGCAAATAATACCGCCTCCGGAGAAACAACAGTGGCCGGTGACATTATTGATGATATGAACCATGAAATACATGCCCATGACCAGGGAACAGGCGGCTTTCTCCCCTTTCTGCCTGAGTCGATCAACAGGACCGTTGTTGGGGCTGTAGCCGTCTGCCTCGTCCTGGTCATTGTGTCCGGCCTGTTTTTTTTCCGGTCCGGCAGTAAAAAAGAGCCGGCGATTCCCATACAGAATGGCGAACCGGTGGCGCAGGTGGAGGAGCCGGCACCGCCGCCTGAGGGAGTCAATAATGTTCCGGTGGTCGGTGACAGCCTGTATGCCATGCCGGAAACCGGAGGGGAAGTACCTGTAACCCTCGTTGCCAAGGATGATGACGGCGATACGATCACCTATGAAGTGACCACCCCGCCCCTGTATGGCCGTCTGTCCGGCGATGCGCCTTCGCTGGTTTATCTGCCGAATAACGATTTCCCGGGGGAGGATCGCTTCGAGTACAAGGCCACGGACGGAAAAGAGAGCAGCGCCCTGGCCAAGGTGATTATTACCGGGCCGAATCTGGCCAAGCTGGCGGAGGAAAAAGAAAAGCAGCGGGCAGAGGCGGCGAAGATCCCTCTACAGCCAAGCAGGCCTAAGGTCCATGTCAAAAATAAGACCTTTGATACGGCAAGTACCGATAAGGTGACTATAGACATGGCGCGTATCTGGCGTGAGGCAAATCACAGTCCCTTCACTGCCAAGATCTATGTCGAAATTGACGATTCCCACCTGAAGGGCAGCCTGAGCAAAGTTGACAATGGCAGGTACGTCTACCGTCCGGATCCTGACTATAGCGGCAAGGATGTTCTCCAATACCGTTTTAAGCAGGGAGGACTGAGCTCCGACCCGGGCAAGGTGACCATGCTGGTCAGTCGTGGCGATCTGCCCCCTGATATACGCCTCGGTGAAATGGCCGGCGGCTATATGGTCGGTGAAACCGTGCGCATTGATGCAAGCCCCACCAGGGACGAGGCCAGAGGCAAGCTGAGTTTCCGCTGGGAGCAGATATCCGGGGTACCGGTGCAGATTAAAAAGAACAATGAGGAAGGATCCGTTATTACCTTTGCCGTGCCGTCCTCCTTTTATACCTCAGCTGAGCCCGGACCCGTGCTGCGGGTTACGGCAGTGGATGCCGCAGGCCAAAGTGACTCCAGGGATATCAAGGTGCGGACCATCTCCCGCCGTAATTCGGCACTGTGGGGTATGGCGGATAATGAGGCGTCTCAGGGCAACAGGGTGAGGGTACGCTAGCAAACGGCTTCTACCAGCGGCTTTTCAGGGCTGCCACCGTCTCCCGGTAGTCGCCGGAGAAAACCGCGGAACCGGCCACAAAGATATTGGCTCCGGCGGCGGAGATGGCACTGATGGTATCAGGACTTACTCCGCCGTCAATTTCAATGCCTGTCTTCAGACCGAGCTCGTCGATGCGCGCCTTCAAGGCGCGTATTTTATCCAGGGTGGAGGGAATGAAGGACTGGCCGCCGAAGCCCGGATTGACACTCATCAGCATCACCAGATCAACATCTTCGAGGATGTAGTCAAGGGTTGACAGCGAGGTGGCGGGGTTCAGCACAACCCCGGCCTTTTTACCGAGCTTTTTGATGTGCTGGATGGTGCGGTGCAGATGGGTGCAGGCCTCAACATGGACGGTGATCCAGTCCGCTCCGGCGTCGGCAAAGGCATCAAGGTAGCGATCGGCATCACTGATCATCAGATGCACGTCCAGCGGGTGCCGGCAGATTTTCCGCACCGCCGACACCACCAGCGGCCCGATGGTGATATTGGGCACAAAATGGCCGTCCATGACGTCCACATGGATGACATCGGCGCCGGCCTTGATCACGTCTGTAATTTCTTCCCCCAGTCGGGCAAAATCGGCGGAAAGGATCGAGGGGGCAAGCATTTTCTTCTGCATGAAAATAATTCCTTGTTCAAGCGCTCAAGCGTTTAAGCGTTGGAACGTTCTTATTTAGCTCCGACGGTGACCATGACATAATGGTCGGGCTGTATGTAGCGGCGGGCCACCTCAAGCACCCTCTGTCCGTCAATTTTGTCAATCTCATCGATGTAACGGTTGCCGTAATCCTGTCCCAGGCCGTACGTCTCGTTCAAGCCCATTTCCATGGCCTGGGCTCCATGGGTTTGCAGCCCCAGCTCATACTGGCTGATCAGCAGATTTTTGGCCTTGGTCAGTTCCTCGTCACTCACCTTTTCCTCCTGGATCAGATAGAGTTCTTTCCACAGCGCCTTAATTACTTCATCTCTTTTGTCAGGGCTGGTGCCGATATAAATGCCGAACGAGCCCGTCTCAAGCCCGAACAGGCCGAAGGCGGAAAGGTTGTAGGCCAGGCTCTGCTTGTCGCGCAGCTCGTTGAAGAGCCTGCCGCTCTGGCCGCTTAAGACGGTCTCGATGATTTCCAGGGGATATCTGTCTTCGCTGGACAGTGGTACGCCGAGAAAACCGATGACGATATGCACCTGTTCCTTGTCCCGTTCCACCGAGAAGAATTCCGGGCGGGCCGGGGGGGGCGGGGGTAGGAAATTTTCCTGTACCATATCGTTGTTTGCTGCCGGGTTGGCCCAGCCGCCGAAATATTTATCCACCAGCTCCTGGACCTCGCCGGCCTTGACATCACCGGCAACCGCCAGCACCATCTTTTCCGGAATGGCGTGCTCTTTGTAGATTTTTTTCAGATTGACCGTGGTGAAGTTTTTGATGGCCGTTTCCGAACCGGAGTTATTCAGGGCATATGGGTGTCCCTGAAAGAGCAGGCGGTTAAATTCCCTGAAGCTCAGCGAGGGCAGTGAATCATCCTGCTGCTTGAGCTGGGCCAGGAGTTCCGGTCGGATTTTTTCCGCCTCCGCCTCATCAAAGGCCGGGGTGATGATAATGTCCCGGAAGAGTCTGAGGCCGTCGTCAAAAAAACGGGCCAGAAAATCCGCCTTGAGGCCGAAGGTGTTCTTACCGTTGAAGCCGGAGACGGAGCCTGCCATTTCGGCTATCGTCAGGGCAAGCTCCCGGGAGGACAGCTTTTCGGTGCCGGTGGGCTGCAGCTCGCTGATAAAGGCAAATGCGCCGTTGGTGGCTTCGGTTTCACTGCGCAGGCCGCCGGGAAAGATGGCCCGCATGGAAACGGTGGGGATGCTGTGGTCCTCCCGCACCAGCAGGGTGATGCCGTTTGTCAGTTGGAAACGGTGCACGTCATTGAGGTAGGAGTTGGTAATCAAAGAGGGGGGCACACTGTTTTTGGCAGCCTCTTCCGCCTTGGCGATGATCTGGACAAACATCTCGAGGTTGAGCTCCATGGTGGCATCCAGGGGCAGCAGACAGCCGGCGGAGATGTTTCTGGTGGTAAAATATTTTTGGGCAACGCGCATGACGTCGTCAGCACTTACCGTACGAACCTTGGTCAGGTATTCGTCCTCCCGCGGATCACCGGTGAGAAATTCAAAAGATCCCAGGGTGCGGGCCTGCCCCTCAGCCCGTTCCAGGTTGAAGACAAAGTCGCTTTCCAGGTTGCGTTTCACCCGGTTGAGCTCTCCCTCGCTGACCCGCAGGTATTTGAGTCGGAAAAATTCTTCCAGCATCGCCTCCATGGCTTCGGGAAGTTTGGCGGCATCAAGGGTAGCGGTGGCCTCCATCAGCCCTTTGTCCTTAGGGGTAAAGGCTGCGGCGCTGACCCGATAGACCAGTCGCTTTTCATTGCGCAGTTCATTAAAGAGCCGGGATGCCTCACCCTGGCCGAGTATGGCGGCAATGACATCGAGCACCGGGGTGTCTGAATGGACAAAGGGCGTAACGGGAAAGGCCAGGGCCAGATGGGTCTGGTTGATGTCGCCTTTCTGCTGGAAAAAGCGGGGAGCATCCTGGTCCGTTTCCTGGGGCAGGGGGGGCTGAACATGATCGCCCTCTTCAATGTCTCCCATGAGATTCTTCACCGCGCTCAGAACATCGGCGTAGCGCACGTCGCCCACCACCACCACGGTGAAGTTCTCGGCATGATAATGGTCTTGCATATACTTGAGAATATCTTCCCTGGTAAAGCCCGTGACGCTCTCAACCGTGCCGATGATCGGCAGCCGGTAGGGATGGACGGTGTAGGCCGTGGTCATCAGCTGCTCGAAGAGCTTGGTCTCCGGCCTGTCGTTGCGCATGCGGATCTCTTCCAGAATCACCTTTTTTTCCCGTTCCAGCTCTTCAGGGTCAAATGTTGAGTGGCGCAGGGCTTCATTGAGCACATCCAGGCCCCTTTCCCAGAAACGAGCGGAGAGGGTGGCATGGTACACCGTGTATTCATAGGAGGTATAGGCATTGATGCGGCCGCCGACCTCTTCGATGTCGCCGGCGATTCTGCCCAGTCCCCTGGTGGGGGTTCCCTTGAAGATCATGTGTTCGATCAGGTGGGTGATACCTGCTTCGTTTGTGTCTTCGTAAATGCTGCCGGCCTTCACCCAGATCTGTACGGTGGCGACCTTGGTCCCCGGCGTCTCTTTGACAAGGACCGTCAGTTTATTGGGGAGTGTTTCCTTGTAAAGATGTGATGAAAGTTCTTTGGCACTGGTTGTATGTGTTGTCATAGTGATGGCAGTAAGTAGTAAAATCAGTAAAAAGAAAGGTCGTAATTTCATGGGAGCTGTCCACGTTACACGTTAGATTCGTTTTTTACGTTAAAATAGAGAATTAATCCAGCACAAATCATTACAGCGCTTAAAAGCTGTCCCCGGGTGATAAATCCTGCCAGAAAGCCGATCTGGGCGTCCGGCTGGCGGAAGAACTCGCTGAAGATACGGAAAAAGCCGTAGAACACGAGAAAGGCGGCAAGCATGGTGCCGTGGGCCCAGCGGCGTCGGTATTTCTCGGTTTTCAGCCGCCAGAGAATGACAAACAGCACTACCCCCTCCAGCAGGGCCTCATACAGTTGGGAAGGATGACGGGCAAGAGGTCCGGCCCCCGGGAAAACCATGGCCCAGGGCACGTCGCTTACCCGGCCGAACAGTTCGGCATTGATGAAATTGCCGAGGCGGCCCAAACCTAATCCAACAGGAGTCGTTACTACGTAGATGTCTGCCGTCTCCAGAAAGTTCAGCCCTTTTTTGCGGCAGTAGAGATAGCCGGCCAGCACCAGGGCGATGACGGCGCCATGAAAGGACATGCCGCCATGCCAGGTTGCGAAGATTTCCAGCGGATGCTCCAGGTAATAGGGAAAATTATAAAAAAAGACATAACCCAACCTGCCGCCCAGCACCAGGCTGATGATCAGCACAAAGTTGAGGTTTTCAAATTCAACGGCCAGTTTTTGAAGCCGAAATTTGCTTATCTGATGGCGAACCAGAAAGTAGGAGCCGCAGAAACCAAGAACATACATCAGGCCGTACCAGCGCACCTGCAGCGGCCCCAGTTTGAATAAAACAGGATCTATTTTCGGAAAAGAAAGCATACGGCCATTAAACCTGAGAAATTTTGCTTGTCAAGTGATTGCGTGAGGTGGAACTGAGATGAGTGGTTGTTGATATTGAAAAAAATTCCCTCCTTCCTTAAATTTCTTTTCATTTTTTCCGTAAATGAATATCATTTCAATGAAAAGATAGTTTTTCCGTCTGTAATCACAGGGTATTTCTCCTGTTCCATTTCAGCCCTTATATGCTGAGGGTTTTGCCATGGGGAACTGCTCCGTCCCCTCATTGATCGCCTCTGCTGCACAGCGGTCTGCTGCGGGTTTTCCCTGCAAAACAAAGCTTTTATTAATATGCCAGGGTTCCCGCGAATTTTTTCTTTGGGCAATATCTTCAGTGATGCAGGGGTATTTTTTGGCGGTAGAGAAGCATCTGCAGAAAATGAACTTGGCCGCGGCCGTTTTTGCAGGGTGTAACCGATGTCAAGGCAATCGATCCAAACGGCAGGAAGAAAGTAATCATTGATTTGATAAGCCTATGAAAGCGAAAAAAATATTTACCAAAACAACCGCAAGTATCATCGCCAGTACTTTGGTTATCATTGCCATCATCTATGTGTCCTATCTGTCCCATGAGAATTTCAGGACAACCGTTGTTTCCCAGATGGAGCAGCAGTTGCAGGCAACCAATGAAGCAACTGCCAGGGGAATGGAAGAATACCTTGCCGAGCACCTTGAAATCCTTAAAGCCTTTGCCAGAGATCCCTATCTGCAACAAAGAATTATTGATCAGTCAGCTACGGGGCAAATGTTGGAAGGTGAATATTGCCCCATTGAAAATTTTTATAAAATCCACAGAAGCGAGATTTATGGGCTCACCGTCTTTGATGCCAAGGGTGTTTTACTGCACAGTCATCCGCCCGTGGAGAACGGTGTCGGACTCAGTCACGCTGGTAAGGCGGACATTGCCTATGTGATCAATGAGCACCGCGCGCACATCAGCGCAACGTTTTTAAACGACCGGGGCAATCTCTCTATTTCCGTGTCAGAGCCGATCTTCGCCCGGGAGAACTTTATAGGTATAGTCAGGTGGGTGATTGAAATTGATACCCTCGCCAGGCGTTTTATCACCCCGATCAAGGTCGGCCGCAACGGCTTTGCCTGGATGTTTGATGATCAGCATACAATTCTATCCTATCCGCGCAGAGAGTTTGTCGGCATTACTGTGTTGGATGTCATCAGAAGAATGCACGTGGAAAGAGGAGAAATTTTTAACGAAAACAGGACAAAAGAGCATATCAAAGAGGAGCATGATTATCTGAACCGGGTGGAAACAGAACAACAGGGAACCGGCATCTACACGAATTGCCTCACAGACCAGAATGACCTGGTCGCCTTCTGGCGGATTCCCATTGGCCAGGCACACTGGAACCTGATATTGACCCTGCCCTACGCGGAAATTGCCGGCCCGATCAACCGGCATGCCAGAAATACCACCCTGCTGGCAGGGCTGTTGGTGCTCTTTCTGGGAACCGGCGGGGGCATGCTGTTCAGGAGTCAGAAACGACAGGCTGAGCTTGAAATAGAAGCCAGGTATCTGCAGGAGATCGCCAGCGGAGCAGAGGCCCTGCGGGAGAGTGAGCAGAAACTGTCCGGCGTGATTGAGTCGGTGCCGGATTACATGTGCATGGTGGATCAGCAGTTCAACATTGTCTGGGTCAACGAAAATTCCGAGTCTGTTTTCGGGGCGGATATCATCGGCAGGAAGTGCTTTGCCGTTTATCAGGGACGGAGTGAGGTGTGTGCTCCATGTATCGTCAATCAATGTTTTTATGACGGCAGAATCCACGAATTTGAAACGGAAATCGCCATCAACGGCAGGCCGACGAATTTCTGGTGTATCGCCAATGTTGCCGCACGGGATGAACATGGCAAGCCGAAGATGGTGGTGGAGCTGCTGCGCGATGTCACGCACCGCAAACGGGCCGAATTGGAAGTCAAGGCGAGTGAGGAGCGATACCGCAAACTCTTTGAAGAGGCCCGGGACGGCATATTTCTCGCTGAGGTGGAAACCGGTATCATTGTTGACTGCAACCAGGAGGCCGCCAGGCTGGTGGGCAGAGAGAAATACGAATTAATCGGCCAACACCAGACAATCCTGCACTCTCCGGATCGCATTACCGATACTTTTTCTCAAACCTTCAAAGCTCATATCGCGGACAGTGAGGGAAGGATTCTGGAAGAGGAGATTATCACCAGCAGCGGTGCAATAAAGATCGTTGCCATCAAGGCCAGCCTGCTTAATATCGGCGGCAAAAAGTATCTGCAGGGCATGTTTCGCGACATCACCGAACTCAAACGGGCGGAGGAGAAGCTGCGGGAGAGCGAGAAAAATCACCGGGAAATCCTGGATGCCATGGGAGACTGGATCCATGTGGTGGACCAGGATCTGAAAATCGTCATGTGCAACTCCGCCTTTATGCGCATGAACAGGGAGTTGGGACTGGCCGAGGAAGTGATCGGCCGCACTCCCATGGAAATTTTTCCGTTTCTACCGGGAAAAATTGTCGATGAATACCGCTGGGTCTTTGACAATAATAAGGTCCTGGTCACCCAGGAAAGCTCAAAAATCGGCGACAGGGAATTTGTCACCGAATCCCGCAAGATACCTCTGGTGGAAGACGGCAGGGTTGTCCGGGTGATTTCGCTTATCCGTGATATGACCGAGCAGAAGCGTTTCGAGGTGCAGTTCTATCAAGCGCAGAAAATGGAGTCCATCGGCACCCTGGCAGGAGGCGTGGCCCATGACTTTAATAATCTGCTGATGGGTATCCAGGGCAGAAATTCTCTGATGCTGATGGATCTCGATTCCGCTCATCCGCACTATGGACATTTAAAGGTGATCGAAAGTATTGTCTGGCGGGCGGCGGAGTTGACCAAGCAGCTTCTCGGTTTTGCCAGGGGAGGGAAATATGAGGTTAAACCTGTCAATTTGAATGAAATTATCAAGGTGCAGAATCATCTGTTCGGCCGCACCAAGAAAGAGATCACCATTCATGAAAAATATGCAAAGGATCTCTGGACCGTGGAAGCCGATCAGGGGCAGATCGAGCAGGTGATGTTGAATCTGTACATCAATGCCTGGCAGGCCATGCCCAATGGCGGTGATCTTTTTGTGCAGACGGAAAATGTCGCCTTAGATGAAGAGTACCTGCGGCCCTATGCCGTGAAGCCCGGCAACTATGTCAAGATATCGGTGACCGATACCGGAGTGGGCATCGATGAAGCCATTCAGCAGAAGATATTTGACCCGTTCTTTACCACCAAGGAAATGGGCAGAGGAACAGGATTAGGTCTGGCCTCGGTATATGGCATTATCAAGAATCATGGCGGGATCATCAATGTTTACAGTGTCAAAGGGCACGGTACCACCTTCAACATCTATCTGCTGGCCTCGGGGAAGGATGTTGTTGAGGAAAAGAAGCTGTCAAATGAGGTGTTGCCAGGAGATGGGACTGTGCTGCTTGTTGATGATGAGCAGTTGATCATCGATGTCGGCACCGAGATCCTCAAGAGCCTGGGATATGAGGTGTTAACCGCCCGCAGCGGAAAAGAGGCGCTGGATATATACTCTAACAACCGGGACAGGATCGACATTGTCCTGTTGGATCTGGTCATGCCCGGCATGAGCGGTGGTGACACCTTCGCCGGATTAAAAGAAATGAATCCTGATGTACGGGTTCTTCTTTCCAGCGGCTACAGCATTAATGGTCAGGCTTCCTTCTTGCTGAAGAAGGGCTGCAACGGATTTATTCAAAAACCTTATAATATGAAAGATCTATCCCAGAAAATTCATGAAATTCTGACAAGGGA